>Ga0123356_10008778_pt1 | contig 10017 bp, 5 predicted proteins | sample TergutEmb28metaG_2_FD_92546 | JGI IMG/M metagenome (GOLD analysis project Ga0123356, IMG submission 92546) | Embiratermes neotenicus P3 segment gut microbial communities from Petit-Saut dam, French Guiana - Emb289 P3 | ecosystem: Host-associated > Arthropoda: Insects > Digestive system > Gut ... | reverse complement strand
CTTGCCGCACAGGCAGAGTATGCAATCGTTTGCGGAGGTAACCATCCCCTTATCAACGCCCGCGAATGTTTTGACAGACCCGATATCAACCTGCCGAAGTCTCAAACCGCTCTGCTTGAAGCAGTCTCTGATGCCAACCCAAACACGGTTCTATATTTAGTCACAAGTTATCCTTTTGCGATAAACACGGAAAAAGATACCGCAAAAGCCGTACTTGTCTCGACTCATCTTGGTCCGTGCCTCGGTCATGTGGCGGCAGGCACCGTGTTCGGCGAAAATGTACCGGCGGGACGGACTCCGACAACATGGTACAAATCGGTCCGCGACCTGCCCGACATAGAAGACTATGATATTTCAAAAACCGATATGACATACCTTTATTTTAAAGGAGAATCCCTGTATCCGTTCGGATACGGCCTCAGCTATACAAGCTTTGAGTATTCATCCGCCGCTCTTGATAAATCAAAGTATAACAAGGGTGAATGTATAAAAGTGACGGTGGATGTTACGAATACGGGAGACATTGATGCGGATGAAGTCGTACAGTTATATGTTGTTCCGGCAAAAGCATACTTAAAACGCCCGTTAAAGAGGCTTAAAGGTTTTAAGCGTGTTCCCGTAAAAAGCGGAGAAACCATAAATGTAGAGCTCACGGTACCTTATGAAGATCTGGCGTTTTGGTCGACGGAATATGAAGGGTTTACCGTTGATGCCGGGGATTATGTTTTTGAGATCGGTGCCTCTTCGTCGGATATCAGGGCAAGTCTTACTGCACATATTAACGGAGAACCGGTGATCCCGCGAAACGCACTGTTACGTACCGAAGCTATTGATACGGAGGACTACGGCGGCATACATTTTCTTACGGATAAATCGGATATGCTGTCATATATTGAAATGAAAGGTATGGCAACGGGTTATGCGGTCTACCCCGCATTTGACTTAAGTGATATCAACACTCTTGAAGTGATCCTGTCCTCCCCTGCCGGTCATTTCGATCTGCTTATTGTCGATCACAAAACAGGTGATATCCTCGGCCGCTGCAACGGTGAAGGAACCGGCGGCTGTACAAGTTTTATCCCCGTGACATGTTCGATAAAACCGCAAAAAGGGATCACCGACATCAGACTTATGCTTCAAAAGCAAATGTCGGTCAAATCATTCCGGTTTTATAAACATTAAAGACACTTAAGTATTTGACACATATGACTTCGAAATAACAATGGGATTGCGGGGAGAACCCGCAATGACGAATACTTATTATTATGCTATTTAGAGGCTGTTACATCATTTTGTAACAGTTTCTTTATTTGTATATAAATATTTAAAATAGCTATTGACATTAAAGGAACTTTAACCTTTACACTCATATCAGTTTAGTGCATATATTTTATCCGGATTTTAAGTTTTACATCGGTAAATATTGAGAGGAGCAACATTTGGTAATGAGTGAAAGGTTACAAAATACGCAAAGCGGTAAGCACGTATGTTGTCCGATGCCGTACGGACGTGTCCTGATAGTGGACGATGTCGAAATAAACCTGTATGTGGCATCAAGGCTTATGGAGCTTTACAAACTGCAGATCGACACCGCAGCAAACGGAATAGAAGCTCTCGAAATAATCAATTCCAAAGATGAATACGACATCATATTTATGGATCATATGATGCCGGTAATGGACGGTATTGAAACTACAAAACATTTGCGCGATTCGGGGTATACCGGCACTATTGCCGCTTTGACAGCCAATACGGCGGAAGATGCGGACATGTACCTGCAAAACGGTTTCGACGTTTATCTTCCAAAACCAATCGACATAAGGCAGCTTGACCGCATCCTGAACATTTACGTCCGCAACTAAGACAGGGGGCCAGTGTAGTTGTCGCAAAATGCGACAACTACACTGGCCCCCTGTCTTAAACTAAGGTCTTTTATCGTATGCTTCGGTGACTGCAAGCTGCAGGTTTCTTACGTATGAACTGGAGTCACTTACGTTATGTGATCTGCTGCCCTGGAAATGCAGGCAGAAGTGTCCGCTTACACCGTTGCCGCTTATGGCACTGCCTTGATGCGGCATTCCGTTCATTGATGCGGCAAATGTGCGGTCGCCAACCGTTACCCATACCGGCCGCGCCGACCATGACCAGACACCACCGCGTGCCCTGAGCATCGCATCTGTATCCGCTTGTGTTACGGTGTCGACATCGGCATGTCTTCCCAATGAAAACGCTCTTATTGTATATGATATTCCTGTCCTGACGTCAACGACACGCATGTCCTGACCTCTGGTCAATATATTTCTTGCGGTTGCCCAGTCTATCAGTTCGATCACTCTGGCTCCGGCTCCCAAAAACTCGGACTTGATGAATCCTTCCGTGCCGTTATAATTGACTTTTGACCAGCCGTCGGTCCTTTTTTCCAGCACCTCAACGACAGTGTTGGGAAGAAGTGCTCTTAATACTCTGTAATTGGTCGACGGTCCCGATCTGAGGTTTACATCGGTGACGGTTCGTAGAAGTGTGCTTGAGCCTGTTGCACTTAACAGGTCCGACCTGATATAACCGTTAGTACCGTTATATTTGACATTTGACCAGCCGTCCTGCCTGCTGTTTAATACTTCCACACCGGTATTTGGTGCAAGTGTAACCAAAACACTGTTATTTGTTGACGGTCCGGATCTCATGTTTACCGTGCCGGTAGTTTTAAGCGATAATGATGGTGATGAAGAAGTGCCTGTTTCCGTGATCAGATCCGACTTTATAAAACCGTCTGTATTGTTGTGTCTGACCTTTGACCAGCCGTCCGACCGTTTTTCCAGTACATCAACACTTGTATTTGCCGCAAGTGATCTGATTACCGTAGTGTCGGTTGACGGACCGGATCTCATGTTTACCGTACCGGTGGTCTTAAGTGTTGCTATTACTTCATTTGATGACGATGATACCGTCGTGGTCGATAAGCTTCCGGTCCCGCGGGTCAGAAAGTCCGATCTGATAAATCCGGACTTGCCGTCTGCTTTGACTTTTGACCAGCCTGCAGGATCATGCTCCGTTACTTCTACGCTTGTTCCTTTTATAACTGTTCCGACCACACTTGATTCGGTCGATGCGGCCGATCTGATGTTGACTCCGTCTGTCGTCTTAAATGTTGCGGCTGTGTTTCCTATCGGGAATTTAAGAAAATCCGACCTTATATATCCCGTTGAGTTTCCTGTCTGAACCTTTGACCAGCCTGCCGGATCGTGTTCAAGAACTTCTACGTTTGTGCCGGCATTAACAACCAGAATCGCCGTAGATTCCGTTGACGGTTCGGATCTCAGATTGACCCTGTCGGTCGTGCGGAATGTACCCGCTGCCATTGCAGTTGGCGCCATTCCGAACATTCCTGCAATCAAACAGGTAATTATGACAAGTAGTACTATTTTTTGCAATCTATGGTTCACAACGGGTTCTCCTTAGAAACAACTATGTTTGACAAGACTTTTGTATTGTCACTTTAGCACATAATTTGTCATAAGTCAACCCATTTTGCAATTCTTTTGTAACTTTTTGTAATTTATATAAATGTTCACAACCTAGCCGTCATTGCGGCCTCCGAGCCGCAATCCCATAAATAACTCACTTAATCCAGGGGGATTCCGTGTCAGGCACGGAATGACGATACTATTTTCTGGTTATTTCATGTAATGTGTGAATATGCTATGCTTACGATGAACCGCGTAAAAGTGCTTCGACTATTTCGGGGTGGGCTATTTCTATGGTTTCTCTGTCGAGGAGGCCAAAGGTTTGTTCCCAGCCCCAGTCGCGGCGTCTCAGGACCCAGTAGCTGCCGTTGTCCCACCAGAAGCATGGCATTCCTTTTGATTTGGCGTATGCGGTGTAAAACTCCGTCCAGGCGACCCTCGCTTCAAGGTTGTCCCTGTTGATTGCTCCCATTTCGCCTATTATTACGGGGATGCCTTTATCGACAAACACTTCGTAAGCCAGATCGATATAACGTGTTATGGGATCGGTGTCCAGATTGTTATCTGCACTCCAGTCCGCTACACTGCCCTCACCCGTTCTGAGTGCAAAATTCCACGGTTCGTAAAAATGCAGGGTAACGACTATCCTGTCGTGTGCCGGGTCTTCGGGTATAACAAGTGCTCTTTGAGCAACTTCGTTTGCGGAAGCGGCGTAAGTCGGGATGACCAATACACGCTCTGCGTTGTTGCCGCCGGTACCCCTTACCGTGTCTACAAATATCTGATTAAGGATGTTCAGATTATTATGTTCCTCCGGAGTGCCGCCTCTCCACTCTGCAGGTGTGCCTGCAGTCCTCGGTTCACCCAGACTTTCAAAAATAAGTTTTTCGTTATAATCCATAAAAGCAACGGCGATCTGTTCCCATATCTTTGCCATGGCAAGTTTTGATTCTTCGATTTCACTGTCGGGCAGGCGGAAAAGTATATCATCATGGTGTGTGTTGATAATGATATACACATCGTTTGCCGCGGCATAATCCGCGACTTCCAGAATCCTTGCCATCCAGTCTTCTCTGATATTAAGGTCGGCATCGCAAGCTTTGTACCATGTCACCGGAATACGTATAGCGTTAAAACCCGCTTCTTTGACAGCGGTAAAATGCTCCGGTACCGTAAGAGGTCTTCCCCATGCAAGTTCCATTTCGGTTACAGTGGTATTGGCGTAAATCCCGCCGCCGAGATGTGCAAAACCGTCGGGAGTGCCGTGTGCATCAAATGTATTACCGAGACTCCAGCCTATACGGATGTCCGCAACCAGTTCGGTTGCGGTTATTGTTTCAAAAGGCTTATGTCCGGGAGGTATATGATCATTTTCATCCGGATCGGAAAGACCGGCACCGTCGGTCAGGTCATCGGGGTCACCGCCTTGTACATCGGGATCGGCGTCCGGTAAGCCGGGTATTTCTTCCGAAACGGCAGGATCGTCAAACGTACCGGCATCGGGTGTATCGGTGCCGGCATTTGTACTGCCGCACCTTGTGACCATCAGTACCAATATAAGAACGGCAACTGTCAGGAAGATAATGATCCCTTGTGTGAATCTTGAGATTTTCACGCTTTTAATTTCCGCCTTTCGGAAGCTTTATGGATGCGGTTGTTCCTTCCCCCGGTTTGCTTAAAACCTCAAGTGTTCCGCCGTAATGTGCGAGTCTTTTTCTTACATTTTCGATGCCGATATGCTGTGTTTTATCCTTTGGGATTTCATCAACATCATATCCCACACCATCGTCGGTAATCGTAATAAGATGCTCGTTTTCGGTTTCCGACACCGAAATGATTATAACACCGCCGCCTTCTTTTTTGGTAACTCCGTGTTTGACCGCGTTTTCCACTATGGGTTGTATTGTAAGCGGAGGCACTCCAAAACCACCGGCACCGATGGTATATACTATCTCCAATTCATATCCGAATCTTGTTTTTTCCAGATTGAGATAATGTTTTACATGATCAAGTTCTTTTTCTATGCCTATCAAACCGCTGTAATTAAGTGATTCCATATTACTGCGCAGATAAGCGGAAAATTCCAGTACCGTTTTTTTTGCCTGCGCCGGGTCTTCATCACAAAGCTGGGCAATTGCAGTGAGCACGTTATACAGAAAGTGCGGTTGTATTTGCGATATCATGACCGATATCCTGTTGTCAACCAGTTCTTTTTCCAGTTCATAAGCCTGTTTGGACAAATCGTTTTGGATGATTGCGAAATAAAATACTATTGCAACGGTTATTGAAATAATGTTTACCGGTGTTCCTTCCACCATCGTATGTATAATGACCCCAACTGCCGGAATCAAAATGTAAGCTATAAGGGTCAGCAGTTCTCTTTTTTTCATGAGTTTTCTTTTTGCAAAAAGGATACCCGAATTGATCGCCATACATACAAAAGTAAAAATATAGCTGAACATAAACCAATCCGGGCGGACCAGCCTGTTGTTTTCATCTATAATGATATCATAAAAAACAACCGGTTCGACAAAAATGACAATTATATCCGCAATGCACACGGCGATAGCTATACGTGCCGCAACTATAATTTTTTTCGAAACAACCGTTTTACTCTCCAGTATCATTAAGACCAACTGTGTATAAAATATCAGCATAAGCGGTCCGCATGAGGCTTTTATACACTCCGATATCAAAACCGGGACAGGGCTGTTATTGGCGGGACTGCTGTTTGCGATAAACCAGACGATACTTGAAAAAAGAAGCACGAGGTTTACGACTATCATATTGATAAATATCCTGCTGCCTTTTTCTTTCCCATGTTCACTAAGCGCAACGGACGCAAGTATTATACCGCTGATAACAATACAGAAAACAGCGATTATAATATTAAAATCAATAAGTGTGGTCATTACGATCCTATATCTTGATATGTTTGGTCACGGATGATAAAAGGGTTTCGAATGTTGCGGGTTTTATGATGTAGTCGGCGGCTCCTACTTTTTTTGCTTTAAGGATGTGCTCTCTTGTGGAGTTGCCGCTCAGGAAAATGATAGGGATCTCTTTATATGCAGGGATTTTTCGGATTTCTGCGGCCAGATCGTAACCGTCCATGTCCGGCATGTCGACATCGAGAATGATCAGGCTTATTTCCTGTGCCTTAAGAACTTTTAAGGCTGTTTTTCCGTTTGTTACCCGAAAAACCTTAAAGTGATTTTTCAGAACATTGCCGATAAACGACAGGCTTTCGGGCATATCATCAACGGCCAGAACTTTTACGGCAAAATTGTGCCCGGCAGTCTGTTGAAGATACTTGACCTGCTCTTCTTTGAACCTGAGTGCCACGGCTCTCGCTTCGGTGTAATCTTTGGTCACTATGCAACTGAGTATCCTGTCAAATGCAAATGCGGTTTCTTCATCAAAAACATTCATCGCCGACAGTATTTTATGCGCTTCATTAAAATCGCCTTCGTCAAGCAGGGAAATAAACGTTGACAGGGTATGTACTATATCGGTAAAAAATTCGACATTTTTTATGTGTCCGAGCTCATTGCCGTAGTATTGGGCATTTTGCAATTTGATCGACAGTGTCATCAGATTTGCTATAAAGGTCGCTATCAGATCGGACGGGTATCCGGTCCGTTCTATCCTGCGGATGATCAGTCTCATATCCGATTCCAGCAGCTGAGCATATATGTCGGAGATCATAGGCAGTGCCGCCTCAAGAATTTCCGCAATACTTTTATACTCCATGACCCTTATATTTTCGGAAAGATCGTTGGCGAGAGCCGGCAGCGCGTCAATAAACCTGTTGATAGCGGAATGGACCTTGTCAAAAGACGCGTCCGGAGGAATAACAAGTTCTGTTATGCCCATATAGTAGTATTGTTTATCCACTTAACAAATCCTCCATTTTTTCTATACATACGATCGCGTTTTCATAATCGGATACTTCAAGTGAAAGGGAGATTTTTTCGAGCAGATCATCGGCCTCGGGGCTATATGACAAATACAAATACGGAGCAATAAGTTCCGAGGCAAATATACTATCATACTCTTCGACGGCAGTTTTGATTTCATTTATTACTCTTTTAAGCGCTTGCTTATCTGCTGTCTTTCTGACACCTGTTGTTTCAAACTGCAGTACGTCCTTAAGATCACATTCCAAACCGGACAGATCCTCTCTAAACGCCGGATAGTTATCATTACAATATAAAATATCACCTTTTTTTGCGGCATTTTCCAACAGACCGGCATTTGCTCCAAGTACAAACGCTCCTATATTTTTCAGTACACTTTTTAAGCCGTGTACTTCTACTGCAAAGGACTTTATGTCGGTATCAATAAACCTGTCCATTTTGTCTATTCTTTCGGGCAGCATACGGGCGGTGATTTTGACGGTATCGGTATATATGTCATTCATACCGTGCATTGCAGCCGTTGCGGCATCAACATCAAGACATGGGATTTCCCTTAACCGCGAAACAAGAGGTGAGGCCGGCCGGACACTTTTATTTTTGCTATTTTTTGCCTGTTCATGTACCTCCGGCGGATGCCTGTCGCGAATAAATGTATTCAGGACGCGGTTTAGCTGATTTAATTCGATCGGTTTTGAAATAAAATCATCAAAATCATTTTCGAGGAAAATTTCCTTCATACCTGTCAAAGCGTTTGCCGTCAGAGCAACAACAGGCAAATTATATCCTTCTTCGCGCAGTATTTTTACCGTTTCGACACCATCCATCCCGGGCATCATATGATCCATAAAAATAATGTCGTACACTTTGCCGGAACGTATTTTATCGAGAGTTTCATATCCGCTTGCCGCTATGTCGGGCACAAGACCATACGGCCTCATCAAACCCCCGGCAACAAATACATTGGCATCCACATCATCAACGATCAAAACCTTGCCGTACGGCATATACTCACGCGTGATTTTTGCTCTTTCCATCTGATTTGTGTAGTTAAAGTTATTTAGTCTTTCGGCAAGCTCATTTCCGATAGGTTTTTTATCCACCGGTTGCTGTAGAATGGAAACGGTAAATTTTGAACCGACACCCGGTTCGCTCTTCGCTTCTATCCTGCCCTTCATCATCCCGACAAGGTTTTTTGTAATGCTCATACCAAGACCGGTACCTACTTTATCACGGTTTGCCTTCTTGTTAAATACCGAATATTCGTCATACAGTGCGGCAAGCTGATCTTTTGTCATACCCTGCCCGGTGTCTTCGACAGTAAATATAAGATTAATGGCGTCTTCATTTTCTTCATTTACGTTATAAGCGGCATAACCGTAAGAGCTATAGTCGTCACAGTCGACAGTTAGTGTCACTGTACCTTCATTGGTATATTTAATGGCGTTGGAAATAATGTTGTTTAGTATTTGTTTGATACGAAGATCATCGCCGAACAATACCGACGGCAATGCAGCGGAGGTTTTGACCTTAAACTCTATGGGCTTGTCTCCGATGAGCATAACGTTCAGGCGTGCCGTATCGTTTATAAGGCTGGGAATATCATATTTGACGGGCACAAGTTCAAGTTTTCCCGTCTCGACCTTTGACAAATCGAGTATGTCATTGATAATCCCCAAAAGCGACCTGCTTGAGTTGTTTATCTTGTCAAACGCTTCGTGTACTTCCGGCAGATGTGTTTCGTTTTCAAGTTCGATCTCCGTGATGCCGATAATCACGTTCATAGGTGTACGTATCTCGTGACTGACAAGAGCAAGGAATCTGCTCTTTGCTTCGGTCGTTTCACGGAATCTTGCTGCACGCCTGGCAGCAGAGTTTTGTGCCTGCAATATAAATGCTACCAAAAGGCTTATCGACAATGCGGTCAAAAATAAGATCCATGTTTCGGGATACTCATACCAAAAGCCGGGCATATAAATACGAAAATACCACTCTGCGTTATGAATGTCTACACGTCTTTCCGAATAAACGGTGTTTGAAGCGTGAAGTTCACTGTTGCTTGCTATAACCTGCTCTTCCTGTGTATCCGGGTTTATCCGCCATATTTCATACGAAATGCCTTGAGTATCCAGCACGGAAAGTCCCGTACCCTCCAATGCGTCGGGGAATTTAAGAGAAACCGAGACCAACCCCCAGAACATTCTTCCATCCGTTTCGGAGTCGATGTATACGGGATATCTGCCGGTCAGTCCCAAAATGCCCTGCCGCAGCATAAAAGGTCCCGCCATCACGAGTTCACCGCTATCTCTTGCCAGTATTGCCTCTTTATTACCGGCATGTCCGACTTCATTAAAGAAATCCAAACCCAAAACAGCTTCGTTGCCTTCCAGAGGGTAGACATCCGTAACGACCCCGTCGGGAGCCAAAAGGAAGTTGGCAAGTGTCGGTATATCGGCTGCCAGTACAGACGCCGTTTTTTGAAAATTATCCACCGAACCGTCATATCCGACAACAAGCGCTGCGAGTGCCTGAGTTTTATGGAGTTGCTTGGAAATTACGTCGTTTAGCCTGTTACTGTGTTCAAGGATCAGCTTTTCTACCTGTTCTCTTTCAATGTAGAGTCTGTTTTGAACCGT
>Ga0123356_10008777_pt1 | contig 10017 bp, 7 predicted proteins | sample TergutEmb28metaG_2_FD_92546 | JGI IMG/M metagenome (GOLD analysis project Ga0123356, IMG submission 92546) | Embiratermes neotenicus P3 segment gut microbial communities from Petit-Saut dam, French Guiana - Emb289 P3 | ecosystem: Host-associated > Arthropoda: Insects > Digestive system > Gut ... | reverse complement strand
CCGCGCAGGCCCGGGAGTTTGCCGGGGGACGTGGCCCAACCGTAGTCGGTGTTTTTGAATCTGCCGCCGAGAGTGGGGTCGGCGGTGAGTTGTGCGGCGGTGATGTCGGCGCCGTCGCCGGTGTTTGAGCCCTTGACGGTCCAGCGGTCGGTGCGGTCGCCCCTGTCTTTGAGGCCGGCGAAAGCGACGTTGTTTGATGCCGCGGAGTCAGCCTTCTCGGCTTTGCCAAACACGCGCCCAACGTTTGATTTGCCATGCACGCTCGGGTTGAGCGCGGCGCTTATCTCGACTTTGCCGTACATATTGTTCTCCGACCCGGGAGAGTAGCACCTTTCCGAGCAACAGTTTTCGTCGCCCTTGCACGCATCATCCTTATCACGCATACCCGTGCAGGGCATATAACAGTTGCCCATGGACATTTGTCCGTTGGTAATCTCCACTTCGTAACCGACAGCCCCCGCCACCCCGCCCACACTGCTGTTGCCGCTCACAGCGGCTGTGCTGTAACTGTTGTATACGTTACCGCTCCAAACGTGCCCCACTACACCACCGACCGTATCATGACCGGCAACCGTTCCTGTGCTGTAACAAAGCCCCATGCTGCTCTCCTTCCGCTCCGACACGCGCCCGCCGAGATACACCATCGACGCCATCCCTCCCGCCACGCCGCCAACACGGTTTCTGCCGATGACCGCGCCTGTGCTGTAACTGCTTCCCACCGAGCCGTTGTAGGCAAACCCCACTACTCCGCCAACGCCGTTATTCCCCTTAACGGCAGCCGCAGAATAACAGACAGCCACGCGGCCACCGTCCTCATTATACTCCGCGCCGATCCGCCCCACCACACCGCCTACAAAGTTTGCGCCGCTGACCGCACCCGTGGAATAGCTGCCCTCCAAAACGCCCTCATTTAGCAAACGGCCCGCCACAATACCCACATCGTCCTTGCCGGTGACATCCGCATCCAAAACGCCGATACTCTTCACAGTACCACCCGAAACGCTACCGAAAAGCCCGGACGACGAAAGTACTGTATCGTTGATGTACAACCCGCGGATAACCCTGCCGCCACCGTCAAACGTGCCGGCAAACCCACTGATAGGCACCCACCCCTTGCCGCCGTTAAACGACGTACCCTTGCCGTACACCGAAAGGTCGACATCGTTAACAAGAGTAACCGTCTTGCCGCTGAAATCGTTACCGCTGTTCACCAACTCCGCCAAACCCGCCAGCTGCCGCGCGTTGGAGATGTTAAAACTGTCGGCGTGGGAACTGCCGGTGTACCAGCCGGTGCTCGGGGCTTGCGCAGACGCGGAGAATATCAACAGCAGAAGCGGCAGGATTGCGCGCGCTGCCGCTCCACTTTTTGATGCCGCAATTTTTTCGGTCATAGTCATACCACTTCCTGTTATTAACGCAAGTGCGCCGGGATGTTCGCCACCTCGCCGCCAAGGGCAGGGCCGGCAGATAATGTGATGTGTTGCCCGCCCATGTGAGTTTATTGCAGCGCAAACATTTTTTCGGCCTCTTCTATGGAGTGCCCGCTTTTCAAATATTCAAGGATTCGTGTCATTCCTTTTTGCTCTCCTATCTTCTCTCCCTCCTGTTTTCCCTCTTGCCTTACTTCCTTCCGGTAATCCGCCATAAAACTTTCATCATTTTCCATCCAATGCGTTATAGCCGCTTCCAGTCCTTTTCTCCTGCTCATATTTTCGCCCTCCTTTTTTAAAATATCGTTATTTGTCAAGAACATCACATTTACCCAAGGTTCCAAGTATTCCAGACTTTCCCCGCCTTGGTTAACAATCCAACAAATTTTCCTTGCCGTTTCGCTGTCTATCCCCCGCCGCAGCTCTCTCAGAAAGAATTCGCTGTCAGGCAGCTCGGAACTGACAACAATCTGTACCGCCAGCGACTTTTCGACGGCAACGCCCTCTTGTATAATATAATACAGCCCATCCCCCTTTTGCAATACCTTGTACCCAAATTCATTTTCCAACGTTTTAAACAGCTTTTTCGGCTGTTTGGGGCAAATTATGGTCGCGGTCATGTCAGTAAGCTTGATTTTATCCTGCGACGCGTAAAGCCCTGCGTAGCCGTGGACTACCTTGTTGAAAACCGACAGCGTCGGCGACCGGTCGGACGGGCTTTTGTACTCTATGATGTTGTGCTCACGGAAAATCCTGCCCCAAACCCGCTCGATTTTTACGTCGCGGTTCTTTTTGATGATGATGATGTCTATCCTCGGCGGCTGCTTGGACAGCTGATGCTCGTCTTCGAGCGTGACGTCTCCGCTCTCTTTCTGCTCGCGCAGATAATGCCCAAACGCCGAGAATACGGCGGAGTGGTACGTCGCGAGTTCCTTGCGCTTGGGTTTGGGCACAGGCGCCTTTTTGACGCTTTTGGACATTATCGTTCCTTTCCCCCATTTTTATGGGGGGCAAACGGTTTAACGGCAGGCGGCAGGTTGCCGCCCCTACACAAGACAACGTATCGTAAGGGCGCCGAATGCAAAGCAATAACACGGTCGCCCGCGACATTTTGGATAAAACCGAGAAAATTATGAGAGATTCGCCACCAATACAAACTATCAATGGTGACCGGAGACGTGCCCCGTCAAACCGAGAGATTTGTGCCGCTCTCGCGACAACCGGAAGTTGCCGACCCGAAATTAGGGCGGCCGCCGTAATACTTATTAAACTAAAAATACATTATGGATGCACGGAGATAACAAATTTTTATTTCACCCGCATCACCACAAGATACCAACAATACCGATACCGCCCTACTGACGCAAGTGCGCCGGGATGTTCGCCGGCTTGCCGCGCAGGACGGGGAGCTTGCCGTTTTCCGTTATCCAGGGCTTGCCGTGGAAGCGGGCGCCGAGGGTGCCGTCGGTGGCTATCTCTTCGGCGGTGATGTCTTCGCCGTCGCCGGTGGCGTCGCCTTTTACTACCCAGCGGTCGGTGCGGTCGCCCCGGTCTTTCAGGCCGGCGAAAGCAGCGTTGTTTTCTACTATTCCGCCTGACGCAATCTCTCCTACGACACGCCCTGCGGCGGCATTGCTTTTTACGCTTGGATTCAGCGCGACGCTATTTCTTACGCGGCTGTAATGTTGATCAGCCCATCCCACCACGCCGCCTACACTTTTGGTACCACTGACAGCGCCGGTAGAATAGCTGTTTGACACGTTACATTCACTACCAACACCTCCTACCACACCACCGACTTTTTCTTTACCGCTAACCGCGCCGGTAGAATAACTGTTAGATACGTTGCCACAATCATTCATATCTCCTCCTACAAGCAATCCAACAACACCGCCGACGTTGTTGGAACCTTTGACATTACCGGTGGCATAACTACTGGACACATTACCACTGTGCCAAATATCTCCAACGATGCCGCCAACATATTCATGACCGTTAACTGCGGCAGTGGAATAAGTATCGCTTATCTTGCCACCCGAATTACGACCGACCACACCGCCTACGATGTTTTTACCGCTGACCGTGCCGGTGGAATAACAATTGACTATGTTAGCATCCATTACACCACAACTCTCCTCACCATCCTCACCAATATGACAATCTTGTCCTAGAACTCCCGCCACGCCACCAACCCAATCCCCGCCAATAATATTAACATTTTCAACGCCTAAATTCTTTATTGTGCCACCATTTACACTGCCAAATAACCCTACTTTATCAAGCGTATTATCGTTGATATACAACCCACTAATCTTTTTGCCGGCACCGTCAAACGTACCGGCGAAGCCATTTATAGGTACCCACCCCTTCCCATCATTAAACTCCGCTCCTTTTCCATAAGCGGAAAGGTTGATATCGGCAGTCAGAGTAATTGTTTTCCCGGCAAAGTTTTCCCCCCAATTCACCAACTGCGCCAGCCCCTCCAACTGCTTTGTCGTAGAGATTTTGAATGTCTTCTTGGATTGGTCTTCGGTAAACCATCCGGTGTAAGGCACCTGCGCCGCCTTTACCGCTGCCAACGTTTCCGCCTCTTTCTCCCGTCCCTGCCTTTCCGCAATCAACCGATTCTGTTCTTCCATCTGCTGCCGCACCATTGCTTCATATCGCTCCTGCGACTCCCTCGCCTCCCTCTCTTTTTTAGACTCCCCGCACCCCCCCGCCAGTGCAACCATCACAGTCATCACAGTCACCGCCACCGCTACATGCCCAAAACCGCCCATACAGCCTCCATCGCAGGAAAAATGGTATTTGTTTTTTTGGAATAACAACAAACAACAGGTATGATAATATACTATATTTAGAGTCTTGGGCGCAAGGTTTGCGTCAAAAATCCGCGAAGACGGCGATTTGGGTGTCTGCGGGTTAGGTGGGCAGGGCGTCGATTTCGTCGTTGGTCATCCCGGTCGCTTCGGCGATTTGGTTGGTTGGGACGCCGAGTTTTTTCAGGTTTTTGGCGATATTCATGTTTTTTTGGCGCAGGTCAGCGAGTTCCCTGGCTTGTTCGGCGACTTTTTCCTCCATCTTGAGCAACCGACCGGTGGTATTCTCTTCGTGGCGATTCCAGTAGGCCTCATTGTCTAACTTCGCGCGCTCGTCGGGGTCGGTGCCTATATAGTGCAGGATGTCGACCATCTTTCTGATGTAACCGTCGTCAATAGGGTATTTGTAGTTGATTGTTGACTCACCCAGAAGGTCCACAAAGTTCTTCTGCTCGAAGACGCTCAGCAGTTTCTCAAGTTCCGTTTTGGGGCTATCGCCGGTATTTATACGCGGCGTTTGGATTATTATGGCATCGTGCGTAAGCAGCTCAACAAACTTCTCCTTAGCCTCCAACACCCTGCCTTCAAGCATATCAACATACTGACGCTCAACTTTCAAGCAGGGGGTGGATATATTTTTAAGCTGAAACCCTAAAAAATAGATGGTAACAATGGGAATAGGGGTCTTCTCCGTCTCCTTGGGCATATACCCGGCAACCGCCAAATACTCCCTGAACCTCATAGTATCCTCGGCACCGGTTGCTTTTTGCACCTCAATGAGAATCTTCTGCTCCTCGCCCTTTTCATCCCTTATGGTAGCAACATAGTCCACACGAAGGCACCTCGGGCGCTGGTCGTCGACATTTTGCGGCTTCAGGTGCTCGGTCACCTGCGGGTCGACCTCCAACACCTCTTTTTGCAAAAGCACGCTGAGCAGCGACCGGGCAACGTCAAGGTCGCCTATGAGCCTCTTGAAGGCGGTGTCGTAGAGCGGGTTGGCGATTATCATATCAAAACGTCCTTTTTTACGGAGAATTCCCTTATAATATAATATATTTTGGCTCTAAGCACAAGGGGAGCATAAAAAATCTGCAAAAATGGCGCGTTGGGAGGCATTGCATAACGCTCATACTACGGTTTGGGTACCACCGGCAGGCCGTTTGAGAATTCTATCCCTACCGTGTTGCTTTCGACCACCCTGGTTTCCCCTTTCAGTACCAATTTCACGTATATAAGCTCCTCTTCCATGGCCGACCCGTCCGCGTTAAGGCCGTCCCACAGGATCGATGACGGTACTACGTTGCCGCCGGAGAACGTTCTTATTGTGCCGCCTTTGGGGTTTTCTATCCGCAGGACCCAGTCTCTGACAGTCGTTCCGGCCGAGCTGAGGGCGAAGAGCAACCTGCCGCCGCCGGCGTCGTTGTATGCCAACCCTGCCCTGATGTCGCTGTCTGTCCCCAGCGCCTCGCCGCGCTTGAACGAGTTGTAGAAAGCCGCAACGTGCTTTTCGTCGCCCCTGCCGTAACTGCCCAAAATCGCGGCGGAAGAGGACTTGTTGATGAATGTTATCCCGAAATTGATGAAAAAATGGTGTTCGACGTCGCCGCCATTAAACCTCACAAGCCTGTACCCGAGGGCTCCCGCCGGCAGCTGCCCGAACGTTTCGCGGGAAGTGTGGACAGTAGTCAAATCGAGCCCTACTCGCGCGGTGCCTACCATTTTGTCTATGCCGCCGTTCTTTATGTAGCAGTCGAGCGACATGTCGTAAGGTGTATAGAACTGGCGGGGGTTGGACGTCCAGACCCCCGCGGTGCCTATCGAAAAAATCGGGTCGTTTGTGCCGTCCCGCTCGCTGACGGCCAGGTTGTTGATTCCCACGTACAGCATCTTGTTGTTCTTCATGAATCGCGGCATATCCGCGTTAAACGCCAGATTAAGCGCGCCCGACGGCTGTTCGTCCTTGTAAAACACATCTATCGACATGCCGGACTGAACAAGGCGTATCGGCGCCGCGAATCCGGCGCTTACCTGGTAATCATCCGGGCCCCGATATACGCTGCCTATCGAAACAGCGCTCTTGCTCGACCTGTATGACTGATTGGCGTACCTGAAATACCTGTTGGAGTTGTCTTTAAGAAGCAGTTCGCGCCTCATCACCCGGCTGACGGGGATGGTCAGCGCGCCACGGATGTCGTAAGTGTCGTCGTCCGACCTCGTATCAAGGCCGAACGTGTATCCGGGGTTGCTGCCTAATAGAGATGGATTGTAAAAAACTGCGAACGGTGTGCCTATGCGGTTGTACTGCCAGTCGAACGGGCGGGCAAATGCCACGGAAAATAGCAAAAGGATGATTGATGGAAGATAGCGGAAAAATTTCATTAGCGGTGATTTCTTCATTAAAAAACGCTTTCCGTCATTAACTCCCGTATTTCAAAAAATAACGGGGATGATTAAAATATTTGAAAATTATATGCCTGATTATGCAGATGATTGGATGTTGCATTGCACCCCGGAGGGGTGCGTAGCTCGGTAGAATATGAGCCCCAAATGATGATTCGCACCCCGGAGGGGTGCGCAGGTTTTTGGGATATACGCCTTAAAAGCCTTCGCACCCCTCCGGGGTGCGAAATTTTTTTTGGCGATACCCGTTCTACCGAACTTTACACCCCTCTGGGGTGTAAAATCCAAATTTTCCCATTTTCTGTTGCATAATTAACGATATAATTCCCTATATTAATATTATCGTCATCCCCGCGCAAAAACTAAACTTCATCCATGATTCTGAGCGGCATCAACAGGTACAGGTCATCGCTTGTCTTGTCCTTTTCCTCGTTGTACTCGGGGAAAACAAGGCACGCGCTAATCTGCGTATTCATCTCCAAACGCACGTTTTTCGTGTCTACTATGCCGAGTATCTCGGTAAAATACTGGCCGTTGAAGCCTACAATGTGCTCGTCGCCGTCGTACTGAACGTCAACGCTCTCCCGCGCTTCGCCGCCTATCTCCCTGTTCATCACCATAGCCTCTACCACTCCCGACTTGAAGACGAGCTTGATGAGGTGATTTTTCTGGCTCGACAGCACGGAAACGCGCCTTACCGCTTCAAGCAGCGCTACTCTGTCCGCTATGATGTTTTTCGGGTTGTTTTTGGGGATTACCTTGCCGTACTCCGGGTACTGCCCCTCTATCAGCTTTGCCACCATATTGAATGCCGGTGTCGAGAACGATACGTACTTGTCGCCGATTACCACCTTTAACTGCTCGTCCTGGCTCTTGGAATCGGTAATCCTCATAAGCGTCTGCACGCTCTTCTGGGAGATGATTTTACTCATGCTGTCGCTTACGGGCAGGTTCATTTCAACAAATGAGTAACCTAACCTGTGGCCGTCGGTAGCGACCATGCCGGTTTTGTCAGGCGACAGTTCCCACAATATGCCGCAGAGGCTCGCGCGAGCCTCATCCTTAGATACGGCAAACGAACTTTTCTGCACCATATCACGAAAAACAAGGCTGCCGATGTTGATTTCAGCGCCGCTGTCGATCACCGGAGTTCCGGGAAAATCGCTCGGGTCGGCGCCGGCAATCTTATAAGTACCCTTCCCGGCCTCAATAATCAGCACCATTCCGTCAACAGACAGGTTAACCGCGCCCTCGGGAAGTTCCCTGACCTGTTCAAGCACCTTTTTGGCGTTAACGGTGATATTCAACTCCTCGTCGCCCGACGCGTTCGCCGTTACCCGCAGCGAGTGGTCGGCGTCCGTAGCCGAAATTTCGAGAATCGAGTCGGCGTACGAGAGCTTGAAATTGGAAAGAATCAGCAAAGAACTCTTCGACGGAACAACCGGAATAGCCTTTTGCATGGCTTCAAGCAAATCACTCTTTTGAATCACAACTGACATGGTTCACCATCCTGTATAGTTAAAAATAAGGTTTATCGATTATTACCGTCCATATATTAAATATACGGACGTATAATGCACTGACATGCCGTCGATTTCATGCAACTGCGGCATATATCAACAAGAATTATTATTTAATTTAATTAATTAATACTAATAATAAGGTTGTTGATAACTGTCTATAACTTTTTATTTTGTTAAAAATCATAGAGTTAACCATGTTTATAAACTGTCGGTTGACCCGTGATTTCTGTCAATAACTGTGTTGATAACTCTGAATTACCGTTTATTAACACACAATTTACACTCGTTGAACACCATTTTTGTTCAAGGAGTGTGGATAAATGTAAAATAATATATTCCAACGTACAGATGCCACTATTTTAATGATGAAATAATGGTTTCTATCTCTTTTGCCGTCTGGCTGTCTCTTTTAATCAAATCCTCTATCAGCTGCACCGCGTGCAGAACCGTACTGTGGTCTCTGCCGGCAAAGAACTGCCCTATCGACTTTAGTGTATGGTTTGTCATCTGCTTTGATATATACATTGCTACCTGTCTGCAAAATGCCACCTCTTTGCGTTTGTTTTTTTCGAGGATGTTATTAACCGGTATTCTGTAAAACGCGGCTGTTTTTTCTATTATATAGTCGATGGATATGCGTATTTTTTCGGTTTTTATGTTGTCTTTCAGCACACTTTTAGCCAGGTCCAGCGTAATGTCGTCGCAATGGTTTATGGAGGCGTTGGACATCAATTTTACCAATGCGCCGTCTATTTCCCGTATATTTGAGACATTTTCCGCTATATACAGCAGAACGTCGCTGCCCAAGCTGAAATTTTTGTCTCTGGCCTTTTTGTTCAGGATAGCCACGCGCGTTTCAAGGTCGGGCGGCTGTATATCTACTGATAATCCGCTTTGAAATCGTGAAATCAGGCGTTCTTCAAGCCCTTTTAGAGCCGCCGGCGGCCGGTCGGATGCCAGAACTATCTGTTTTTTGTTCTGATAAAGCGTGTTGAATATGTGAAAAAACGCGTTTTGCGTACCCTCTTTGCCGGCAAAAAACTGGACATCGTCTATAAGCAGTACGTCGCTTTCCCGTATTTGCGATGAAAAATCGCGGGCGCTTCTGCCTTCGAGCGAGTCTATGAAGCCATAGTGAAACTCTTCGGAGGACATATAGATAATGTTGCAGCCGGGAACGGTACTGAGGACGTAATTACCTATGGATTGGATTAGGTGGGTCTTTCCAAGCCCTACCCCGCCATAGACAAGTAACGGATTAAACATGGTTTTCCCCGGAGATTCGGCGACAGCAACAGCGGCACTGTAAGCAAACTGGCTGTTCGGACCTACCACAAATCTTTCGAACGTGTAGTTTTCGTCGAGCCGGGAGTAAGATTTTTCAGGTTGCATGATTTTAGGAATATACATTAATGGGGGGTAAAAATCAAAGTCAAAAATACTCTTTTTAAAAAAAGTCTAAACATAAAAAATCAACATTTTTACTTTTTTATTGATTTTCGTCATTACAATAATATATATTCACTATTCATTGACTATTTTAGGATAGTTATCGATATTTTAAGTAATAATAAGGTAAGGGGTAATTCCATGAAGCGTACTTTTCAGCCTTCCAATCGCAAGAGGGCTAACAAGCATGGGTTCAGGGCGAGGATGGCTACCGCCAACGGCCGCAAGGTGCTTAGCGCCCGGCGGGCGAAGGGCCGCAAGCGTCTGACAGTGTCGGATTCTCTGTAATCTCGCGGGGAACTGCGTACTTGCGGTTCGGCAGGGCTCATAAAATCAAGAAGAAGGGCGAAATATCCCGGCTGTTCAAAGAGGGGCGGCGGTGGGACTGCGCTAGCT
>Ga0123356_10008776_pt1 | contig 10018 bp, 6 predicted proteins | sample TergutEmb28metaG_2_FD_92546 | JGI IMG/M metagenome (GOLD analysis project Ga0123356, IMG submission 92546) | Embiratermes neotenicus P3 segment gut microbial communities from Petit-Saut dam, French Guiana - Emb289 P3 | ecosystem: Host-associated > Arthropoda: Insects > Digestive system > Gut ... | reverse complement strand
GCTACTACCGAAAAGCATAAAATTTTGCCAACTATTCTTTCACGCTGTCAGATATATGATTTTAACCGTATTAATATCAATGATATAGTTGACTATTTAGAATATGTTTCTTCTCAAGAAAATGTTGCTTTTGAAAGAGAGGCATTAAATGTGATTGCTCAAAAAGCTGATGGTGGAATGCGAGATGCTCTTTCGATATTCGATCAGATAGTAAGTTTTTCACAGGGAAATGTAACTTACCGGGCAGTGATAGAAAATCTTAATGTGCTGGATTATGATTATTATTTTCGACTTACAGGTTTTTTCCTTGAAAACAAAGTTGGAAATAGTTTGCTGCTGCTGAACGAAATTTTTAGTAAAGGATTCGATGGACAACAGCTCATTAGCGGATTAGCACTTTTCTTCCGTGATCTATTAGTTTGTAAAGATCCTCAAACTATTGTTTTATTTGAAGCCGGAGAAGTAATTAAACAAAAATACATTGAAACTGCAGCTTTGTGTAATACATCATTTTTATATAAATCAATCGAACTGACTAATGAAACTGATTTAAGTTATAAGATAAGTAAAAATAAAAGACTTTCTATCGAATTGCTTTTCATACGTTTATGTCAGTTGAATAAATCACTTCCGGAAGAGGATAAAAAAAAAATCCTGATTGAACCGATTGCAGATTCTGTATCACCGATAAAACATCCGACTCCTTCAACTGTTTCAGTTCCAACTATTGATTATTCAGAAAAAGATACATATAAGCAAGATCAATCGACTAAAAAAAGCATTGTACGAATTGGATTAAAAGAAGGAATTGAAGAAAAGAAAAGTGAGCCAATTGCTGAAATTCATAAAGAGAAATTGGAATCATTTAGCGAAGAAGAATTACAATTAGCTTGGAGAAATTTTGCCGAAAAATTAACCGACAAGCATTTAAAAAGCATCATTTCATACTTGAATCCTGTGTTGAAAGATAATTCAACCATTGAAATACTTGCATTAAATCCGGAACAACTTCAATATATTCAACAAAATTCTACTGAAATTACTGAATATCTTTCCACTCATTTAAAAAACAATAGCATTAACTTGGATATAAAAATAAATGAGAATGCGGAGGAAGCAACTCCTTTTACTAACAGGGAGAAATATGATTATATGACAGATAAAAATCCTTTACTGAATAAATTAGTACAAGATTTCAATCTTCGTTTAGACTAAAACTTTATGTAAAGCATCCACATTTTGCAGACACATTTCTATTTTATCCATAGCATAATCCAATTGTTTCAAAGTATGAGTAGCCATTAAAGAAAAGCGGATTAAGCTATCAGTAGGCGCAACTGCGGGAGAAACTACCGGATTGACAAAAATTCCTTGTTCAAATAAATCTTGAGTAACTTTGAACGTTTTCTCATTATCCCTTATAAACAATGGAATAATTGGTGTTGATGTATGTCCGATTTCACAACCCATTTCACGAAACCCTTGTAAAGCGTATTCGGTTAATTTCCACAAATGTTCTATCCTTTCTGGTTCTTCAATCATAATATCAATAGCAGCGCTTGCAGCAGCAGTTGAAGCAGGTGTAGAACTTGCGCTAAAAGTATAAGTGCGAGAATTGTGACGTAGAAAATTAATGACCGGTTCCGAAGAAGCGATAAAACCACCGATTGAAGCCAAAGATTTGCTGAACGTACCCATAATTAAATCAACATCGTTGCTGACATTAAAATAATTACAAACACCTCGTCCCTGTTGTCCTAACACTCCTAAGCTATGGGCTTCATCAACCATAATATTGGCATCGTATTTTTTTGCCAATCTTACAATTTCCGGTAAGTTTGCCAAATCACCTTCCATACTAAAAACCCCATCAACAACAATTAACTTAATTCTATCCGGTTCGCATTTTTGTAAATGCTTCTCCAGTGAATACATGTCGTTGTGTTTAAATTTAAGTTTTTGAGAGAAGGAGAGGCGATGGCCGTCGATAATCGAAGCATGGTCAAATTCATCCCATAAAATATAATCATCACGACCTGTTAGACAAGAAACAACTCCTGCATTTACCTGAAATCCCGTAGGATATATGATTGCTTCTTCCTTTCCTACGAAATCTGCTAATTTTCTTTCTAATTCCAAGTGAATATCCAAAGTTCCATTGAGAAAACGACTTCCGGCCATTCCTGTGCCGTATTTTTTTGTTGCAGCAATAGCAGCTTCTTTAACTTTTGGGTGGTTTGTTAAGCCTAAGTAAGCATTAGATCCAAACATTAATACTTTTTTCCCGTTAATAATAACTTCAGTGTCCTGGTCGCTTTCTATTACTCTGAAATAAGGATAGAGGCCTAACGCTTTTACCTTTTGAGGAGCATCGTATTTGCTCAGTTTTTCAACAAGAAGGTTCTTCATAATCAACTACTTGAACAAATTAAATATTTTCGGTATATCAATAACTATTTCTCTTTAATTATCTTTTTAATAATCTCATATTAAAGTAATGTGCAAAAGAAACAGTTTGCAAAGGTAATAATATTTTCTAATTACAATTTTAAAAATCAAAAAAAATCACACTTTTTCAATTTTTGTGCAATTTTTAAATATTTTTAATAAAATTTAAAAATAAGCAACATAATTACGGAGTTTGGAAAAAATAAAAAAAGTACATACATTTGCACGATTATTGCGAAAATAGCTCAGTTGGTAGAGCACGACCTTCCCAAGGTCGGGGTCGCGGGTTCGAACCCCGTTTTTCGCTCATTTCGCAGCAATCTCATAAATAGCTCTCGCATCATTCATATTCAATTTATGAAATTCACCGAATTGCCCACCGGTATTAATATTCAAAGTTCTGATTAATTTATCAATATCATTCGCATTAAATCCTAATTGACTGAAATTAACCGGCAGTCCAAGTGACAAGAAAAAATCCTTTAAAGCATTAATTCCTTTCAGTGCAGTTTCCTTTTTGTCACCAGTAAACTCAACTCCCCATACTCGAACTGCAAATTGAACGAAACGGTCAAGTCCATAAATATAAACGTATTGCATCCATGCTGGAAATATTACTGCTAAACCTGCGCCATGAGCTATTTCTTCGTGCAATGCGCTTATTTCATGTTCCAAAGCATGCGAAGCCCAATCTTCTTCCCTTCCTACACCACAGATACCATTATGAGCTAACATTCCTGCCCACATAAGATTTGCACGGGCATTGTAATTACGTGGTTCCTGCATGACAACAAGCGCTTCCTCAATAATTGAAAGTAAAACAGCTTCGCATAAACGGTCGGTAATTTCAACGCCAGGAGTTTGTGTAAAATAACGTTCCATAACATGCGCCATCATATCGGCAATTCCATAAGCCGTTTGATTAACGGGAAGCGTAAAAGTAAGGGTGGGGTCCATGATGGATAATACCGGGCGTAAGAATGGACTTCTTACACCTCTTTTCAAACCTTCTTTCCTTTTTGTGATTACACAATTTTGAGAACCTTCGCTACCGGCTGCAGGAATTGTCAATATTGTTGCTAAAGGTAATGCTTTGTTTATAGTAACAGTTCTTTCAAAGAAATTCCAAAAATCACCGACGTATGGAACGCCTGCTGCAATTGCTTTTGCAGAATCAATCACGCTACCTCCACCTATTGCCAAGATGAAATTAACATGTTCTTTCCGGCATAATTCAATTCCTTGATAAACCATTGTATCAACAGGATTTGGTTGTACGCCACCCAATTTCACATATTCGATAAATTCATTTTGCAGACTGTTTTCCACATCAGCAAGCAGTCCGCTTTTAATGGCTGACTCTCCTCCATAATGAATTAGTACCTTAGTTCCACCGTATTTCTTAATCCATTGACCTGTTTTTTCTGTTGTATTTCTACCGAAGATAAATTCAGTCGGGCTATAAAATCTAAAATTGTTCATACGCTTTTCTGTTTACTTCGTCCATTACTTGCATTAATTCGATTGAAAATGAATGTGGTAAAGCCGGACTTTCAATTAATCCTTTATCAAGGCAATCCATCACTTCGGCCGCTTCGTAATTATATCCGTTACCGGTAAGATTTAATGGGATTTCAGTTTCCTGTCCGTCATTCGTTCGGAGAGTCAGGCGAGTAGGCATTTGGAACATCGAATGGAGTTTCAGGTAACCGCCTTCACCATATACTCGCGCTTCATTATCAAGTATCATTTCAAAAGAAGAAGTCAACATGCTGATTTCTTTCTTCTTGTGTTTAAATAAAACTGATGTTGTCCAATCTGTGCCTGTTGGGGCAGGCACAGACATAACTTCTATATTTTCAGGTTTACCGAATAAATACATAGCTGTAAAAATTGGATAAATTCCTATATCGGGAATTGAACCTCCTCCCAAAGCCGGATCATAGACACGGTTATAAGGATCGAATGGTAAAATAAAACCAAAATTACATTGAAGCAGCATGGGACGTTTAATTGTTCCATTATCCACTAATTCTTTAAAATGAATCATACTTGGAATAAACCGGCTCCAAAGCGCTTCCATAAGAAAGACATTTTTTTCACGTGCTTTATTCACCATCTGTACGACCTGTGATAAATCAGATGCAAACGGTTTTTCACATAGTACGGCTTTTCCTGCTTCAAGACACATCATGGTATGTTCGAAATGCAGATTATTGGTAGTTGCAATATAAACTATGTCTAACTCAGGATCTGAGAGCATTTCTTCGTATGTGCCGTATGCTTTTGTTAATCCATGTTTTTCTTTAAAAGCTTCTGAGCGTTCTTGAGAACGGGAAGCGATAGCATATAGTTCGGCGTTAGGCAGAATTTTCAATCCATCAACAAATTTTTTAGCGATACGAGCTGCTCCCAAAATTCCCCATTTATATGTTTTATTCATAGAAATTTTAATTTTTATAAAATTAATTCGCAAATTTAGGAATAAATTTTATTTTTTTTTATATTTGCATTTCAAAAAAAAATATGTACATCAACTATTAAATTATTTTATCATGAAGAAGTTTTTTATTATTATTGTGGTTTTATTACCAATTGTGTTATCCGCTCAAACAAACTCGCAATGGCGGGGTGAAAATAGAAATGGAATTTATAATGAAACTGGTTTGTTGAAAGCTTGGCCTGCCGATGGTCCGCAATTGTTATGGAAATACGAAGGTTTAGGCGGAAGTTTCGCATCAGCTGCTATTGCCAATGAAAAGATTTATATTACAGGTCAAACTGATGACAAGCTAATACTTTATGTATTAGACATGAGTGGTCAGCTTATTACCAAAAAGGAAGTAGGAAAAGAATGGACTACAAACCATACAGGCACGCGTTGCACAGTTTGTGTAAACGATGGAAAGTTGTATATAAATAATTCATTAGGACATATACACTGTTTAGATGAAGTTACGCTCAATGAGATTTGGAAAAAAGATCTACTTACGGATTTCGATGGAAAGAATATCATGTGGGGAATGACCGAATCACCTTTGATCATTGGAGAAAAATTATTTGCAACACCCGGCGGAGTCGAATACAATTTTATTGCATTAAACAAGAACACCGGAGAATTAATATGGTCATCAAAAGGTGAAGGAACGCCATCTTCTTATTGTTCACCGCAGTATATAGGCGATCAATCTGTGCCAATGGTAGTAACCTGTTCTCATGAACATATAATTGCTTTTAATGCCGATACAGGTGAAAAACTGTGGTCGCATCCACAAAAAAATCAACGAAATATACACCCTAATACTCCGATATACAGTGATGGTATGATTTTTTCAACTACCGGATATAGAGGTGGAGCAATGTTGCTTCGCTTAATAGATGGTGGAAAAGCCGTAGAGCAGGTTTGGAAAAACGATGAAATGGATAATCAAATGGGAAGTGCAATAAGAATAGATGATAATGTTTATACTTCAGGTCACGGTAATAGTTTTTGGTTTTGTGTTGACTGGAAAACCGGAGAAACTAAATATAAAGAAAAAGAAATGGGCGAATGTAATGTGATTTCAGCCGATGGTTTGCTCTACGTTTACAGTACAAATGGCACTATGTATCTAATTAAGCCAAATCCTGAAAAATTAGAAATTCTTGGAAGTTTTAAAGTAACTCTGGGAACAGGGGAGCATTGGGCACATAATGTAATTCATAAAGGGATATTATACCTTCGACACGGAGATACATTAATGGCATACAATTTGAAATAGTTTTTTAACAATATATTTTTATTGTAATTCGATAAATAATTTGCTTTATTCAAAAAATGGTATTATTTTTGCGCAAATATTTTAAAATAACTTAATATGGCCTGGTACATAATTGTTTTGATTGTTTCGTCGAGTCTTTTTTTATTGACCACGATAATTGCTTTATTTTTTGGAGATATGGATGTTGATACGAGCGCCGATTTAGATGTCGGCTCCGGATTTATGCTAAGCGATGTAATTTCATTTAAGGGATTGGTACATTTTGCCATAGGTTTTTCATTAACATTAACCTTATTAAATGAAGTTTCTTTCAAATCTGTATCTATTGGCGTGATTACGGGAATTATTTTTGTAACGGTTCTTTATTATCTTTACAAGTTTATTTACGATAAATTACAGCAGAATATGAAATATACGAGTGAAATCAATGACATGGATGCTGAAGTTTATTTTTGGAACGATAAAACGAAAACAGGTGAGGTATTTATTATACTTGAAGGCCGACCGGTTACTGTCACTTTGGAATGTCTCGATGATGTTCACTTTGAAAAAGGTCAAAAAATAAAAGTTTCAGGTACTCGTAATTCAGTTCATCCAACAGGTTATATTATTTAATTCAGCGAAATTATAAATCTTTTAAATCAAATAAAAATGGAAATGAATATTGTTGCTTTATTAGGCGCCTTAGTAATACTCGTTATATTAACCTTAGCGGGAATATTATCACGTTTCAGACGATGTAAATCAGATGAGATATTAGTAATTTATGGAAAAACCGGCGGAAATCGTTCGTCAAGATGTATTCAGGGAGGAGCGGCTTTCGTCATGCCGATTTTGCAAGGTTATGCCTATATGTCTTTAAAACCGCTTCAATTTATTTGTAACCTGCAAAAAGCTTTGTCATCGCAGAATATTCGTGTTGATGTTCCAACCACTGTAACTGTCGGTATCAGTACGGAACCGGACGTAATGCAAGCAGCTGCAGAAAGAATTTTAGGTTTAGGTCGTTCTGAAATTGAAAATTTAGTTAAAGACATTGTATATGGCCAAATGCGTACAATAATTGCTTATATGACAATCGAAACATTAAATGCCGACAGAGATGAATTTCTTGCAAAAGCAAAAGGACTTATTGATACCGAACTACGTAAAATAGGTTTATATTTGATCAATATCAATATTACAGATATTTGCGATGAAGCCGGTTATATCATTGCTCTTGGTAAAAAGGATCAGGCGAAAGCAATCAATCAGGCAAATGTGGAAATTGCTACTGCAGAACGGGACGGAGAAGTTAAAGTTGCAGAACAATTGAAAATTAAAAATGCTACTGTTGCTGAAACTAAGAAAGTTGAATTGATTGCCATTGCCAATGCCGAACGCGATCAGACAATTTCAGTGGCTCAAGCAGAATCCGAGAGAGATTCAAAAGTTTCGGAAGCTAAGAAAAATAGAGACATCAATGTTGCTCAATTCGATTCTCAAGCGCGAATAGGAGAGATTGAAGCAAGAAAGAAAATAACAGTTTCAAATGCCGAATTGGAAGTTATTAAAGCAGAATCGCAAAGTTTAGCGCTTTCGGCGGAAGAAAGAGCATTAGCTGAAATTGAAAGAAATAAAGAACTTGCCCGCAAGGAAGCGGAAGAAGCTCGCGCTAAAAGAACTGAAGCTGCTCTAAAAGCTGAACAAATTGTACCGGCGGAAATTACTAAACAGCAAAAATTAATTGATGCTCAAGGTTATCAGTTAAAATTGGAAAAAGAAGCAGAAGCAAATGCTAATAAGCAACGTACTGAAGCTCAGGGTCGCGCAGACGCTGTTGCAGCCGAAGGACGTGGAAAAGGGGAAGCAATTTCTGCAGAAGGTTTAGCTCAAGCTAAAGTTATCGAACAACAGGGATTAGCTAAAGCCGCTGCTGAAAAAGCATCTCTGATGGCTCAAGCTGAAGGATTTGAAGCAATGGTGCGCGTTGCGGAAAATAATCCTCAAGTTGCCATACAATGGAAGATGGTTGAACAATGGAAAGAAATCGCAGCAGAGCAAGTGAAAGCTTTTGAACGCATTAATCTCGGCAATGTCAATGTGATGGATACTTCTCAAGGCAGTACTTTGACTAATTTACTTACCGGTCTTGTTTCGTCAATTGCTCCGGTTACAGATATAATGAAAAACATTCCGGGTATTCCTAATGTTTTAAAATTAAAGGATTCTGAAGAAAAAAAGGAATTGTAATATATGTTTAGTTACACTAAGTTACACATTAACAATTATACCATGAAAAATTATTTTTATTTATTTATTTTTTTTATTTCGCTTGGGATGTTCTTCTCTTGCCAGAAAGGCGAAATGCCGTTGGAAACAGAATTTGTTCCTTATATCGGTGCATACACCGGTGGTTTGATATATCCTTCATCCACAATCCAAATTGAATTAGTGGATGGACAGAATGTTGAACCGAATACTGAAGTTAAAGATAATTTATTTTCTTTTTCACCTTCCATCAAAGGAAAAGCATATTGGATCAACAATCGCACAATTGAATTTGTCCCCGATGCAGGAGCTTTGAAAGCAGGCCAAGCTTACAAAGCTAATTTTAACATAGGAAAAATAATATCAATTGACAAAAGGCTTAAAACATTTTATTTCACTTTTAAAGTAGAAGAGGAAAATTTTTATGTACAGGAAGATGCGTTAAGCATAGTTGACACGAAATCGGTTACTGCTTCAGGAGTTATCCGATTCAGTAACAATATTGAATTGGAATCGGTGAAAAAAGCTTTTACAGCAAAAACAAGTGATAATCAATCTATTTCACCTGTTATTATGGCTACTGAAGATCCTTTGACTTTCCGATATTCAATTCCTGATATTAAGAGAGGAAAATCAGATATTATCTTAGAGATTGCCTTGAATGGAAAGGCTTTAAATATTGATAAGAAATTTTCACGTGAGATAAATATTCCTGCAATAGATGTATTCAAAGTCCTTTCTGTAGAATTGATTTCTGTGCCTGAAAACGGGGTACTTATAAATTTTTCAGACCCAATTTCAACAACACAAAGTCTTAATGGTTTAATAATGATCCCGGAACTGGGTAATAATTTTACCCGTCAGGTGCAAAATAATCAAGTAAGGTTGTTTTTCAATAATAGGAATTTAAGCAATATAACCGTAAAGGTAGATAAAGGACTAAAAAATATTAATAATGAAAAATTAAACGAAGACTTTTCAATTAATTTAACTGTTGAAAGACTCAAACCGCAAGTAGAATTATTACGTACAGGAAATATTCTTCCAAATTCCGATAACCTTATTTTGCCGTTTCGAGCTGTCAGTCTGAAAGCTGTTGATTTAAAAATAATTCGTATTTACGAAAGTAATGTATTAATGTTTTTGCAGACAAATCAACTTAATGAAAGTGATGAATTACGCAGAGCCGGACGATTGGTTTATAAAAAGACAATTCAATTGGATAATTCATCAATCAATTTAAATACTTGGCAAAATTATTCTTTTGATTTATCAAGAATCATGAAACAGGAGCCCGGAGCTATATATCGTATTGAATTATCTTTCAAAAAGGCTTATTCTGCCTATACTTGCGATGATTCAGAAGAAGATGGTAATACGGACAATACTTTAAGTTTAACTCAGTTGTCAGATGATACTGAAAAAATTGATGATAAATTTTGGGACACTCCCAATCCATGGTACTATGACTCGGATTATGATTGGGAATACTACGAATGGGATCAAAAGGAAAATCCATGCCATCTCACCTATTATATGTTATCGGAACGAAAAGCCTC
>Ga0123356_10008775_pt1 | contig 10018 bp, 9 predicted proteins | sample TergutEmb28metaG_2_FD_92546 | JGI IMG/M metagenome (GOLD analysis project Ga0123356, IMG submission 92546) | Embiratermes neotenicus P3 segment gut microbial communities from Petit-Saut dam, French Guiana - Emb289 P3 | ecosystem: Host-associated > Arthropoda: Insects > Digestive system > Gut ... | reverse complement strand
TGGCGTCCACCCCGCGGAGGTGCTGTCCGCCCTCAGCGGGCAAAACAAAACCGTCTACTCGGGCTATTACGAGACAGACGGCTACCGCCTGCGCATATCGGTCAACGACAAGTACAGAACCGCGGAAGATATCGAAAACCTGCTGTTGCAGGGGCACGAAAACGACCAGCTCCGCCTGCGCGACGTCGCCCGCGTAACCCACGGCTACGAAGAGCCCGTGCGCAACGAGATGCGCTACGACAGGCAGCACGCGCTGGGCATCGCGATTTCCGCCCTGAGCGGCACCGATGTTATCAAGGTCGGGCGCCAGGTGGAAAAAACCATCAACGGCCTCAAAGAGAGCCGCCTGCCCGCCGGCATCAGCCTGCACAAGGTCTTTTATCAGCCCGACCAGGTGAAGGAGTCTTTGGGCAAATTTATGGTTAGCCTGCTCATGTCCTTTTTCATCGTCATCGGCACGTTGATGCTGACGATGGGGTTCAGGAGCGGCGTTATTATATGCACGAGCCTCTTTGTTGTTGTTGTGGGTTCGTTTTGGATACTGAACCTGTTCGGCGGGACGCTGCAACGGGTATCGTTAGCCTCTTTTGTGCTGGCTATGGGAATGATGATAGACAACGCCATCGTGATAGTCGACGGCATACTGGTAGATTTGAGGCAGGGCAAGGATCGCCGTACTGCGCTCACGTCTGTCGGGCGTAAAACTGCGCTGCCGCTGTTGGGCGCCACGATAATAGGCATACTCGCTTTTCTGCCGATATTCCTTTCGCCTGATACAGCAGGTATCTATGTGCGTGACCTGTTTATCGTACTGGCCATTTCCCTGCTGTTAAGCTGGCTGCTCGCGTTAACGCAAATCCCCGTTCAGGCCGGCGCGATGCTCTCGATCCGCCCCAAAAAAATGAACAAAAATCCGTACGACAGCAAGTCGTACACCATGCTGCGCAACACGCTGTCGTGGCTTTTGCGCCATAAGGTTTTTGCCCTGTGCACAGCCGCGGCAATTGCGGCAGCGGGCGCGTACTCTATCCGGCTGCTCCCGCAGGAGTTCTTCCCCGACTTGGAGTACAGCCAGCTCTACATCGAATACAAGTTGCCGGAAGGAAGCGGTCCCAAGCGCGTAAAGGCCGATTTGGAAAGCATCGAAAATTATCTGTTCGGCCGCGGGGAAGTTAAACACATAACAGCCTCAATCGGCGGAACGCCCGCCCGGTATAATCTGGTACGCGCCATGGCAGACCCGTCCCTCTCGTACGGCGAGTTGATCGTGGACTTCACTTCGCACAGGGAGCTCGCGGCAAACATGAAGGAGATACAGGAGTACCTCATCGCCGCCTACCCCGACGCCTACGTGCGGTTGAAGCGCTATAACCTGATGTATAAAAAATACCCGCTGGAACTGCGGTTCAAGGGGCCCGACCCCGCCGTGCTGCGCAGCCTCACCGCGCAGGCGGAAGAGATTATGCGGAACAGCGAAAAAATCTTTTTAGTCAACTCCGACTGGGAAGCCAAAACACCCACGCTGACGGTTGAATACAACCAGCCGATCGCCCGCAGCATAGGGTTGAGCCGTCAGGATGTAGCGCTGTCGCTGCTCTCGGCGACAGGCGGAATACCGGTAAGCGCGTTCTACGACGGCAGCTACGACCGGACAGTCTATCTGAAAATAGTAGATAAGGACGGCAACCCGCCGGAGGCGCTCGACAACATACCGGTTTTCAGCATGATGCCGCCGTTAGGCGGATTGAGCAGGCAAACGGCCCGCGGCCTGATAACCGGCGCGATATCGGAAGAGGAACTGTTAGAATCGATACTGCGCACGGTTCCGTTGAGCCAGGCGTCGGACGGCGTGAAAATCGTGTGGGAAGACCCGTTGGTCATACGCCACAACGGACAGCGCACAATGAGCGCGCTGGGAAACCCGGCCTTCGGCGTAGGCGCGAAAGAGGCCCGCAAAAGCATAATCAAAGAGATAGAGAAAATCGCGCTGCCCGACGGCTACGCGATGTGGTGGGAGGGCGAATACAAAGCCAGCACAGAATCAACCAAATACCTGTTCCGCGGCCTGCCCGTGGCTGCCATCCTTATGGTGGTTATCCTCATCCTCCTATTCAAGGACTACCGCAAGCCGCTGATTATTTTCTGCTGCATCCCCCTTATGTTAGCGGGCGTGGCGGCAGCAATGCTGCTGTCGGGGAAATCGCTAGGCTTCGTAGCCCTCGCAGGCGTACTGGGGCTCACAGGAATGATAGTGAAAAACGGCATAGTGCTGATGGACGAAATCAACCGCCTGATCAACGCCGGGGTAGAGCCGGCAAAAGCGCTCTTAGACGGCTCGGCCATGCGCTTCCGCCCCGTAATGATGGTCTCGCTAACCACAATATTGGGAATGGTACCCCTGCTCAACGACAGCATGTTCGCCCCCTGCGCCGTAACCATAATGGGCGGCCTGCTGTTCGGAACGGTAGTCACACTGCTGATAATCCCCGTGCTGTACGCGGTCTTTTTCAACATTAAGACAAAGTAGGCGAACCGAATTCCGCGCCGGAAATTCGTTCCCGGCGCGCGGCGTAAAGGGAGCCGTCATTTCCTTTTTTTTGTTACGTTGGATTTGAAACTGCTCCAAACGGCGTAGCCGCAGGCCAAAGTTTTTTCGCGGGCGTTATCCATTTGACGCTTCCATTTGTACATTACGCCGTTGCCGGCCGCTACCGACGCAGCCCAGGATATTACAATTGCGAAGGGGAGCAGCAGAGACGACTCTATCAATTTTTGCATAAATCCGTTCGCGTACATAATCGAACACGCAATAGTACAAAATATTACCCCGAATACGCCAAAGACCAATGCAACAACCCAAGCACCCGGACCAATTTTTTCGTCTATCCAAGCTCGTATGGCCGGCCACCAAACTACTGACGCCGCCAATATCCCAAGTACCGGCGGAATAACAAGTGCGGCCGGAGACAGATCCGCCGCGCTCAGGATGAGCGCCAAAATCATCAAGATTATGCCCGGGATACCAATGAGCGCTGAACTGTATTTCAAAGCCTTGCTTTTGTCAACCGGCAACCTGCCCACCAAATGCCCGGTCTGGCCGTTCATCATGAACCGGTAATTGCTTCCCTTATACTTGGTGTTGAGTATCCACACCGGTAACAGCCCGTAGCTTGCCTTGCTGTTCTTTATTTTTATGTCGGAAGAGTCCTCAGACTTTATACTGCCGTAGCCGACGTAGCCAGATGATCTTTCTGTTAATGCCTCTTTGGCCAACTTCTTAAACTCTTTCCTCAATGTATTTTCCATCCTGTTTTCGGCGCGCACCCTGCACCTGTCGGCTCCAACATCGTACTTTTCGGCAGCGTAGCCCGCCAGAAACGATTTGTCAAAATCTACCATACCGCTGTAATGGAAAGGTTCTATGGCGTCCATATATGCGTCGTCCAATTTTTCGGAAGCATCCACCGGTACCTTGTCGAAATCAAGAGAGCCCTCGCATGTCAGGTCAAGGGGTATGGGCGTCCTGTTTTTGCCTCCGCCCGGCATGGACGCACTGTATTTTACCGTCCCTTCAACGCCTGCGTCGAAAAGCCAGAATGGGGCATATATGCCCTTAACCTCCTCCACGTGGTTACCGTCGGCGAAACAGCCCGGCAGGAGCCGCTTGCCCCTGTAAAACTCTTTCATGGCGGCTACGGCATCTTTTTTTTCGAGCTTGAAAGGGATGATGCAGTCCGGCCTAAACCCGTCGCTCAGCCGCTTAACAATAATTTGCGCATTGTCGCAGCACGGGCAAACCGTGGCCACAGTGTTATCGCAGCCGAAAAACTCCGCACCGCAGGACGGACAGCCGCCGGCGCAAAGGTCAGCCCGGTCGGCTTCGTCCCAACTATTGAGTTTCGCGGCATTAAAACCAACGCCCCCCAAATCCGGCTCTTCAGCCTCTCCCTGCGGCACATTAAATACCGCCGGATCAAACTCGGCCTGGCAGAAAGGGCACTTCATCATCTGCAAAGAACTGTCAAACTTGACGGCTCCGCTGCAGTTCGGACACTTGTATTGCCTGACAGCCATACTAAAACCTCCTGCCGGTCAAGATTCCATTGAGTTGAGTTAGTCTTTGTTACCGGCCCACCCCCGCTGATGTCAGCAGGTTTCGGTCATAAGGCTGCCCCTTTATGCTTAATATACATCATATTAAGAAATGCAACGCGAAAATGCAACAAAAAATAAAATGGGGATAACCGGAACCTGCATCTTCTCGCCCTGCCCCGTGTTTTCCGCCGTATGGGCGACCGCCCGGCCGCCCGTTGACCCAATTAGGGCGATTGCGGATTTCAAACCCCGTTTTTTCCGGGATAGAGCCAATTTTTTGCGAAAAGTTGTAAAATCACCCCATTTAATATTGCTAAAAGTTGTATTTTTGAGCTTTTTAAACTGCTAAAAGTTGAAAAAATTCGATTTTTCTATTGCGATAAGTTGAAAAAAATAGTATATTATCAATAAAAGGGGGGCTTTCGGATGCTTAAAAGAAAGATGATGGCTCGGCTGGCCGAGTGGAAAAACAGTAAAAACAGGCTCGCACTGCTCATAAAGGGAGCGCGGCAGGTGGGAAAGACATTTATAATCCGCGAGTTCGCGAGGGCGAACTACAAAAACTTTGTTGAGATAAACTTTGAAAAACAGCCGTCCGCAAAAAAGGCGTTCGAAGGGGACTTGGACGCGAGGACGATCATCCTCAACCTCTCGGCGATGGGGGCAGGGCCGTTTGTTGAGGGGCAAACGCTCATATTTTTCGACGAAATCCAGAGCTGCCCGCAGGCGCGCACGGCCATAAAATTCTTGGTGGAAGACGGGCGCTTCGACTACATAGAGTCGGGATCGCTCTTAGGGATAGGTTACAGGGACGTGTCGTCCTACCCGGTCGGGTTTGAGGAGCAGGCAGCCATGTACCCGCTTGACTTCGAAGAGTTTTTGTGGGCCAGAGGCATAGGGCCGGAGGTAGTAGACAAACTGCGCGAAGCCTATAACGAGGCGCGCCCCGTAGACGCGTTTATGCACGAGCGGATCATGAAGGTATACAGAGAGTATCTGGTAACAGGCGGCATGCCGGCCGCGGTAACGGCGTTCACAGAAAACGACGACTTCGCCCAAACCCTAAAAATACAGAACAGCATCCTCGACAGCTACCGGGACGATATCGCCAAGTACGCGGACAGAGAAAAAATCCTCGCCAAAAAAATGTTCGACGCGATACCGGAGCAGCTGAACAGAAAGAACAAGCGCTTCATCCTGGCCGATTTGGAAAAGGGCGCGGCAGCGAGAAAATACGAAAACGCGTCCATGTGGCTGACCGAAGCCGGCATCGCGTACAACTGCTTCAACGTGGCCGCGGTAGAAGCGCCTCTGCGGTTTAACGAGAAGCGAAACCTGTACAAACTGTACATGCTCGACACCGGCCTGCTGTGCGCTATGGGGATGAAAGGAGTCCAGAGCGAGCTCCTCGGCGGCAACATTGAAATAAACGAGGGAGGGATAACCGAAAACGCCGTGGCCGCGCAGCTCGCGAAAATGAATATCCCACTGCACTACTACGACAAAAAAGGGCGAGCGGAACTCGACTTCGTCTTCGAGGAAAACGGCGGCCTCGCGGTAATAGAAGTAAAATCAGGAAAAAACCATAAAACACACGCCTCGCTCGACCACGCCTGCAACGACGCAAGAGGAGCGCTGAACAGACGCATAGTCCTGAGCAAACACAACACGGAAACCGGCGCGAACGGGGTGCTATACTACCCGCTGTACATGACGATGTTCTTGCAGGAAAGCGGACGCGGGGGGTAGATGACGGCAGTATCCAACTCTTTTCCTGAAATTCTTGGCATCCTGACCGCGATAACATAACAACTTATTTATCTCGGCAAAGCAAACCGCCTGCCGCCCAATCCACACCTTCAGGCGGCGGCATTTTTTTCGTGCTGATTAGTGAGGCAAAGCCAACAATAAGAGCGCCAAGTGGTAATGTCGGGTATTTTAAAGACCTTGCAGTGGTAAAAATAAAATCGCCCTTCCTGTACGCAGGGGGAGGCCCCGAAGAGGGCGGCCACACCTACCAGACGAAGGGCGATGTACTGCTTATACCGATTCCCGGAATCAAACAATCGTTCGATCCTTCTAATAAAATAATACAATCTGACTCAAAAGTCAATACCTAATTAAAAAAGTAACTCCGCAAGTGGAGATACCGGAACCTACTTCTTCTCGCCGTACTTGCCGGAGTCCAATATATCAGATATGTATTCCAACACCTTCTCCTGCCCACGGGCATTCAAACCGCGAATCAAATTCAGCGTCAGGAACTCGTTCCTGCTCTGGGTTATCATGTCGGGGTGCGGTACTTGTCGTCCCGTCCCGTGTTTTATCCACCCCGGTCACCTGCCACCCCAACCACCCTGCCGCCCAATCCACACCTTCGGGTGGCGGCATTTTTTTCGCGCTGATTAGTGAGGCTCCGCGAATAGTCGCCGTGGATACTGCGCTCATACGCAGGTAGAGAATCTCATCTCCAAATATAGTCTATTTTGAGACAGGCTCTATATAAACCACCGGGCACGGATACTCAACCAAAACCTTGTCGCATGTTACCAATGTCGCCTTCTCATGCAGAGCTTGAGCAACAAGGATGCGGTCGAAAGGATCCTTGTGTATCATTGGCAATATTCCGGTCATCAGTGAATGATGGCCATTAACAGCAACTTCCATGTAACCATTGCCCAAAAGCCCATCGTAAAGTGCGCGAGTGTCTATTTGAAAGCTTGGACGGCCCAAACCATTCTTGATAACGACTTCCCAAATACTCGCAGAACTGAATAAAAACGTATTACCCTCGTCCTTAATAAGCTTCTCCGCTTTCTTTGGCAGCGTCCCGGCAGCAGCCCAAAGCAGTATGTGCGTATCTAAAAGCAGTTTCATAAAGAACCCTCGAAAAGAGCCTCGATTTCCTTTTTCCCTATCGAATCAAAATCCGCAGGGACGGAAAATTGACCTTTCATAAAGCCAATTCTTTGCTTTGGCGTTTCTTCGTATGAGACAGGAACAACCTTAACCATAGGCTTACCGGCCTTTGCGATAATAAACGGCCGCCCCTTAGCAGCACCATCTATCAAGGAAGAAAGGCGCGTTTTGGCCTCGTGAATATTGAATTGCAACATAACACCCTCCCGCCAAACTAAGTTTAATGGACTAAGTCTAATATAAGACATGCCGCTTGAAAATGCAACAAAAAAATAAAATCGGGGATAACCGGAACCTACTTCTTCTCACCGTACTTGCCGGAATCCAATATATCAGATATGTATTCCAACACCTTCTCCTGCCCACGAGCATTCAATTCACGAATCGAATTGAGTATCAGAAACTCGTTCCTGCTCTGGGTGATCATGTCGGGGTGCGGCTCCAAACCGAGTAAGGCGCCGCCGGTTATGTTCAGGGCTTTGGCGAGCTTTATCAATATCAGGACGTTGGGTTCTCTCTTATCCTTTTCGTAATAATTCAAGGCAGTAGGCGATATCCCGGCAACAGTCGCCAAGTCTTTTTGACTGATACCTATCTTCTTCCGGTAATGTGTGATTCGCTGTCCCAATGACTCCATAGAGGACTCCTTTACCTTAAATTACATTTCTTCCCCGGTGGTGTTCAAAATCGGCAACCGGCAGTGATTCAAGGTGGTGCTCAAAATCGACAACCGACAACAATCCATGGTGGTGTTCAAAATCGGCAACCGACAGTGATTCAAGGTGGTGCTCAAAATCGACAACCAACGGTAATTCAAGGTAGTACTCAAAATCAACCAGCTAACCAATAAAGGCTATGTTTTCTGAGATAGTTTCATTTTTATATAAAGCCGGTCAGGAGGATTATTTTTAATAATCCTCCCCTATGGGTTCCAAATCAAGCGACGTATTGATATCAATTGTATATTTTAACGTATCGTTGATGTACACGCCCCGTACCTTTCCGAAGAAACTCCGCGGATAGTCGCCGTAGATCCCGCGCTCATCCACCAGTCATCACAACGGACTTTTCACATACTTGACGCCCCGCGCCGCCCCAATTTTCTCAATCTCCCCCCTCTTAACCATCTCAGCCAAAACCGCTTCAACGGTAGTGGGGCTGACATCCGACAGTATGTAGCAGATCTCCTGTTTTGAAACGGGCAGCAGGCTGTTCAGCACCGTCGCCTCTATCCGCGCGCGCTTGGTGATTTTGCCGCCTCCCTTGAACAGGTATCTGCACATATTTTAGCGAATTATATGCAGATAGTCAAATTCAGCGTCAGGAACCCGTTCCTGTTGCCGTGGATACCGCGCCCATCCGCCGATTCCGGTTCAACGTTCCCCGGTGGTACAGCATCTGGAGTGACGGCGTCATTGCTGTAAAATCTTTTTTACAAAGCAATGTAAAAATATATTGACATCCATCCAAAAATGATGTATCTTTACATTGATGACCCAACCCCCAAAAAAGGAACACTATATGTCCATAATAAAAATTCTGCGCGAAAAGGCGGGCGAACCGCAGACAAGTTTTGCCGAATTTCTTGGCATTACGCGCCAGACGCTCATCAAGTACGAAAAGTCGCCGGAGAGCATCCCTTTGCCGATATTAAGGAAGATATCGGAGCGATTTGATGTTGGTATGAAGGATATTTTGGCGGGTAAGCTGCCCCGCGAGCCGGAGTACCGCGTTGTGCCGGCGGGCGCGCAGGCTCGCGTCCGGCCGCAGATACGTATCGACATCCCCGAGGAGAACATCAAAAAGTTCAAGGAGGTGCTGCTATACATCCTTGAGAGGGTGGGAGCGAAGCCGAATGTGGGGCAGACTGTTATCTATAAATTGCTCTATTTTATAGATTTTGACTACTACGAGCTGTACGAGAGGCAGCTTATCGGCGCGAAGTACATCAAGAACCGTTTCGGCCCTACGCCCGTGGATTTTGCGAAGATAGTCAGGCAGATGCAGAAGGACTGCGAGCTTGAGGAGGTCAAAACGGCACATTTCTCACACGGCCAGACGAAATACATTCCGATCCGCCGCGCCGATATAAGCATGCTCTCAGCGCTGGAAATTAAGCACATAGACGCCGTTTTGGAAAAATATTCGGACAGGAGCGCCGCCGAGCTGTCGGAGTACTCGCACAGGGATGTTCCCTGGGCCGCGACGAAAGACAGGCACGTTATACCGTACGAATCGGTCTTTTACCGTACACCGGAGACGTCTGTCAGGGCCTATCAAAATGAAATATGAAAATCTACCGGCCTTTGACAGGGATTTTAAGAGGCTGCAGAAAAAGTTCAAAACCCTGAGCGATGATTTTGAGACGCTCAAGCAGTATCATATAGAGGTTTTCCACAGCATGAGCCTCAAAAACAACGATCCGGTTGAAATACAGGGTGCGTGCGGCGAGACTTTCAAGTCGTACAAGGTCAAAAAGTTCGCGTGCAGGTCACTGCCGGGAAGAGGCAAGCAGTCGGGGCTGCGCGTGATATATGTGTATCGGTCGGATAAGGGTGTGATTACGTTTGTGGAGATATACTTCAAGGGGGATAAGGAGAGCGAGGACAGGGAAAGGTTGAAGGAGTTCATTTCCGGGCTGTAACTGTGTTTCATTCAAGTAGCACCGTACTTGCCGGAGTCCAATATATCAGATTTTAGCGAATTATATGCAGATAGTCAAGGTTTTTCGTCGATTATCTGCATATATTTTAGCAGATTATATGCAGATAGCCAAATTCAGCATCAGGAACCCGTTCCTGTTGCCGTGGATCCCGCGCCCATCCGCCGGTTCCGGTTCAACCGCTCCCTAACCGAAAATCAACGGCCACCCCAAAAAAATAGGCTCTACCCCAAGGTAGCGGAAAATATTATATTTAATAATGATTGGCACACCCCTCAAACCTCAAAAGGATCAGCATCAGGATGACACCGCATGGATTTTGCACCGGCAAAGGAGTGCGTA
>Ga0123356_10008774_pt1 | contig 10018 bp, 9 predicted proteins | sample TergutEmb28metaG_2_FD_92546 | JGI IMG/M metagenome (GOLD analysis project Ga0123356, IMG submission 92546) | Embiratermes neotenicus P3 segment gut microbial communities from Petit-Saut dam, French Guiana - Emb289 P3 | ecosystem: Host-associated > Arthropoda: Insects > Digestive system > Gut ... | reverse complement strand
GCTGGCCGGACTAGCTGGTTGGTGGGAGCGATAGAATGCACCGTAGTCACCGACCAGGGAGAATCCAGTGGCCTACCCCGATCCTGCGATCGCGCCTGAGGAGTTGCTGCGCGCCACGTTGGCCGCGGTGGCACCAGGCACTGAACTGCGCGACGGCTTAGAGCGAATCCTGAGGGGAAGAACGGGCGCCTTGATTGTGCTCGGTTTTGACCCAGTGGTCGAGGCCATTTGCTCTGGTGGTTTCACCTTAGATGTACCGTTCTCAGCCACCAGGCTCAGGGAGTTGTCCAAGATGGATGGCGCGGTGGTGCTGGACCAAACCGAAGGCCGGATTGTCCGGGCGGCCGTTCAACTGTTGCCGGACCCCACCATCACCACCACCGAATCCGGCACTCGGCACCGCACGGCCGAGCGGGTGGCTAAACAAACCGGCTTCCCGGTGCTGGCGGTCAGCCAGTCGATGAACATGGTGGCGCTGTATGTGGCTGGCACCTACCACGTGCTGCAAGACCCGGAGGATTTGTCTTCGAAGGCTAAACAAGCCCTGACTACCTTGGAGCGTTACCGCACCAGGCTGGATGAAGTCAGTGCGACCCTCTCGGCCCTTGAAGTGGAAGACGTGGTCACCGTCCGCGATGTGGCCATCGTGGCTGGACGTCAAGAAATGGTGTGGCGCATCGCAGAGGAAGTGGCGGCTGTGCTGGCCGAACTGGGTGTGCAAGGCCGGTTGCTCAGGCTGCAGTTCGAGGAGCTCATAGCCGGTGTGGACACCGGCCGAAACCTGCTGATCATGGACTACGTCGACTTGGCCGCCACGGGACGCTCGGTTAGCGGTGTGCTGGCCGACCTTGCCGCAATTAGTCCGGTCGAGTTGATGGAGGCCGGCACAGTGGCCCAGGTGTTGGGCTTAGCCGAAACCCCAAGTCAGGTCGACAGCCAAGTCTCTCCCCGCGGTCACCGCCTGCTGAACCGCGTGCCACGCATCCCACCAGTCATTGCCGAACGCATCGCCGGGCACTTCGGTTCGCTCCAGCACATCTTGGCGGCCACCCTCGATGACTTGATGGCTGTCGAAGGCGTGGGCGAACTCCGAGCGCGGGCGGTCCGTGAAGGTTTGTCGCGCATTGCCGAATCATCAATGCTGGACCGCTACGCCTGAGCCGGCGGTCTGTGCCTACGGCACTAGCAGGAATGAGGTCTCGTCGGATTCGGCACCGTTGACTGTGACCTTGGCCCGGTAGGTGGCCTCGCGGCCGCGCTTCGGTTGATCGGACTCGTCTACAGGCTTGCAGCCGTCTACGGTGCGCTCGACGTTCCAGGTCACCGGGAGTTCCGCGGTGGCGCCGGGCTCAATTGTCAAGGTGGCTTCGGGCGCCGGTGGCGCGGCTTGATCGGCGCAGTGGAAGGTTTCGTAGATCAGGTCGGAGCCGCTGACCACCTGTAGTTGGACTTGTTGGGCGCTGGGCACCACGCTGCAGGCGGTTGTCCCTTGGTTGGTGATCGAGGCGGTGAGGACCACCGGATCGGCCGGTCCAAACTGGGGCAGTGTGCTAGCCAGTTCAACTACTAGGTTCTTGGTCTCGCACTCGGCGGCGGCCGGGTCTTTGGCCGGCTCTGAGGCGGCAGTCCCTTGAGGGCTGCTGGCCGCGGGTGTGTTGCTGGGTTCGCTGCCTCCGCCTGCTAGCGCCTTGATGATCATTACCACCACGACCACTATCACAATCAAGCCAACCACTAGAGCGGCGCGCCGCCGCCAGTAGACCGCAGACGGTTCGGGGCCAACCGGGTGAAGCAGACTACTCACGCGGTCATTTTATGTCGCGCTTTAGCCAGGCATGGCGTGACCACGCCGCCAAGGGCTGAACGGAGTTACCGCTAGTGACAAGGTAGTTGTGGCGCGTGCCAGCGGGTCAAAGCAGGCTGAGGATCATTCGGGTGTTACCTAAGGTGTTGGGCTTGACTCGCGCCAAGTCCAAGAACTCGGCCACACCGTCATCGTGCGACTGCAACAGTTCGGCGTACACCTCGGGGGTGACCGGTGTGCCGACAATTGGCTCGAACCCATGCTGGGTAAAGAACCGGGTCTCAAATGTCAGGCAGAACAAGCGCTCCAGGCCAAGCTGCCGAGCCCGTTCAATGAGCGCCTCTAGCAGGCTGTGTCCCACCCCATGGCCGTGCCAAGTCGGTGCCACGGCTAGGGTACGGATCTCACCGAGGTCTTCCCACATGACGTGCAGAGCACCGCAGCCCACCAAGTCCTCACCGTGGTAGGCCACGTGGAAATCTTGCACCGATTCGTAGTAAGCCACCGGTGGCTTGGCCACCAAATATCGCTGTTCTACATAGGGTTCACACAGTTCACGAATGGCTCGCACATCGGCGGAGCTGGCGGGGCGCAGGTTCAACTGGGAAGGCGACACCATGTCATCATGCCACCGATGTGTCAGCCAAGGTGGACGGAGTTGGAGTGTGATGGACACGGCAAGCGCTGGTCGGTGCGTTTGTACCCAGTCAGGTGAATGGCAGCGGCCAAGACCCTTGGACAAGGCTCTTTAGACTTTAAGCCAGACCGACATGCCCGTAGTCCCAGGCGTCAAACCGGCCACCACCAGCGGGTTGATGTTCAGTCAGGTCAAGAGGGCGGCCAACTCGTTGGCCGTGGCGCGATCCACCACCAGGTCGGTAACCAAGCCGGCCCTGAGGGCGGCCAGTAGGGCGGTGGCTTTGCGAGCCGAAGCCACCATGCAGACCCGGTGTGTGATGCTCCGCAGGTGGCCGGGAGAGGGCCCACTGGCCCGCTCGTTCAGGCTGATACCCATGTGAGAGCCGTCGGCCCGGAGGAACACCGTTGCCACATCACCTGCCACATGTTGGCGTTCCAGTTCAGCCACCTCAGCGGCCGAGAGGTAGGCGCCGGAATAGACCCGGCTGGGCAGATCCCCGCCCAGGGCACCAACCGAAAACAACGCCAACGAGGCTTGTGACTGGACTTTGAGCACTCGCTGAACCGTGCGTTCACGCCACATGGCCGCCTTGGTGGCGGCGTAGTCGAAGAACGCTGGCACTGGGAACTCCACCACTGCGCCTCCGTGGGCGGAGGCCAACCGAGACAGGATCTCTCCGGCGTAATCCAACCCGGTGGTGGCAATGTTGCCTGCCCCGTTGAGCTGCACAAATCGCGTGCCAGGCAAGGGCCGAGGCTCCACCTGCCGCGCCAAGGCGGCTGTGGTGGTACCCCAAGCCACACCCACAGTCATGTGTGGCTCGATCCAGGACGGCAACAGCCGTGCCGCCGCCTTGGCCACCGCCTCCAGGGTGGCAGCCTCGCCGCTGCCCCCACGCACGGGTGCGTTGGGCACTACCACTGTGTCAACGGCAAACATGGTCTTGAGCTTGGCCGCCACCCCACTCTGGTCGGTGCTCTCAAGGTGGAGAGTGATCTCAACCAGCCCGGTTTCCTTTGCACGTTTGAGCAATCGAGACACCGTTGAGCGCGACGTGCCAAGCTGATTAGCGATCACTGACATGGTCTGATCGCGCAAGTAATACATGATTGCCGCCTGAACCATGGGGTCTTGCCGTGAGATTGCCATACCTCACATCCTTGCACATTTGTGCAATTTGTTTGCAGTACCAAGCCACGGCGGCCAATCTTGATCACGCCAGCCGGTTGCAAACCTGGTAACCGGATCTGACAAAGGCAGAAGGAGAACAAAGAGAAATGACCACCACAGCCCTTACACCGCAGGCTCGCCAAGAGGCCCTTGACACCATGTCAGCCCCAGAAGGCGTTGACGTTCTGGTGATTGGTGGTGGCGTCACCGGCGCAGGGATCGCGCTTGATGCGTCGACCCGAGGTCTGACCACTGCCGTTGTCGAGGCTCAAGACTGGGCCAGCGGCACATCGTCGCGTTCATCACAACTGGTTCACGGCGGTTTGCGCTACCTGCTGATGATGGACTTCAAACTGGTCCATGAAGCTCTCACCGAACGCGACCGGCTGCTGTCAACCATTGCCCCCCACTTGGTCAAGCCAGTCCCTTTCCTCTACCCGTTGACTCGCCGGGTGTGGGAGAGGCCCTATGTGACCGCCGGCCTTGGGCTTTATGACCTGATGGCCCACGCCCCCGGCAGACGGCGTGCCCTGCCCGCCCAGAAACACTTCTCAAAGTCCGGTCTGGCCAAGGCCTTCCCCGGGCTCAAGCCGGAAGCCGCCATCGGCGCCGTGCGTTACTTTGACGCACAGGTCGATGACGCACGTCTCACCTTAACTCTGGTTCGCACAGCGGTCGATCGGGGTGCACTGGCGGCCTCGCGCACCGAGGTGACTTCCTTGGTCAAAGACCAGCGCGGCATTGTCACCGGCGCGGAGGTGGTAGACCTGGAAACAGGCAAGTTGCTAACCGTTCGAGCCAAACACGTGATTGCTGCCACCGGAGTGTGGACTGAGTCCATCGAGGCATTGAGCGGCAGCGAGGGCGGCTTGAAGGTGCTGGCCTCCAAGGGCATCCACCTGGTGGTGCCACGCGACAAGATTGACGGCACCATGGGTGTGATCACCCAGACGGAAAACTCGATGTTGTTCATCATCCCCAAGGACAACCATTGGATCATTGGCACCACGGACACCCCCTGGTGGCATGACACGCTGACCCACCCGGTAGCTGCCGCGGCCGACATTGACTACTTACTGCGACAGGCCAACGCCGTGCTGGCCACACCCATTGAGCGGGCCGATGTGTCTGGGGTCTATGCCGGGCTGCGGCCTTTGCTGCAAGAAGGCGTCAAGCCAGGCACCAACACGGCCAAGATCTCCCGCGAGCACACCGTGGCCAGTCCAGCCCCAGGATTGACGGTGATTGCCGGCGGCAAACTGACTACCTACCGAGTGATGGCGAAGGACGCGGTCGACTTTGCGCTGGCCGGACCAGGCCCGGTGCCACCCTGTGTGACCGCTGACCTGCCGCTGGTGGGTGCGGAGAAATATGGCGCCGCTTTGAACCATGTCCCGGGCTTGGCCAAGAAGTACGGCTGGGACAGGCTCATGGCCCGCCACCTGCTGGGCCGCTACGGTTCACTGATCACCGAAATCACTGACCTGATTGACCAGGACCCGGCACTGGGCCAGGTGCTGCCAGGAACCGCCTGCTACCTCAAGGCTGAAGTGGTCTATGCCGCCACCCACGAAGGTGCCCTCCACCTTGAAGACATCATGATGAACCGCACTCGGTTGAACCATGAAGCCGCCGATGCCGGTGTCAGCCTGGCTGAAGAAGTGGCCCAGTTGGTGGCCCCTCACCTGGGTTGGGACACGGCCACCATGAAGGCTGAGGTGGCCGCCTACGCCAGACTGGTGGGCGCCGAGCAGCAGGCCGCCCTCCAACCGACCGAAGACGCGGCGGCCAACGTCCGCAATCGCGCCACCGACCGAGTCCCGCTGATGGCCATGCGGTAGGGACAAAGCAATCACGCGGCCGCTGGCACCAGCGGCCCACCACCTAATCGAGGGAGGTGACAAGGCACACGGGGCCTGGCGAACAGCCAGGCCCCTTGCCTTGTGCTTGAATGAGCCTGCACCCATTGCCCGGCACTCAGCCGGAGCACCAAGGTGTGGTGCCGCCCAGGCCAATGGGTCATGACCCGCATAGCCAGGTGGCGAAAGGACCAACCAGACATGCCACAAGACTTTGTCGTTGCCATTGACCAGGGCACCACCTCGACTCGGGCCGTGGTGTTCAACCACAACGGCAGGATTGTGGCCTCAGGACAAACCGAACACCGCCAGTTCTTTCCTCAAGCGGGCTGGGTGGAACACGATCCAATCGAGATCTGGGACAACACTCGTCAGGTCATCGGTATGGCTCTAGCCGCGGCCAACATCACTCGGCATGACGTGGCCGCCATCGGCATTACCAATCAGCGTGAAACCACCGTGGTCTGGGACCGTCGCACTGGCCAGCCGGTTTACAACGCCATTGTCTGGCAAGACGTGCGTTCCCAGCCGATTTGCGATCAATTGGCGGCCGATGGCGGAGTGGAGCGTTTCCGTGACACGGTGGGCTTGCCGCTCAACCCGTACTTCGCCGGCACCAAGTTGGTGTGGATCCTGGACAACGTGCCCGGCGCCCGCCAAAGGGGTGAACGGGGCGATTTGTTGTTTGGCACCACCGACAGCTGGGTGTTGTGGAACCTAACCGGCGGGCCCCGCGGCGGGGTGCATGCCACCGACGTGACCAACGCCTCAAGAACCTTGTTCATGGATCTGCGCACCCTCCAGTGGGATCAAGCCATCCTGGATGCCTTCGGTGTGCCGCGAGCCATGTTGCCCAAGATCACGTCATCGTCCGAAGTGGTGGCCCTGGCTGCCAGCGATTCCTTGTTACGTCACACTCCCGTGGCCGGTGTGTTAGGTGATCAACAAGCGGCCACCTTTGGGCAGACGGCTTTCGAACGTGGCCAGGCCAAGAACACCTATGGCACCGGGTGTTTCTTGATCTTCAACACAGGGACGGACCTGGTGTTGTCAAACAACGGGCTGTTAACCACCGTGGCCTACCGTCTGGGTCAAGATCAGCCGGTCTATGCCTTGGAAGGCTCAATCGCGGTTGCCGGGTCCTTGATCCAATGGCTGAGGGACAATCTGAAGCTGATTGACTCTGCCGCCCAGGCCGAGCCACTGGCCAGCTCCGTAGCCGATAACGGCGGCGCCTACGTGGTGCCAGCTTTTTCGGGGTTGTTTGCCCCGTATTGGCGGACGGACGCCCGTGGCGCCATTGTGGGTCTGACCCGATATGTCAACCGTGGTCATTTGGTTCGAGCGGCCCTTGAAGCTACCGCCTACCAAACCTGCGACGTGCTCAGGGCGGTCAACGCTGATTCGGGCGTCCCGTTGAGCGAGCTGAGGGTCGACGGCGGCATGGTGACCAACGAGTTGTTGATGCAGTTCCAGGCCGACCTGCTGGGCGTGCCGGTGGTGCGTCCGGTGGTGGCAGAGACCACTGCCCTGGGCGCCGCCTACGCCGCCGGCTTGGCTACTGGGTTTTGGGATTCACTGGCCGACCTGCGTGCCAACTGGGCCGAGGACCGCCGGTGGGAGCCCACCATGGAGCCGGCGCAGCGTGAACGGTTGAGCGCCCAGTGGGCCAAGGCTGTCACTAAGACCTATGGCTGGACGGAGAATGCCGACCCGGCACCTGGCATCTAGCGCCCCCATTCCGCCGACAGTGACGCACAGCAGGTTTTTTGGGGGGCATCGCCCCGGAAAAATCCTGCACAACGTCACACTCGACTGTTTGGGAGACGGTAGCCCGCGCTCTGGCCAGAAAAGCGGTACCCAACATGGCAGGGCGGGCTGGGTGTTCGTAGACTGGGGCAATGGAGGTCAGGCCACCCGCCGTGGCGGGCATGTTCTATCCCGGTGAGCCCGGCAGGTTGACCAAGCTGGTTGATCAGATGCTGGCGGGTGTGACCACCCCAGGCCTTGCCCCAAAAGCCATGATCCTGCCGCACGCCGGCTACCGCTACTCCGGGCCAACGGCCGCCCAAGGCTACGCCACCTTGCCGGCTGCGGCTGACACCATCAAGTACGTGGTCCTACTGGGGCCATGCCACCGCGTGGGCGTGCCAGCCTTGGCCTTGCCAGGCGCCGATGCCCTGGCCACACCCCTGGGCCAAGTGCCCGTCTGGGCTGAGGGCGCCAGTCGGCTAAGTGGATTTGACCAGGTGGTCACCAGTCCGCAAGTCCACGCCCAGGAGCACTCACTTGAGGTTCACTTGCCCTTCTTGCAGCGCACCGTGCCAGACGCCCTGGTGCTGCCCTTGGCGGTCGGCTGGGTCACACCTGAAGCCGTGGCCGAGGTCCTAGACGCCTTGTGGGGTGGACCCGAAACCTTGGTGGTGGTTAGTTCGGACTTGTCGCACTATCTGCCCTACGCCCAGGCTCAGAGAACCGATCAGGCCACCTTGCAGCAGATTGTGGAGCTAGCACCAGCCCTGAACCACGACCAAGCCTGCGGCGCCACCCCGGCCAACGGCCTGATGGTGGCCGCCAGCCAACGCTGCATGGCGCCCACGGTGGTCAGCCGCTGCAACAGTGGCGACACCAGCTTCGACCGCTCGCGCGTGGTCGGCTACGCCTTTGTCCGCTTCGACCAACCAGGTGAGACCAATGTCGAAACTGCCTGACAACCCAGGCCCAACGCTCACGGCTCTGGCCCGGTCCGGCATCGGGCAAGCCTTGAAACAGCAGGTGTCACCACCGCCCCACGCGGACTGGCTGGACCGCCGTGGCGCAAGCTTTGTGACCTTGACCCTGAATGACCGGTTGCGCGGCTGCATCGGCACCCTGGAGGCGCACCGGCCACTGGGCCGCGATGTCCACCACAACGCCCTGGCCGCTGCCTTTCAAGACCCGCGTTTCAGCCCGCTCAGCGCGCCAGAATTTCCCAGGATCCACATCGAGGTATCAGTCTTGGCAGAACCCCAGCCGCTGACCTTCACTTCCGAGCAAGACGCCCAAGATCAGCTACGCCCCGGCCAAGACGGCCTCATCTTGCATTCCGGGGCGCGCCGGGCCACCTTCTTGCCGCAGGTTTGGCAACAGCTGCCAGAGCCGGCCGAATTCCTGGCCCACCTGAAACTCAAAGCCGGTCTGCCAGCTAGCCACTGGGACGGCGTCAAGCTGTGGCGCTATGAAGTCCAGGCTTTCCACGAGGCATGAACACACCGGACACCGCCCAGGCGCCGCCCGCGCGCTACTGGCACACGTTGGGCAACGGGCGCATCCAGTGTGAGCTGTGTCCCCGAGCCTGTCGGCTGCGCCCAGGCCAGCGCGGCTATTGCTTTGTCCGCCAGCACCTCGACGGGCAGATGGCCCTAACCACCTACGGCCGCTCATCCGGGTTCTGTGTTGACCCGATCGAGAAGAAACCGCTCTACCACCTAGCTCCGGGTGCCGCCGTGCTGTCCTTTGGCACCGCCGGGTGCAACCTGGGTTGTCGCTTCTGCCAGAACTGGCAGATCTCCACCGCCCGTGAGATGGACACCTTGAGCGAGGCGGCCTCACCCGAAACCATCGCCACAGCAGGGCGTCAACTGGGCTGCCAGGGCGTGGCCTACACCTACAACGACCCGGTGATATTCACCGAGTACGCCGTCGACGTGGCGGAGGCCTGCCACCGCCAAGGCCTGCTCAACATAGCCGTGACCGCTGGCTACATCTGCCCAGAGGCCCGGGCCGATTTCTTTGCCTCCATGGACGCAGCCAATGTCGACCTGAAGTCCTTCCGGCCGGATTTCTACCGGCGGCTCACCGGCGGCCATTTGGAGACCGTGCTGGACACCCTGCGCTACCTGGTACATGACACCGACGTCTGGGTGGAGATCACCACCCTGATCATCCCCGGACTGAATGATTCGGAGGCCGAGCTGTCCGATTTGAGCACCTGGGTGGCCACCGAGTTGGGCCCGGACGTGCCGCTGCATTTCACCGCCTTTCACCCGGCCGCCCGGCTGACCGACCGCCCGCCCACCGCGCCGGCCACGCTGCGCCGCGCCCGAGACTTGGGCTTGGCCGCCGGCTTGCGATACGTCTACACCGGCAACGTGGACGATGCCGCCGGCTCAGCCACCATTTGCCCTAACTGCGGAGCTGTGGTCATCTCCCGACGACGCCTCTCACTTGACCAATACCACTTAACTAGTGAGGGCCGTTGCCCCGAGTGCGATTGCGCCGTAGCCGGACGGTGGCAGGCCACACCCGCTAGACCATTCCGCGGGCGCCAACCGGTGAAGCTGGGCTAGGCGGTGTGGTGAATCGAATAACGCCGTGGCGGTTCGTTGTCACCTTTGGACTGGTCAGCCTGCTGGGTGACGTGGTCTACCAGGGGATGCGTTCCATCAGTGGTCCTCTACTCAGGGATTTGGGCGCGACCGCCGTCGCGGTTGGCCTGATCACCGGTCTGGGCGAGGCCGCCGCCTTGCTGTTCCGTCTAGCCTCTGGTCCACTGGCTGACCGTTC
>Ga0123356_10008773_pt1 | contig 10018 bp, 5 predicted proteins | sample TergutEmb28metaG_2_FD_92546 | JGI IMG/M metagenome (GOLD analysis project Ga0123356, IMG submission 92546) | Embiratermes neotenicus P3 segment gut microbial communities from Petit-Saut dam, French Guiana - Emb289 P3 | ecosystem: Host-associated > Arthropoda: Insects > Digestive system > Gut ... | reverse complement strand
TTATCGTTCGCCGTCGGGCCTATTACAATATCGTATTCGTGTTCTTGGATTTTACTATTGCTTTCGCGGTTGAGAACAATAAACCGCATCCATTCTCTGTCGGCGGCGGCAAATTCTTTTACGGTCACTTTTGCCCCTCGATTATGCCATGAATATGTTTGCCATGCGTCAGCCGAACAGCAAGTATCTAGCAGTTTCAGCCCTTTTACGTCGCCAATCAGCGAAATCATAGGCTCATAACAATCCAGTTCAGCATGACTTTTTGCCCATTCGTAGTCCGGCATATGAAGTTTTGCATAATCTTCTTGATATGCGTTCCACGCTTCTTTGGTTATTTCATTTGTGTTTATTTCGTCTAATTTTTTTTGTTCCATTTGATATTTACTCCTGTTGAAAATATAAATTATACATTTATTTAAACCGTCAAACCTTGCCGTCGATAATATTTCTTATTCACTTTACATAAAATATTACCACAGCCGACCAATAAAATCAACGATAAATTTGTAAATTTTGCAGTTCTGCCCACTTCACAAAACGGACAAATCCGAATCCATTATCGTTTTTTATAAAATCGTCTGTAGAACAATGAACTATACTTGCGGCAAGGGTAGAAATTACTGTTAATTTTGGTGCGTTCCAACTTATTCTTTATCCTCCGCATCAATCTTTTTCTTAATTTCTCCAATCAATAAATATAGTGTACTCGTTGACAGCATATCCGATGGCTTTGTGCAATTATCGCACTGCTGTCGATGTCGCAATTCTGCAATTTTAATGGCGTCGAGCTCATTCCCAAACCGACAGAGTTTTTTGTAATTATCTTTATCGGATTTATCATATTTTTGTTTTGTGTTAGCCTGAAAAGCTTTTTCAAAATCCGTATTGCACTGTGTGGATGTCTGTTGCATAGGCATAACTCCAAAATAAGCATGAAACCAAATTTCAATACACGGATTTGACCAACCTACATTTATATCCTGCTTTTCGGCATCAGTAATAATTTGATCGAAATTTTTCACTTGATCTCGGTCAAAGACAATCCACGGTTTCCTGTACTGGGGTTCTATGGCAGCCATTTCCATACATTTTTCTACCAAATCTCCGGTTGATGCCCGATTGACTTTGATTACCAATCTATTATGCAATTCCGGCGGAATAGAATCCCTGAATCCGTAAAGATAATTTATTTCTGTAGCCTGTGTGTCTGTCACCACAAAATAATATCCTAATTCAGGAACTCTCTGAGATGTTCGCTGATTCCGGTCACGACGTGCGCCTTTTCTTTCATCTTTTCCCACTAATTATTCCTCCCTTAAAAAATCAATCGTCTTCAAGGAAGGGATCGCGCCATATTTACCTAAAAGATAATTCTTTTCATAACTTTCATCTTTACGGATTTTAACGCCGGCTTCATCTACAAAATCAGCTAAAGAATACAGACTGGAAATGCCGTTTGCATCTTTTTCAGTAAACCATATTTCATCTCTCCTAAGCAGATTATTGGATAACTGCCAAGAATCATGGGCAGTAAAAATCAACTGGGCATTTTTCGTATTGATTTCTGGATTTGCAAAAGTTAAAATAATATTTCTAACTAACAGAGGATGTAGTTTCGTATTTAACTCATCTACAAATAAAACGCTGCCTTTTTGTAAAACATCCTGCATATACGGAAAAAGCGAAAACATTTCAAGAGTTCCTTTAGATTCGTCTTGTAAAGGAATTACGGCAACTTCATCGGAATTTATTATTTTATGCTTGGCGTTTATAATATATTTTTCCTTGTCATCATCGTCATCCTCTATGATTATTTTATTTATATCAAATCCAATAATTGATTCATCGAAAGAATTGAAGAATTGTACCACCCGATCCTGTACATTAATATCTTCCACAAAACCGTCCGGCAACATATTTAAACGGAACAGGCTTTCAAAGTCATTGCTGAAATCAATCGCTTCATTATTTGAAAACCAGTTATATACCATTTTTAAACTTGGAATCTTCAATTTTGCGCCCAAAGAAACTATAAGCGTTTCCGGCTCCAACGATGTTTTGATGTTTTCAGATTGCTTTTCTGTAATTTTTTCAAAATCAAGTTTATTATTATCAGCATCACGATAAAAAATCGTCTTATAATCTCTACGCGCTGTTTTTGATTTATAATATAGCCATTCTTCTGCGACTATTGCGCCCTTTAGTGAAAAACCGTATTGATAGGATTTCAATGATGAATCTGTCTGGTCTATGAAAAACACTTCAAAAGTTGATTTTTCTTTTTGACTTATTTTATCAAACATAAAAGGTTTTACCGGTAATTGCCGCCGTTTCTTATTTGCTCTTTCGCCGCCGAAAGCAAACGACTGCAAAACATACTTGGACATAAAACGAAACGCATCATGCACATTTGATTTTCCTCCTGCGTTTGCGCCATAAATAGCGGCAATACGAAGCAACCTGTCGTTTGCAATAGAAACAACACGGTTGTTATGCTCTGATATTTTAGTGGCAGTCAAATCTAACGAATTATCGTTTTTGAAAGATTTATAATTTTCAAAATTAAATTGAATTAACATTTTTTCTTCACCTCGTTTTATATTATACCCTACTTTTTGCATTTTGTCAACAACTCAATGAGAAAAAAACTCAATTAACACAATATTTTTGCATTAAAAAGAGTAGTATAACAAAAGAAAAACCGCCGACAGCTTTTTGGCTTGTTATCGGCGGTTTTGGCGGAGAAGGAGGGATTTGAACCCTCGCGACAGTTACCCGCCCTATTCCCTTAGCAGGGGAACCTCTTCACCACTTGAGTACTTCTCCGTGTGCTATTTGCATTGTACCACAACCGGATCAAAAAGTCAAGAGGTTGATAAAAATTTTTTTGCCCCTTGACTTTTTGTACGGCCTATGGTTTTGTCCGTTTGTTTTTTTAGTTCAAAATCTCGTCGAACGCGTCGTTTATCTTCGCTATGTCCTTGAACGCTTTTTCCTCGCGCTTTTCGTACATCGAGATAAAATCGGTTTTCCGGTTGCGGTAAAGGTTCATTATCTCCTCGTTGTAGCCCCCGATCTGATACAGCCAGCCCAAGTCGTAGATCTTCGAATCGAAGATCAGATCGAGCATTTCCTCGCTGTCTTCGTCCCTGACATATTTGCCTTTGAGGGCTATGTCATAATATGCGGGCTTTAGGGTGTACATCGATTCGGCCGCCATGGCCTCGAGCACCGCGCCTGTCCGGGATATGTCCTCCTGGCCTACGGGCACGCACATGAACCCCGAATGCCACGAGCTCACCGTGCTGTAATAGTTTTGCTGCGTGGTTTCGAGTTTGGGGTACGGTATCACGCCGAAATCGACTTCCATGGCGCGCAGCCTGATGACCAATTCCATAATCTGGATATAGAAGAGCCCCTGGTTGTTTTCAAACATCGCGTTTGTTCTGTCGCCCGCCCAGTCCTGGCGCTGGTACATGAGCGCGTGGTCCTTGTCCAGCACGAAATCTATATATGTGTCAAAAGATTTCAATACGCGCTCGTTTCGCAGGGTGAGCTCGATTTCGCCGGCGCTGTTGATTTGGGCGCACCTTTCGCCTATGGAGTTCACCGTGCCCATCATGGTGTCGTCCCAGACCAATGCCCCGTAAAGATCCTCAAAATCCATTTTGCCGTCGCCGTTTAAATCCTGCCCGATCTGTACGCCCATTTCGGCGAGCTTGTCATATGTCCACTCGCCGCGCCTGACCAAATTATACGGCGACTCGAAGCCGTGATCCCCAATCAGCTTTTTGTTGAACAAGATGGCGTAAGTGGCCTCGTTTACCACATTGCTTATATCCCCCGCGGTATAGAACATCTTGTTTTTTATCATCAGGTCGCGGTTGGCTTTCTGGTCCCACCACGGTTTACTCAAATCCAGCGGGGCCATGTTGTTCATATCCATCAAAAATCCCCCCGAGGCCAGATTGCAGGTCGCATATCCGGCGAGCATCGACGCGTCGTAGGAGTTGTCCCCGGCGGCGATGGAGTTTTTGAGCATTTTCTGCGCTGCGGGCCTGTCCATGCCGTCTGAAGGGTCCATTTCGATGTCTATGATTTTTATGTTGTACTTTTCTTCCACATAGACGTTTCTTTTGTATATGGCGTCGTTGATCACGTCGCCGTTTTCCTCTTCGGCCCGGAAATCGTTCCAGACCCCAACGCCCGTTAGGGCGTTTATGGAGACCAATACCGTAAATTCATGGCCGCCGTAATCTGCGGGCGGAATATCGGGCTCGAGCTTGGCGTTTTTTGTTTCCCCCGGATTTTCGCCCGCGCCCGGCTCGCCGCCGCCCTCTTCGGCGGCTGCTGCGGGATTTTTGGGAGATTCGCTCTTGGCGCATGAAGCGGCCGCGGCGGCAATTAAGGTCAAAATCAAAAAGAAAGCGAGCAGTTTAATTTTTTGCATAATTACGTTTTCCTTTCTTGGCAATTTATTTTGTTTTAATTTAAAATAACGATGGACAACAAAAAATATATGTGGTATAATTGTATCATGTCTTTATAGATTATATGATTCCAAAATGTAAAAATTTACGTGTGAAAATCAATTAAGGAGAGAACAGTGATGGATTTGGTGACCATGAAACCGATATTGGCGGAGGCGAAAAAACATCGGTACGCGGCGGGGGCTTTCACATTCGGCTCGTTGGATACCGCATATGCGATCATCGACGCGGCGAACAGGGCCGGTATGCCCGTCATACTCCAGGCAGGGCCTTTGGAATGCGACTACGCGGGGATTTACGAGCTCGCCCAGATTGCGAAATTCGCGGCAAAACGCGCGAAGGTGCCCGTCGCGCTCAATTTGGATCACGGAGATACGACGGACCGCGCCCTTGAGGCGATAAAAGCGGGCTTTACCTCCGTGATGATCGACGCTTCGAGGTATGATTATGAGGAGAATATAAGAATCACGGAGGAAGTGGTGAAAATGGCGGCGCCCGCGGGCGTGAGCGTGGAGGCGGAACTCGGCAAAATCGGGGGCGCGGAAGGGCTTTTGGACATTGCGGACCATGAAGCCTCGCAGACCGACCCCGGCGAAGCGGCCGAATTTGCCAAACTCACGAAAATCGACGCCCTGGCGGTGGCCATAGGTACGGGGCACGGTTTTTACAAACAGGCGCCGGTTTTAAACATAAAACGGCTCTTGGATATAGCGGCGAAGACAAATGTGCCGCTTGTTTTGCACGGGGGGTCGGGAACCCCGGAGGCGCAGGTACTCGAAGCGATAAGGGGCGGCATCGCAAAAGTCAACATATGCACGGAATTTTTGGCCGCGATGGGCAAAGCCTTCGGCGAATGTACCAAAAGCGAAAATTTCAGGTACAGTTATCCCGCGCTGTTCGAGCCCGCGAAAGCCGCGGGGAGCGCGTTGGTTTATGAAAAAATAAGGTTCTTCGCAAATAAATAATATTCGATAATATTCAGTAAATCAATAAAGGAGAAAAATTCATGGACGACAAGAAAAAAATTTACATGATAGGCAACGCGCACTTAGACCCGGTATGGCTTTGGAGATATATGGAGGGCTGCGCCGAAATAAAAGCCACTTTCCAGAGCGCAATAGACAGGATCGGGCAATTCGGCGATTTTGTGTTCACGAGCGCCTGCGCGGCCTATTACGAGTGGGTCGAGCAGAACGAGCCCGCGCTGTTCGAAAAAATCAAAGAAGCGGTAAAAGAGGGCAAATGGAACATTGCGGGCGGCATGTGGATCCAGCCCGACTGCAATATCCCGAGCGGCGAGAGCTTTGCGCGGCATATGCTGATCAGCCAGCGCTATTTCAAGGAAAAATTCGGGAAAATCGCCAAAACCGGATACAACGTGGATTCATTCGGGCACAACGCGTCGCTGCCGCAGATATTACAAAAAAGCGGAATCGATTCCTATGTGTATATGAGGCCCGATGATCAAAATGAAAAAAAATACCCGTTTGATTCGAATCTGTTCTTATGGCAGGCGCCCGACGGCAGCCGGGTCATGACCTACCGTATACTCGGGGCGTACTGTATGCGGCTCGGCGGCGGGGATTTTGAGTTGTATGAAAAAAAGGCGGAAAGCGACGGCGAAGACAAAATGATGTTTTACGGCGTGGGCAACCACGGCGGCGGGCCTACTGCGAAAATGGTCGAAACCATACGGGGCAAAATCAAGGAAGACCGGAATTTCGAATATATCTTCTCGTGCCCCGAGGAATACTTCGCGGATATGGCGGCAAAAGGCTGTGACTTGCCGGTGCTGGAGGGCGATATGCAGCACCACGCGAGCGGCTGCTACAGCGCCAACGCTATGGTGAAGGCGCAAAACAGGGAAGCGGAAAACAGGCTTCTGACCGCCGAAAAATACGATATACTGGCAAACAGGCTGGCAGGCCTGCCAAACAGCGCGAAACTCGGCGAGGCCTGGAAGAACGTGCTGTTCAACCAGTTCCACGATATAATGGGAGGGTGCTCGATCAAGGAAGCGTATGAGGACGCAAGGGAAACATACGGCGAATCGCTTGCCGTCGGCGCAAAAACCATAAACGCCTCGATACAAAAAATATCATGGAATATAGACACGGCCAAAACCGTAAAATATCTCTCAAAGGATATGGACTGGGGGCTCTGGGAACAGGGCGGCCTCGGCACCCCCATTGTGGTATTCAACCCGCTGTCATGGAGCCAGAAGCTGCCCGTGACGATAAACAACAACAGGATAGCGAGGGTAGAGGACGCCGCCGGGAACGCCGCGCAGGTGCAGGTGGTGCGCGCCTCGCAGACAAACGGCAGGGATGGCTCTTTTTGTTCGCTCTTTGTGGCGGAGGTCCCCGCTTTGGGATATGCGACTTACTGGGCGTATTTAAACGGCGAAAAGGCTCCCCGGAAAAAATCGCCCGACGTCGGCCGGCTGTATATATCAAATGATTATATCGAGGCGGGTTTCGACGAAAATACGGGCAATATGAACAGTTTTAAAGATAAAACAACCGGGCGCGAATTTGTTGGGGGATATGCGGCGAAAACCTTTGTGATCGACGACGACGCGCAGGACACCTGGAGCCACGGCGTCTTTACATTCGACAAAATCGCGGGCGAATTTTCGGAGCCCGTTTTTGAGATAATCGAAGACGGAGAAGTAAAAGTCACCCTGCGCATAACGCAGAAATACAATACAAGCGAAATACGCCAGGATTATACCCTCTATCCCCACTCGAAAGCGCTCGAAGTTGGCGTCAGGGTCACAAACAACGAAAAACTGAAGATATTCAAGCTGGCCTTCGCGCTGAATACGCTCAAACCCACGGAGGCGATCTACGAGATTCCCTACGCCTCCATAACAAAAAAATCAAACGGCGAAGAGGAGCCCGCCCAGAACTTCGCCTGCGTGGACGACGGAGAGCTCGGGCTCGCGGTCTGTAACACGGGCAAATATTCATATTCGGTCAAAGAAAACGAGCTCAGGTTCATCGCGGCGCGCTCGTGCGTCTACGCCGACCATTACGGGGTCCACAGCGGCATGAGGGACGGGCTTTACGAATATCAGGACCAGGGCGTGATGTATTTCAAATATTCGCTTTTGGGCTATACCGGAGGGTATAAGGCAAACGCGCCGGATATAGTCAAATGCGGCATGGAATTAAACACCCCCGCTTACCATATAGCCGAGACGTATCACAAAGGCAGCCTGCCGCAGGTCTACAGCGGCATTTCGATAGACAGGGACAACATAATTTTGACCGCGGCCAAAAACGCCGAAGACAAAAGCGGCGCCGTTCTCCGCTTTGTCGAGGCAGCCGGGGAGGAGACGTTTGCAAATATCGACGCGGCGTTTGTAAACCGGAAAATATCCGCAAAGTTTGCCCCGTATGAAATAAAGACGTTCAAAGTCACGGAAGATGCGTGCATTGAAGTTGATCTGCTCGAATTCGAGCCGTAAAAACTCAGACGCTCTGGGCCGAACGGATTATTATTTCGTCCTGCAGCGCTTTTGATATGTTGACAAAATAATCGCTGTAACCGCCGACCCGCACGATAAGTGAAGCGTACTGCTGCGGGTCGGCCTGCGCCTTTTTGAGCGTTTCGGCGTCGCACACGTTTATTTGCAGCTGCATGCCGCCGCTGTCAAAAAATATCTCGAAGAGCTTTTGTATTTTCTTCGCGGCGTTTTCGTCTTTGAAAATACCGGCCGGAAATTTGATGTTTGTGACCGCGGTGGTGAGAAGATGTTTGTCTGCGGGGATTTTTAGCACGGAATTCAACAGCGCCGTCGGGCCGTTTTTGTCAAAGCCCTGCGAGGCGCCCGCCGAATCCGCGAGCACGCTTCCCGAAAGCCTGCCGTCGGCCGTGGCGCCCGTGGCCGCCCCGCACCAGTCATGCGCCACAAATATGACTTCGCCGGGGATATATACCCCGCCGGCCGCGCTTTTTGCATTGTTGAAATTCGAGTAAATACGCTCCGTTATATCCCTGCGGATCTCGTCGGGCCCGGGCTCGTCGTTGCCGAATTTGCCGCATTGGAGGGCCGATTTTCTCAGGGTTTCGTGATTTTGCCAGTTGTCTTTTAAAATATGGGCGAGAGTGGGCAGGCTCACGAGTTGTTTGTCGAACACGAGCTCTTTTATGGCGTACAGATGGTCGGCCGCGTTTGTTATTCCGATCACCTCGAGCTCGACGGAGCCAAACCTCGCGCCGCCGTCGAATACGTTTTTGCCCTTTTCTATGCAGTCGCCGGTAAAAAGCGTGCGCATGGCGTACCCTTCGCGCGAATTTCTGTATTTGTATTCCTTTTCGTGTATTTCAACTTCGAGCCGGCAAAAATAATCGAGCTGTTTTTTATACGCCGCCAAAACTTCATCGAATGATTTCATCTCTTCGGGGGAGCCGGTCTTTGGCCCCACTTGTTTTTTCGTGCGCGGGTCAAAGCCGTCATACAGGGATATTTCCGCGATTTTGGCGGCGTTCATCATGCCTATGTCGTTTATGAAATTGCACACTCCCGGTATCATCAGCTGGCTGCACCCCGCAAAGCAGTGCCCCCTCGCGTACTTTATATCATACCCGAAACCGAGCAGGGTTTTTTCAAAAAGCGCGTCGTTGTACAAAGCGGGGAGCCCGTTGCCGGTTTTTATAGAATCGAGCGCGGCCTCCCAGATATATCCGGGCATATCGGGCCTCACCCTGAGGCACAGATTCGGGCCCTTGAACCCGAGTTCTGCAGTCGCCTTGATACAAAGGCGCGTGAGCTCGGAATATATCGGGTTTCCGTCGTAATCGAGCCCGCCGAGCGTCATATTCTGGATGCTCTGCGCGTTTTCGATTTTCAGCCAGAAATCGACAATCAGCCCATACGCCTCGTCCAAACTCAGAACGCCGCTTTTCATATCGGCTTCAAAGAAGCCTTTGAGGTAAAAGTCAAACCGGCCGAACGAATCCGCCCCGTTTAACATATGCAAAATCCAGACTAACTGCAGCGCCTGCCGAAACGAAGCCGGGGGATTTTTTGCGATGTGGATCAAATCCCCGTGCATTTGTTTTTTCGGATATGCGAGCGCCCCCTCGGCGAACTTTCCAATCACGGCCTCGATGGCCCGGAGCATTATTTCAAGGGCGTTGTAAAAATCTTTTTTTGGCTCCCCGTGTATTTTGCCCCACTCTTCTGTTTTTTCCGCATAGCCAAAAAGCCCGATACTCAGTATCGTCTCATAGTCGGGTATCATATGCCCGCCAAACCACGTGGAAGTGGCGGCGTTGGCGCGGATGGAATCAAATTCCCGCTCCGTGTAATCCCCGGCGCGGCAGGGGATATACCTGCGGTCTTCCACGGCCTGCAGCTTGTCTTTGAAAATTTTTTGCTCTTTGGCGTCCATATTCTCCTGCTTTATATATGCCTCGGCCTTGCCGTGGTCGATCCATGTGCCGCCGCCGTAATTGAAACCCACGGGTTCGTTTGATTTCGCGAAGCCGCATATCTCATCTTCCGAAAACACGAAAAC
>Ga0123356_10008772_pt1 | contig 10018 bp, 12 predicted proteins | sample TergutEmb28metaG_2_FD_92546 | JGI IMG/M metagenome (GOLD analysis project Ga0123356, IMG submission 92546) | Embiratermes neotenicus P3 segment gut microbial communities from Petit-Saut dam, French Guiana - Emb289 P3 | ecosystem: Host-associated > Arthropoda: Insects > Digestive system > Gut ... | reverse complement strand
GACCACGATGCCCATCCGGCGCGGGTTGATCTTCTCGATCCGGGCCGCGGCCCTCGTGCGGAACACCCCGCGGCCGGTCTGGTAGGCATCCCTGATGCCGTCCAGACCGACGATCTTGCCGCCCGTCGGCAGGTCCGGCCCTGGCACGAACCGCATGAGCGTGTCGAGATCGGCATCCGGGTTCGCGATGAGGTGGCGGGCGGCCGCCACCACCTCGCCGAGGTTGTGCGGTGCCATGTTCGTGGCCATCCCGACCGCGATCCCCGACGCACCGTTGACGAGCAGGTTCGGGAACGCGGCAGGCAGCACCTCGGGCTGGCTCTCGGTGCCGTCGTAGTTCGGAATGAAGTCGACGGTGTCCTCGTCGAGGGAACTGGTCATTTCCAGCGCGGCGGGGGCCATCCGGGCCTCGGTGTACCGCATCGCCGCGGGCGGATCCTCGCCGCCGAGCGAGCCGAAGTTGCCGTGCCCGTCGACCAGTGGCAGCCGCATGGCCCACGGCTGCGCCATCCGCGTCAGCGCGTCGTAGATGGCGCTGTCGCCGTGCGGGTGCAGGCGGCCCATGACCTCGCCGACCACCCGGGCGCACTTGACGTGGGCGCGAGTGGGCAGCAGGCCCATCTCGCTCATCTGGTAGAGGATCCGGCGCTGCACGGGCTTGAGCCCGTCCCGCGCATCCGGCAGCGCGCGCTGATAGATCACCGAGTACGCGTACTCGAGGTAGCTGCCGCGCATCTCCTCGGTGACGTCGATGTCGATGATGTTCTCCTCGAACTCGGCGTCCTCGTCTGCGCCGTTGCCGTCGCCGGTGCCGCGTCCGCCTCGGCCGCGGCCGCCGGGGGAGGTTGTCGTGGTGCGTCTGGCCATGCCGCCATTGTGCCGCCCCGCCGGGTCGTCGCGCGCGACCTGCATCGGCGTGCCGGCCCGTGGCATCCTGAACGCATGCAGAGCGTGTACGAGGCGGCGGGCGGGTCAACCGGCCTGGAGCGCCTGGCCGAGGCGTGGCACACCAGGGTGCTGGCGGACGAGATCGTCAGCCACGCCTTCAGCCACGGATACCACCCTCAGCACAGCGAGCGGCTGGCTGCCTACTGGGGCGAGGCTCTCGGCGGGCCGCCAGCGTTCTCCGCGGCCTACGGCGACGAGACGTCAGTGGTCCGGATTCACAGCGGCAACGGCCCGCACGACGAGATGGACCAGCGCGCCATCGCGTGCTTTGACCAGGCGCTCGAAGACGCCGGGCTCACCGCCGAGCCGCTCCGCCAGTTGCTGCACGACTACTTCGCCTGGGCCACGACGACGACGATGGCCCGTTACCACGATTCAGCTGATGACGTTCCCGCCGGCCTGACCATCCCGCGCTGGTCGTGGGACGGGCTACAGCCCTGATCTCACCGCCGCAGGCCCACGTAAGAGATTCGGTTGGCCTGGATCTCACCGGCATCGATCGCGGCCTGCTCGCCCTCTTCGGTGATGCCCGCCAGATCGGGGAAGAAGTACGGCCCGTAGGAGAGCGACTGACAATCGAACCGGGCATCGAGCTCGCGGACGATGTCCTTGCCGGCATGCAGCCCTTCTTCGCGCGCCCACGCCTCGCAGAAATCCCGCCAGGGCAGGCCCGAGGTGAGCCATTCGTCGTGGCGATGCCGGAGCCAGCCGTGGTCGTCCGAAGGCGGTGGGAGGCGACCGAAACACCACTGCGCGGTGGCGTCGTCAAACTGTTCTCGCGCCCACTCGATGACGACAACAGCGCCGCCCGGCGCGAGGGCGGTCGCAGCCAGGTCCAGCACCGCGCCCACATCCGCCACGTGGTGCAGCGACGTGCACGCCACCACCGCCTGAACGGGCTCGTGGATCGCGTGATGCTCCACCTCGACCTGGTGATACCACGGTCCCTCGGGAGCATCGGGGTCGACGCCGACCGCGTCGTAGCCGACGGAGCGCAGGCTCGGGACGAAACCGCCCAGCGCCCCGCAGCCGATCTCGAGCACTGCGGCCGCGGGCGGTGGCAGGTGACTGCGAACAAACGGCCACATTGCGCCGACGCTCTTCGGGAGTCACGGCAGCCGAGCCTACGCCCCGCACCATCCACGTGCTCGCGATAGCCAGCCGGCGTTCGGCCACGTAGCCTGACGATGTGAATCGGCCGTCTCCTAGCGTCGATCAGCGGGGTTTGCGGCCGTGGCCGCCGCCGTCCGGTGGCTATGAGCGGGTCATGAGGCCGGGCCTCTGGGCGCGGCGGCGACGCCCGTTAGTGCGCGCGGAGATCATTGTGAGCCGAGCGCTCATTCTGCTGGCAGCCTCCTTCGCCGGCACGGTGTTTGCTATCGAACCGTCCTCATCGCTGTGGTGGCATGCCGGGCTTGGGGCGCTGGCGTGGCTGCCCGGCTCGCTGGTCTGGTCCAGCCCGTATCAGCTCGGCCAGCTCCTGGGCTTGCGGCCGCCAGCCAGCAGACCCTAATCCTGCTGAGCCGTGGCAAGCCGGCGGTCGATCAGCCATCCGGCAGCGGCCGTCGCCGTCGTCGCGGCAGCGCCGAGCAGGTTCGTCGGCATGCCCGCCAGCCGTGGCACCGGATGCGGAGGGTCGTCGACGGCCGTACCGGGGACAAGCGGTGCGAGGAAGAACGGCGCCCAGTAGGCGATGGGAACCGTCGCGGCGAATGCCCGCGCCGTGTCGCGGTCGGCGTCGCGTGACCAGAGCGACCAGGTCGACGCGGCACACAGAGTCGTCACCGTGGCCAGGGCCGTGACGCCGTGGAACCGGGCGTGAGCGGGCCAGCGCGGGTTGAAGACGTGGGAGTCATTCCAGTCCGCTGCCACGGACGCCGTCACTGTGATCACGTTGGCGAGAGTGAGCAGGCCGCGGCCGAGCATCCCGGCACTCCTGCCAGCTGGCGATGTCATCCGTTACCTCCCGTGCGAGGCAGTCCGCAGGCCACGCTACTAGGCGATGACGGCTCGCTCAGCGGTCCGGGGCGCGTGGCGTCACGTCGCGGAGAAGCCGCCGTCCACATTGATCACCTGGCCGGTCACGTAGGCGCTCGCCGGGCTGGCGAGGAACACGGCGGCCCCGGCGAAATCCTCCGGCAGGCCGTTCCGGCCGATCATCGTCCGGGCCGCCAGCGCCGCGAGCCGCGCCGGGTCGGCGGACACCTCCGCGGTCAGCGGCGTGATGACGAACCCAGGGCAGATCGCGTTGACGCACACACCGTGGCGTGACCACGCCTCGGCCTGGGATCTGGTCAGCGACTCGACGCCGCCCTTGGCCGCACCATAGCCGCCGCTGTTGCCGAACGCCCGCCCGGCTTGCTGCGACGTGATGTTGATGATCCGGCCCCAGCCGCGCTCGGCCATCTTCGGTCCGTACCGCTGACCAAGGAGGAACGGGGCCGTCAGGTTCACGGCCATCAGCTCGTCCCACTGCCTGGTGGTGAGCTGGCCCAGCGGCGGCCGGAGGTTCAGCCCCGCGCAGTTGACCAGGATGTCGGGCGCCCCGAAGGCGGCCTGCGCCTCGTCGGCGGCCCGCGCAACCTCGGCCCGGTCGGAAAGATCCGCGCTGACCGCCGCGGCGGCGCAGTCGGCTGCCGTCAGCTCCGCGACAACGTCCGCCAGTTTCGCCGGATCGCGGGCAACGATCAGGACCCGCGCTCCGATCTTGCCGAGGGCCAGCGCGATGGCCCGCCCGATGCCGGAGCTGCCGCCGGTCACCAGTGCGACGCGATTGTCGAGGGAGAACAGGCCGTCGAGGTAGGAGCTCACGGCGGCAGAGTAACGGCAGCGCCCTACGGATCCGCCGTGCCCGGGTTCTTGCACTGCTGGCGGGTTCTGGACGCGCGGCTGGCCGGAATAGGGCGGAGGATACGGAACTGCGACCGCTAGCGTGGAGCAGACCACCGCATAAAGGGCGCGATTTTAACGCTACCGGTCGCACTTGCCTGTCGGGCTGGGCTAGCGGGTCGCGAGGCGCTCAGAGGAGGGGGCGCGCACCCACGAGGCCGAGCGACTTGGTGGCCAGGCGGCATCCGCTCGCCAGCGCCTCGCCGGGTGGCTTTTTATCGAGCCAGGCCGGCAGGAAGCCGGCGACGAAGGCGTCGCCAGCACCTGTGGCGTCGATGATCCGCTCGACTGGGGGAGCGCTGACCCTGACCGGGTCGGGCCGCCCGCCCGCGTACATCATGGCTCCCTCGCCGCCGAGCCGCATGACCACTTGCGGGTACCAGGCGTTGAGCACCCTGGCGGCCTGGCTGGGATCCTCGCGCCCGGTCAGGACCCGGCCCTGGTCCGGCTCCACGAACAGCAGCGTGGCGCCGTTGGTGAGCTGAAGGAAAGGCTCGGCGCCGACCCGGCCGAGCGGGGCCGCCGAGGCGCCGTCCACGGAGATCGACATGCCGGCCTGCTGGGCACGGCCCAGCGCGGCCAGAACCGCGCCGCGCGAGCCGGGGTTCAGCAGCGTGTAGCCGGACACGTGCAGGTGGCTGCCGGGCGTGAAGAGATCATCCGGCAGGTCATCCGGGGCCAGGGCGGCGTTGGCGCCGGGGTCGGACAGCATCGTGTGGTCGCCCTTGTGGGTGATCATGACGACGCAGGTGCCGGTAGGCCGGTCCGGGTCCATCACCAGCCGGGCGTCGACCCCGTAACCCATCAGCTCCATGTCCCGGTTTCGCCCGGCGATGTCGGCGCCGCGCCGGCCGACGAACGCGACCTCGGCGCCGTCGGCCGCGAGCCACGCGGCGACGTTCGCGCCGGATCCCCCGCCGTGCATGGTGACGGTGGCCGGGGTATCGCTGCCCCTGGCGAGCGGCGCAGTCGCGTGGGCGACGGTGTCGGTCATCAGGTCACCGACGACGACTACGCGCGTCAATGTTGTCACCACCTTGATCAAAACGACTCAGCCAGGACATCGCGGGGTTTGGGGGGAGCGTTAGTCCTGATCAGGGCTGCTGGATAGCAATTTAACAGTTTAGAGAGGGTTCGGCGGCCCGAAGCCGCCGTTGGATTCTCGCCGCTCGCTAGCCGGGCAGCGCCGTCAGCCGGCCGGCCACCACATGCAGGACCAGCTCCGACTCGGCCGCGAGGCGCTGGTTCAGCCAGCCCAGCTCGTCCCTGAATAGCCGCCCGGCCGGGTACGCCGGCACGAGTCCGGACCCGGCCTCGTCGGTCACCGCGACGACGAGGGCTGCGGTCTGCCGCCACGCGTCGACGAGGTTGTCGATCTCGGCCCGGACGAGGTCCGCCGGGTGCGGTTGAGACTCAGCTGCCGGGTCGCGGTCCTGCCAGAGGCCAGCGGAGTCCATGACGCCAGCCAGCCAGGTGCCGATTCCGTCGACGAGCAGGACGCCGTCCGGCCGCCGGAGCTGGCCGGCGACGTCCAGGGTTTCTGCCGTCTGCCACCAGGACGGTCTGCGATCCCGGTGGCGGGCCACCCGGGCTGCCCATTCCGTGTCAGGCTGGCCGTCCGTATCCTTCCAGGACTCCCAGGGCCCGGCGGCGACGTACGTCACGTTCGGCTCGGCGGCCAGCCGCAACTCTGCCTCGGTGGACTTGCCCGAGCGAGCGCCGCCGATGATCAGCGTTCGCCGGGGCCGGCCGCCCGGCCCGCACAGGGCGTGGCGGGACCCTTGCTGACCCTCTATGGGCAGCGTTGGTCCCGCCACGCCCGACGAGGGCGGCTGTCGCCCGGCGCTGGTGGTGATCAGCTCGTCATCGGCACCGTGGCTTACCTGCCACAGCTCGCAGCGGCGGGCGAGCTCTGCCTCGGAGCTGACCCGGTGATCGGTGTAGAGAGCGACGACGGTGGTCTGCGCGTGCACGAGTCCGGTCTGCCGCAGCCAGCCGAGCTGGGCCGGGCTGGTCAGCAGGTCGAGCAGCGCGAGGTCGTAGGGGGCGGCCCCGGCGGCGGGCCGGGGCTCGTGGCCGGGCCCGGCTGCCAGCAGCAGGCGGCGGCCATCCGGCCCGGTGACGTCGAAACCCCCGGGTACCGCGTCGATCCGATGTGCTGCGGCCGGGGCCGACCCCGTTCCCCTCGACGGAGCGTGACCGGGCGTGAACTCCACGACCCCGTCAACCACCACCCCGCCTGGCTTTCGCCGCAGGCCCGCGGAACCGGCGCGCCGGCACGACGCGCACCCGCAGCCGGGCTGTGGCCAGCCGTCGGCGCCGCCGGTGCCGGTCAGCAATACGTCCACTCGGCTGCCCGGTAATCGAGGATGGTTACGATGGCGGCCTTGATCCTAGCGAGGAGCGCGCGGATGAGCTGGACCTGGCAGCTGGAGAAGGAAGACGGCACCGTCGTTGTGGCCCGCGATCTGGTCAAGGAGACCTGGATCAGCCAGGGCGACGCGGAGACCTGGCTCGGCGAGCACTGGCCGGACCTGGTCAACGGCGGCGTGGACCAGGTGAGCCTGCTGGAGGACGGCCGGGTCGAGTACGGGCCCATGAGCCTGCACCCGGCGCCGGAGTAATCAGATCTTGTCGCCCGGCCTGACCCTGGGCTTCGGCACCCGCATCCGGCGCAAGCTGATTCCCCGCATGGTCGCGTACAGGGTGATGCCCTGAGTGCTCTGGCCGGGATAGCGCTCAGCGGCCAGCCGCTTGATCCTGTTACCGACGAAATAGCCCTCGATGAGCATGATGGCCAGCAGGAGGATCACGAGGGTGTCGGCGACGAGCTTGGTGGCGGTGCCGGGGATCACCAGGAGCACGAGCAGGACAACCACCAGCACCATGTAGTACTCGCCGATACCGCGGCGGGCGTCGACGACGTCCCTGGCCAGCGCGCGGACCGGGCCCTGGTCCTTGCGCGGCAGCGCCCACTGCTCGCCGCGCTGATAGGCGCCGGTCTTGCGCGTCCGCTCGGCGCGCTCCCGCTCGCGGCCCTGCTTCGCTGCAGCCTTCCGATCGGCAGGAGCCTGGTAGGGCTGGCGGCGGTTGGCCTGGGCCTCGCTGCGCTTGGGCGTCGGGACGCCCTTGGGCGCCGTCACGCCCGGCCGCGGACGGCTTTCGGCGCTGTCGTCAGCAGGGACTGCCTGGTCGTTGTCGTCGACCTCGGGGGTCGCGGATTGGCGTCGTCGGAACACCCCTACAGCCTACCGGGACGAAGGGCGCAGAACTTTCGCTGCGCACGGGCGGAGATCTGCTGGCCACGCAGCCCGTCCGTGATGACGGTGCCCTCATTGACGTCGTAGGCTGGGGTGAAGTTCTGCAGGAATTTATCCGTTGCGCGGGGTGCCGGGCCGTGACCCCGGACGCTGCGGCGGCAAGACTTCCGACGGAGGGGATGGTCGCGCCCATGGGCGTCATGAAGCGGGTCACGATGGTCTTCCGCGCTAAGGCCAACAAGGCGCTCGACCGGATGGAAGACCCTCGGGAAACTCTGGATTACTCCTACCAGACCCAGCTTGAGCTGCTGCAGAAGGTCCGGCGCGGCGTGGCGGACGTCGCCACCTCGCGCAAGCGCCTGGAGCTGCAGGTCAACACGCTCAACCAGCAGTCGGGCAAGCTGGACCGGCAGGCCCGTGACTCGCTGGCCGCCGGCCGCGAGGACCTGGCGCGCGAGGCACTGACCCGCAAGGCCGGGCTCCAGTCGCAGCTGCAGGACCTTCAGACGCAGTACGAGCAGCTGCAGGGCGAGGAGGAGAGGCTCACGCAGGCCTCGCAGCGCCTGCAGGCCAAGGTCGACGCCTTCCGCACCAGGAAGGAGACCATCAAGGCCACCTACACCGCGGCCGAGGCGCAGACCCGGATCAACGAGGCGTTCTCCGGCATCTCCGAGGAGATGAGCGACGTCGGCATGGCCATCCAGCGGGCCGAGGACAAGACCGCGCAGATGCAGGCCAGGGCCGGCGCCCTGGACGAGCTGATGGCCTCGGGCGCCCTCGATGACATGGTCAGCGGGCCGCGTGACGACATCCAGGCCGAGCTGGACCGGATGGGCGCTGGCCACGGTGTGGACCACGAGCTCGAGCAGATGAAGCGGGAGCTGGCGCAGAGCGCGCCGCAGCAGCTGGAGGCGGGCTCCGCCGACGGGGCTACGGCCAGCGCAGCGCCGGTCGAGCAGGTCGAGGCGAGGGAGCCGGAGTGATTATCCGGATCCTTGGCGAGGGCCAGCTCGAGATCCCTGAGTCGGCGGTCGACGAGCTGAACGAGCTTGACCAGGCGGTGGAGTCCGCGGTCGAGCACAGTGACGAGGCAGCATTCGGGCCCGCGCTCGCGGCGCTGCTCGCGAGAATCAGGGAGGTCGGATCACCAGTCGAGGCCGACGATCTGCGGCCGTCCGAGCTGATCATCCCCCAGCCGGACGCGACCATGGCAGATGTGCGCAAGCTGCTGACCGACGAGGGCCTGATCCCAGGGTGATATGCGACAGTTGGCCGGGAACGAGACGACCGCGCTAACCGTTTACCCAGAGGGTGCTGAGCGTGTCTGGAGGCGGGGCGCAGCGATGCGGGGCAGGGTAGTGAGCGCCCTGCCCCTAGTACTGCTCGGCATCGGGTGTAATGAGGTAAGCGGAGCGGCCAGGTGAGCCGCTTGGAAAAGGGAGGCGGCGCCGATGGCGCGCACTCGCTACGCGTCTGACCCTGGGCTCATCGCCCGGATGGGCGCGACCATGTTCTTGCTGGGGCTGGTTTTCGTCGGCTTCGGCGTTGCCCTGGCGTTTCTCATCTTGTACGGCCCGCACCTTTTTAGCTCCGCCCACCAGAGCGGCTACGGCTACAACGGCGGTGCCGCTGTCAACACTGGCGGCGCGAGCGTGAGCGGCGCCAGCATCATCATCCTCGCCGCCGTGATCGGGATCGGCAGCGCGCTGGCGTCGTACTGGTGGTCCGACAAGATCGCGCTGGCCACATCCCGCGCCCGGCTCGTCGGCCCGAATGACTCGCGCGACGCCGCCCGGCTGCACGCTGTCGTCGACCGGATCTGCGCGATGGCGGACATGCCCAAGCCGCGGGTCGCGATCGCGCCGACTACGATGCCCAACGCGTTCGCCACCGGGCGGAACAGCAACAAGGCCGTGGTCTGCGCCACCCAGGGCATCCTGGACAAGCTCGACGACAATGAAGAGCTCGAGGGTGTGCTCGCGCACGAGCTGTCGCACGTGGCGCACAAGGACGTCGCGGTGATGACTATCGCGTCGTTCCTCGGCATCATCGCCGCGCTGATGGTGCGGTTCGCCTTCTACTCCGAACTGTTCGGCGGCCGCGGCCGGAACAACAACAACAACGCCGCGCTGCTGATCATCCCGATCATGGTGCTGAGCATCGTGGTGTACGCCGTCAGCTTCCTGCTGATCAGGATGCTGTCGCGGTATCGCGAGCTGGCGGCCGACCGCTCGGGCGCGCTGCTGACCGCACGGCCGGACAAACTGGCGAGCGCGCTCGTCAAGGTGACCGGCGACATGGCCAGGATCCCGCAGCGGGACCTGCGCCAGGCCGAGCCGCTGAACACGTTCTACTTCACCCCGGCGCTGCGGCCAGGCGACAACCACCTCGGCGCGATCTTCTCCACGCACCCGTCGCTGCAGAAGAGGCTGGCGCAGCTGGAAAAGATCCAGCGGCAGCTCGGCCAGGGCTGACCCGCCTCGCGGGGCCTACCCAGTCCGCAGGAGGTAGCAGGTGGGATTTCTGGACGCGCTGCTGGGCCGGACCAAGCCGGTGCAGCCGAAGCTGGACAATCTGTTCGCCCTGCCGGGCGCTGCCGTCACCCTGCAGGCCGCCACCGACTTCCGGCCGACGGGGTCGGGCTCGGTGTGCTTCCGGGCCGTTGAGGGCCGGGCGTTCAGCGACATCGAGAAGGACGCCCGCGAGCTGCTGAACATGGACGCAGGCAGCAAGCCGGTGCAGGTGTCGAAGGACACCTACGGGTTCACCTGGCTCGTCTGCCAGAACTCCCCGGACGACCCGGAAGGCCTGGTCACCAACCTGCACGCGGTGAACTCCTCGCTGGAGAACGGCGGCTTCGGCCCCCAGCTGCTCTGCACGATCATGGCCTTCCGCGACAACGGCGGCCGGTCGCTCGGCCT
>Ga0123356_10008771_pt1 | contig 10019 bp, 5 predicted proteins | sample TergutEmb28metaG_2_FD_92546 | JGI IMG/M metagenome (GOLD analysis project Ga0123356, IMG submission 92546) | Embiratermes neotenicus P3 segment gut microbial communities from Petit-Saut dam, French Guiana - Emb289 P3 | ecosystem: Host-associated > Arthropoda: Insects > Digestive system > Gut ... | reverse complement strand
TGGGTCAACGGCGACCGGATGGTGACCGGGTCGGTGTCGTGGCGGGACCCGTTCGGGGTGTCGCAGTCGTGGTCGTTCCCGCAGGTGCCGGTCACGGTGGTGAACCCGGCTGAGTTGTCGTGGGGGACGGTGGTGGAGAGATACTTCTCCCCGGATGGCGACGGGCAGAACGATTTGGCGTCGTTCTGGTATACCTTGTCGCAGCCAGCGAACCTGACCGTGACGGTGGCCGGGCAGGATGGGCAGGTGGTGCGGGTCCTAGCGCAGGGAGTGGCCCACGCGTCAACCAGCGGATCGTGGATATATTGGGACGGGAAGGACGATCAGGGTCGGGTCGTGCCCGACGGCGTGTATACGCTGCACATGATGGGGGAGAACCAGGCGGGGCCGACCAACGAACTCACCCATCGAATAGGTGTGGACACCCGGATCCCTGGGGCGCTGACCAGCCCGTCGCCGGGGGACACCTTGGCCGGGCTGGCATCTTTCGCCTTTGTCCCCACGGACGGTTTCGCCGTCCGGAGCGTGTCGTTCTCCGTCTCCACAGGCGGGAGTGCCACGAGCCACAACCCCATGGTCGACGGTACGTGGCGGACAACGATGCTGACCGGGGCTCTGCGCAACGGTCCAGCGACGGTCAGGGCTACCGTCACCTGGACCGACCCGTTCGGCGCGAGCCAGAGCTGGTCGACGGAGCCGACCGCGGTCGTCATCGACAACACCTCGATACCGCTGGTGGTGTCTGCGACGCCGGACACCGGTCAGGCGCCGCTCACGGTGGACTTCGCCATCGACACGTCCGATCCGCAGGGCCGTCCGGTCACCTATACCGTGAACTACGGTGACGGGACCTCGATGGTGACGGGGACGTCGAGCAGCCCGTACCCGACCGTCGCGCTGACTCATACCTACGCCAAGCCGGGTGCCTATCAGGTGATCGTCACTGCGACGAACAACGAGGGGGCCTCGGCTGTCCAGCAGGTCCGGGTCGTGGCGGAGGGCAAGCCGAACAGCCCGCCGGTCGTGGACGTGACAGCGAACCCGTCCTCCGGCACTGTGCCGTTGCCGGTGGCTTTCACCATCGACGCCACTGACGAGGACGGCGACGCGCTGACGTACACGATCGACTTCGGGGACAAGAGCCCCGTGGCCAAGGGCACTGTCACGGCCGAACCCGTCGAGCACACCTACACCACCCCCGGGACCTACATGGTCCGGACCGAGGTTTCCGACGGGCAGGTCGGAATCGTACGTTTCATCAGGGTCACGGTGGTGCTGAGCGAGCCGCTGGTGGCCGTCGCGGGCGAGCCCCTGCGCACTGTCGCCGGCGAGACCGTCTGGTTCGACGCTTCCGCCTCGCGTCCGTCGGCCGCCATCGACAAGGTGACCTGGGACTTCGGTGACGGCACCACTGGTACCGGTTGGCAGCCCAGCCACGTCTACACCAAGCCTGGTGACTACACGGCCACTGTCACCGTGCACGTGGGTGCGGCCACAGCCAAGGCCACCACAACGGTGAACGTGGCCGCGCCCGCCCTGTTCGCCGGTGTCGAGGTCACCGTGCGCAGCGGGTCCAACCTGCTTCAGGGTGCCACCGTCACGCACATCACGGCGGACGGGGCCCGTATCCAGGCGGTCAGCGGTCCCGACGGGGTGGCTCGGCTCACTGGCGTGGCGAACGGTACCCAGGCGATCTACATCACCGCCTCCGGGTATCTGCCTGTGGCTGGCGATGTGGTGGTGATCGACGGGCACGGTTCGATGGATGCGACGCTCGTCTCGGGCGACATCTCAGCGACCACCTTGGAGCACCGTCAGCTCACCCGTGAGGAGATCAGCGACCTCGGGATCGACACCGACGCTCCGGCGAACCAGAACGTGTTCTACGCGGAAGTTCATCTGGCTGTCATTCCGCCAACCATTCCGCCAGAAGGCGGGTCTCCGGCTCCCAATGTGAGGATGGCGTACAACAGCTCAGGGGAGATCGTCCACGTCAGCGGGCCGGGTCTTCTCATTGGGTCCGGTACACCAGGTGGCGGCGGGTCCTGCACGCCCAACTGTCCGACCTATCGGGCCACGCCGACGATCATCACGGTGGGCGCTGGCCGTGCCGTGCAGTGGATGATCATTCCGCTCAAGGGCAGCTGGCTCAAAGAGTTCTTCGAGGTGCGTCTGGTCGTCCAGAACCTGACGTCGAGCCCGTTCTCCTTCAACGACGGCCAGGCGCGGCTAGACCTCCCCGAGGGCTTGTCACTAGCGCCGACCGTTGAGCAGCAGAGCCTAGCCGTCACTGTGCCGGACATTCCCGGTGGCGGCAGCGAGACAGTGTCCTGGGCCCTGCGTGGCGACGTCGAGGGCGACTACGACCTGACAGCGACCTATTCGGCGGTGCTCGAACCTGTCGGTGAGCCGGTCCACGCGGAAGCCAAGGCGGACCGGCCGCTCAAGGTGTGGGGCGGGTCGGCCGTTCGGTGGGCCGTCAAGGCGGACCCGGTGGCCACCACCCTGAGTCCGTTCAGGATCACGCTCACCATGACGAACGTGACGCCAGAAGAAACCGGTGTCGCGGTGTACAACCCGGCCTTCGAGATCTTCGAGGGTACGGGGTATCTGATGGCACCCGAGACCGAGTACGCCAAGACGGTGCCGGTGCTGTACCCGGGACAGACTGTCGAGATGGACTTCATCTTCTACTCCCTCCGGGTGACCGGTAACGTGAACGTCAACAACCCAGGCTGGAAGCAGAGTTTCATCCTTCCCAGCACCACCGATGGGAACGTCGACCCGGCAACGGGAGGGATCACCCTCCACCCCAACAGCACCGAACGCCTCGACGTAGCCTCGGCTTGGATCGACATGCCGGACCAGGTCGCTTCGGAACCAGGGGCGATGGGCCTGGCGATCCAGTGGGAAGAGGTCGCCGGTGTCGCTGACTATTCCCTGTGGGGTCGCGACTCGCTCGACGAGGGCGACTGGGTGCTGGTGACCGACGGTGTGCAGGACGGCCTGTCGTCCAACATTCGCGTCCTGGACGAGAGCGTCGAGCATACCCATATCTACCAGTACTACACGGTGATCAGTCACCTGCCAGACGGATCGACCAAGCCGTCGCACGTCATCAAGCGGCCGAGCGACAAACCAGTCTACGATCATGTACCTCCAGAAAATCTCATCGATCTCGACAACCCAAGTTCGTTGACGCTCGGCGGGCAGTGCTATGACGTACTCGACCTCAAGGTCTCGGGATCAGGCCAATCCGTTGCCCGGGCAACAGTAATCTCACCACAGCTCGACGTAATATCTGTGAAACTCCAGGACAGGCTGGAAGGGCCGAGCGGGCAGGAATACAGAACAGTCCGCTCTGCCTATCTGGACTATCCCGCCGCGCGGGTCCCGTTCCCATACCTGTGGGAAACCGCCGATTTCCTGGACAGCATCAACGCGGGAACTGCGAACCTCAAGGAATTCCTAGACAGCAGGTTCGTGCAGTGTCCCGATGAGAAGATTGTTCTGACGGGGTACTCGCAGGGAGCCCTTGTAATCACCAACGCCCTCAGCGACGTCGAGTGGAGCACTCGGACGAACAGTATCCCCTACGAGCGCTTCGGGGCGATCATCCTGGTCGCGAACCCCGCAAACAACCCATATTTCGGAGAAGGGGAACGTCTTGGAACGGCGGGCCCCGCTTGGGGATTTCTGAGTATCGGATCGAAGAAAATCCCCGCGACGCTGGCACCTCTCACCTACACGCTCTGCAACGGGGGCGACATTGTCTGTGCCCCAGGGAGGCTTGTCGATATAATTGACATAGTCGATACAATTGACACAACCTCCGAGTTTATGTGGGGTGTGCTAAGCCTCGGCGCGATACCGGCAATCGACATCCATACAAACTACCACTTCGCTGACCGGCAAAATCTTGGCAAGATGGCAGACGGTGCGGCTTATCACCTGCTGGGAATGCCAGTGCCGGCAGGTGCGCACTCCGTCAGTACCCTGGAAGACTCGCCGTTCTCGATTGTGGTCGAGGTGAAGTACCTGCGCGATGGGGAGAGTTACCCGGGCGGTAGCGTAACGGCGAAGTGGGACTCTAAGAGCGAATGTGCACCGTACGCAGCCGGGGCGCCGAAGCCGTCGGTGCTGCCCGAGCTGTCCATCTCCTCGGTGTCCCAAGTTGCTGCCGAGGTTAGCGGTACCGTGCCGCCCGGGTTCTTCAGATGCCCGATCGTGGTGACGGGCGAGCATGAAGCGCACCAGAGGGTGACAGACGTCTGGATCAAGTCCGGGTGGGCTGCCATCGTCAGCTCGGCCAGGCCCTACCGGACTGTCGACCCTGGCTACGTCCTCCAGTCCGTGACGATGCAGGTGCTCGACAAGGACGGGAACCCGGTGGCGGGTGCGGAGGTCTACTTCCGGCTCACCGGGTCGGCAACCTTCCCGGACGGGTCGCAGGTTCAGGTCGTCAAGACCGACGCGCAGGGCCTGGCGGTGTCGACCACGCCGATCCCGGTTGCGGGTCAGTCTGGGCCGGCGACGTTGAGTGCGGAGGTGCCTGGGCTGGAACCTGTCCACCTGGCGAGCCAGGACGAGGTCACCGACCCCGGTGAGGGCGAGACCTTCGCTGTGGTGCCGGTGCCGACGATCAACGGCTCGGCGCAGGTCGGGCAGACGCTGACGGTCGAGCCGGGGGTGTGGGAGCCCGAACCGGACCGGATGGAGCTCCAGTGGTTGCGCGACGGGACACCGATCAAAGGCGCGACCAGTGCGACCTACACGCTCGTCGCAGCTGACGCGGACAGGCACGTCTCGGTGCGGGTGACCGGGTCGGCCTCGGGGTATGCCGACGGCGTGGTCGAGAGCGATCCGGTGCTGGTCACGGCGGGCGATCCCGAGGTGTTCACCTCTGCTCCGGTACCGACGCTCAGCGGTTCGCCCCAGGTGGGCGAGACGCTGACGGTCGAGCCGGGTGTGTGGGAGCCAGAACCAGACCGGTTGGAGATCCAGTGGCTGCGAGCCGGGGAGCCGATCGAGGGCGCTACGGCCCCGTCCTACACCTTGACGGCCGCTGATCTGGGGGCGTCGCTCTCGGTGACGGTGACCGGCACGAAGGCCGGGTATGTCACGCAGGCGCAGACCTCGCAGGCCACGGGACCGGTGGTCCCGGCCGTGCTGACGGCCACGCCGACGCCGACGATCTCGGGCACGGCGCGGGTCGGCCAGGTGCTGACCGCCGATACGGGCACGTGGGAGCCGGTCCCGGTGACGTTGACCTACCAGTGGCTGCGTGACGGGACGCTGATCGAGGGTGCGACCGACGCGACCTACATCCTGGTGGCGGCTGACGTCGGCCAGCGGGTCTCGGTGCGGGTGACCGGGTCGGCCCTCGGGTATGCCGATGCCACCGTCACCAGCGAGCCGGTGCTGGTCGCACCGGGCGACCCCGGTGAGCCTGGTGACGAGGTGTTCACCTCGGTGCCGGTGCCGGTGGTCAGCGGCTCGGCCCAGGTGGGGCAGACGCTGACGGTCGAGCCGGGTGTGTGGGAGCCAGAGCCGGACCGCTTGGAGCTCCAGTGGCTGCGCGACGGGACGCCGATCGATGGTGCGACAGCCCCGTCGTACACCTTGACGGCGGCCGATCTGGGGGCGTCGCTCTCGGTGACGGTGACCGGCGCGAAGGCCGGGTATGTCGCGCAGGCCACGACGTCACAGACCACGCAGGCCGTGGCTCCTGCTGCCTTGACGACCACACCGACGCCGACCTTGGCTGGCACGGCGCGCGTCGGTCAGGTGCTGACGGCCGACGCCGGCCGGTGGGAGCCGGCCCCGGTGACGCTGACCTACCAGTGGTTGCGTGACGGGACACCGATCGACGGTGCGACCGACGCGACCTATGCGCTCGTCGTGGCTGACGCGGACACGCAGGTCTCGGTGCGGGTGACCGGGTCCGCTCCCGGGTACGCCGACGGCGTCGTCGAGAGCGAACCAGTGCTCGTCGCGCCGTCCTCGCCCGGTAACGGTAACGGGCCTGGGTCGAACAGCGGTAGCGCACCGGGATCGAACAGCGGCAACGGGCCGGGTTCGAACAATGGCAATGGCAACGGGTCGAACAGCGGTAGTGCGCCGGGATCGAACAGCGGTAACGGTAACGGGCCGGGTTCGAACAGCGGCAACGGGTCGAACAGCGGCAACGGGTCGAACAGCGGCAACGGGTCGAACAGCGGCAACGGGTCGAACAGCGGCAACGGGCCCGGGTCGAACAGCGGCAACGGTCAGGTGTCTCAGGTTCTGGCGGTCCCGACATATCTGGCGACAGGCGGGCTCGGGTTCGCCGACGCCGCTGGTGCTGGCGACCTTGGTGCTGGTGCCGACGCCAGTCTCGAAGGTTCTCCCGGCAGCCTGGGTCGCGATACGGGCGTGATCGCTGACGGTTCAGCCGGCGGGGCGATGCACGCCTGGTTGACGACCGTCGTAGCGCTGTGGCTGGTGCTGGTGGCCGGGGTCGCCGTGCATGTGGCGCCTCGTCACGTGCTCGGCTCTCAGATGGTTCGTCTCGTCAGGTCGCCAGACCCCAGGTGACGTTCGCCGGGACGGTGCTCGTGGCACCTGCTAGCAGCAGGCGCACGGTCGCTGTCAGAGGGGGAGACGCTTCGTCGTCCCCGGTGAGGCCCTTCCGCCGGAGGAGGGAGGGCCTCGAGCGAGGGTGCGTGGGGGAGCGCTCCGACCAGCACGAGGACGGACATAGCGGCGGATTGGTGTTCTGATCTGCGGTCTGGCACACTGTTCCGGTTGCCCGGTGCGGGCGGCACCCCGATGGGTGCTGAAAGCGCGTGGGCTGGCAGACGTGTGGATCGCATGAGTCCGGGTCTCGACCTGGTGGCTGACGCGGTCCGACAACCACCGACCTTGGTGCCGGAGACGGCGCGTGCGGTCAGGTGTGTCGCGAAGAGCGACACGCCCGAGCGCGGGGGTCGGACAGACCGGTACGAAGAGAGAGAAGTAGCGACGCCATGGCGGGACAGAAGATCCGCATCCGGCTCAAGTCCTACGACCACGAGGTCATCGACAGCTCGGCGCGCAAGATCGTCGACACGGTGACTCGCGCTGGTGCGTCGGTCGTGGGCCCGGTGCCGTTGCCGACGGAGAAGAACGTCTACTGCGTCATCCGGTCGCCCCACAAGTACAAGGACAGCCGCGAGCACTTCGAGATGCGCACCCACAAGCGCCTCATCGACATCATCGACCCCACGCCCAAGGCCGTCGACTCGCTGATGCGACTCGACCTGCCCGCGGACGTGAACATCGAGATCAAGCTGTGACGGGGAAGGACGACCTCATGGCTACCCCGCAGAACGACCGCCCCGTGACGGCGCTGCTCGGCACCAAGCTCGGCATGACCCAGGTCTGGGACGCCGCCGGCAAGGTGGTCCCGGTCACCGTCGTCAACGTCGGCACCAACGTCGTCACCCAGGTCCGCTCGCTCGAGACCGACGGCTACACGGCCGTGCAGCTCGCGACCGGCGCGATCGACCCCCGCAAGGTGACCCAGCCGATGCGCGGCCACTTCGAGAAGGCCGGCGTGACGCCGCGCCGCTACCTCGCCGAGGTGCGCACCTCCGACTCCGCCGAGTACAGCCTCGGCCAGGAGCTCACCGTCGAGGCGTTCACCGCTGGTGCGGCGGTCGACGTGACCGGCACCACCAAGGGCAAGGGCACCGCCGGTGTCATGAAGCGCCACGGCTTCGCCGGTGTCGGTGCCTCCCACGGTTCGCACCGCAACCACCGCAAGCCTGGCTCGATCGGTGGCGCGGCCACCCCGGGTCGGGTCTTCCGGGGCATGAAGATGGCTGGCCGGATGGGCCACGCCCGGCACACCGTGCAGAACCTGACCGTGCACGCGGTCGACGCCGAGAGGGGTCTGCTGCTCGTCAAGGGCGCGATCCCCGGCCCGAAGGGCGGCGTCGTCCTCGTCCGTTCCGCCGTGAAGGGCGCGTGAGCATCATGACCGACACGCTGACCGTCGACGTGGTCGACCCGAAGGGCGGCACCGCCGGCACGGCCGAGCTGCCTGCCGAGGTGTTCGACGTGGTCGTCAACGTCCCCCTCATCCACCAGGTGGTCGTGGCCCAGCGGGCTGCCGCCCGCCAGGGCACGCACTCGACCAAGACCCGTGGCGACGTGCGCGGTGGCGGCAAGAAGCCGTACCGGCAGAAGGGCACCGGCCGGGCTCGTCAGGGCTCGACCCGTGCGCCGCAGTTCGCCGGCGGTGGCGTCGTGCACGGCCCCCAGCCGCGCGACTACGCCCAGCGCACCCCCAAGAAGATGAAGGCCGCCGCGCTGCGCGGTGCCCTGTCCGACCGGGCTCGTGCTGGCCGGGTGCACGTGGTGTCCGGCTTCGGCATCGGCGAGGCGCCCTCGACCAAGGCCGCGCTGTCGGTGCTCGAGCGGGTCTCCGCCCACCGCCACGTGCTGGTGGTGCTGGACCGCTCCGACGAGATCGCCTGGAAGTCGCTGCGCAACCTCGAGCAGGTGCACCTGCTGGCCGCCGACCAGCTCAACACCTACGACGTCCTGGTGTCCGACGACGTCGTGTTCACCACGGCGGCGCTGGCGGCGTTCCTCGCACCGCGTCAGGAGGAGGCCAAGTGATCGCCACCGGCAAGGACCCCCGCGACATCCTGGTCGCCCCGGTCGTCTCGGAGAAGAGCTACGGCCTGCTCGACGAGGGCAAGTACACCTTCATCGTCGACCCGCGGGCGAACAAGACGGAGATCAAGATCGCCGTCGAGAAGATCTTCGGCGTCAAGGTCGAGTCCGTGAACACGATCAACCGGCAGGGCAAGTCCCGCCGGACCAGGACCGGCGTGGGCCGTCGTAAGAACACCAAGCGTGCGATCGTCACCCTCCGTGAGGGTTCGATCGACATCTTCGGTGGACCGGTCGGCTGAGCCGCGGGACGAGTGAGGAATCATGGCAATCCGTAAGTACAAGCCGACGACGCCCGGGCGTCGTGGCTCGTCGGTCGCCGACTTCGCGGAGATCACGCGATCGACGCCCGAGAAGTCTCTGGTCCGGCCGCTGACGAAGTCCGGCGGGCGCAACTCGTCCGGCAAGATCACCACCCGCCACCGCGGCGGTGGCCACAAGCGGGCCTACCGGGTGATCGACTTCCGTCGTCACGACAAGGACGGCGTGCCCGCCAAGGTCGCGCACATCGAGTACGACCCGAACCGCACCGCGCGCATCGCGCTGCTGCACTACGTCGACGGCGAGAAGCGCTACATCCTGGCGCCGAACAAGCTCCGTCAGGGCGACACGGTGGAGAACGGTCCGAGCGCGGACATCAAGCCGGGCAACTGCCTGCCGCTGCGCAACATCCCGACCGGTACGGTCATCCACGCGATCGAGCTGCGGCCCGGTGGCGGGGCGAAGATCGCTCGCTCGGCCGGGGTCAGCGTGCAGCTGGTGGCCAAGGACGGCCCCTACGCCCAGCTGCGGATGCCCTCGGGCGAGATCCGCAACGTGGACCTGCGCTGCCGGGCCACCGTCGGCGAGGTCGGCAACGCCGAGCAGTCGAACATCAGCTGGGGCAAGGCGGGCCGGATGCGCTGGAAGGGTCGGCGCCCCACCGTCCGCGGTGTCGCCATGAACCCTGTCGACCACCCGCACGGTGGTGGTGAGGGCAAGACCTCCGGCGGTCGCCACCCGGTGAGCCCCTGGGGCAAGCCCGAGGGCCGTACCCGTCGTCCGAACAAGGCGAGCGACAAGCTCATCGTGCGCCGCCGCCGTACCGGCAAGAAGCGCTGAGGGGAGCACAGAAGATGCCACGCAGCCTGAAGAAGGGCCCATTCGTCGACGGCCACCTGCAGAAGAAGGTGGACGCGCAGAACGAGGCTGGTTCCAAGAACGTCATCAAGACCTGGTCGCGTCGTTCGGTCATCACGCCGGACTTCCTCGGCCACACCTTCGCCGTGCACGACGGCCGCAAGCACGTCCCGGTGTTCGTCACCGAGTCGATGGTC
>Ga0123356_10008770_pt1 | contig 10019 bp, 10 predicted proteins | sample TergutEmb28metaG_2_FD_92546 | JGI IMG/M metagenome (GOLD analysis project Ga0123356, IMG submission 92546) | Embiratermes neotenicus P3 segment gut microbial communities from Petit-Saut dam, French Guiana - Emb289 P3 | ecosystem: Host-associated > Arthropoda: Insects > Digestive system > Gut ... | reverse complement strand
CGCCAGTGCAAGCGCGGGCTTACGAGCTAATTCGATTGTTCCCAGTAACCGCAAACTGAACTCCGTGTTATCTCTCTGGGAATCAGCAGAATACCGTCTCGGATGTATTGGAACTTCGGTTTAGCCAATCGTGCGCGCCTCGGTTGGAGCCGATACTAGCCCGACTTTGACAACCGGGCCTAAATTTTTCCCTAAGCTGTTGATTTTACGTCTGAGGGTTCAAAAGGTCTTCACTACAGTTTGCCCTGGTTAGGCGACGGGTCCCGTTCCCTGGGAGACTAGCTGCAATTGCTCCCACAACACACCGCTCAACCAACACGCGCCCCACTGGCGGGGCCGCAACACTTGGAGCTCGTACAAACGGACATCCACAGCCTCTTGCGCCAAGTCCGGGGCTTCCCGGTCCTTGGGAAACAGCATCACCTGATGCCACTGTCCGCCTGGCTCGTCGAACACCTCGATGCACCCGCACCAGGCCGCTTTCTGGTTGTCGGTGATTCCCCCAGGTCGAGCACCTGCCTCTGCACTACAAGCTGCGAGGCCCCACGACGGTTCTCCACGATGCTCCAATAACGATGCTCCTTCCCATCTTTTACGCGACGGTGCAGCGAAGAAACACCCCGCCATTGTGCACCGCCCGTGGCGGTAATCAAGGACGTAGGTCTTCACTACAACGCGTGGCGGGATGAGCGCTGCTGATAGGAAAACACTTATGCGCAGGAAACCGCCAAAAATCGGCAAAAAACACGTTCGGTTGTCAAAGTCGGGCTAGAGCTGGGTTGGGAGACATTCGCCGACCGTCGTGTGCGTGCCCCACATCAGCGCCTAATCGTGCCTGAGAGCTTCAACCGGGTCGATCCGTGCAGCTGCCAGTGCCGACACATAAGCGGCGAGCGCTGTCGCGGTCACTAACGCACACAGGGTTGCAACCAGCACCACGGGATCGATGGAGGAAACGCCGAACAACCAGGCCGCCATCAGGCGTGAAGCGATCAACGACATTAAACACCCGACGGCCAAGCCGCTGAGCACCATTTGCAGGCTGAAGCTCATGAATACTTTGACGACTTGTTTTGGTAAAGCTCCGAGCGCGACGCGCACGCCGATTTCGCGCGTACTCTGCGTTACCGAGAAGGCAACGGTGCTATAGATTCCAAGTGCGGCCAACAGCAGAGCCAGCGAGCCAGCAGAAGTCAGCACGGCGGCGGCTACGCGCAGATCGACGTAGCGACCGCGCACCTGGGTCGAAAGCGGCATCGTTTCTGTGATAGGAACCTGCGGGTCGAGATCTGTGATGGCGCGCTTGAGCGCGGGAACCGCGGACTGAGGATCCCCGCCGACACGCACGGCGAGCCTGGCATCCACCTGTGGCTGGAAGGCATTTTGCCAATAGGCGAAATAGGCTTCGGGAACCGGTCCGTCGAGCTCGCTGCTGATCTGGGCGTCCTGAACCACGCCGACTACGCGAAAATTCTTGCGGTCCACAGTGAGGGCGCGATCGATCGCGGCGGTGGTCTTCCAAAGCTGCTGCGCCAGAGTCCGGTTGACGATCGCGACCAGCGGAGACTGCGGTGTGTCACTCTCGGCGAAATCGCGTCCGCGGAGAAATGGGATGCGCAGGGTGGAAAAGTATTTCGTGCCTACTTCCTGATAGAAGATGGTTCGTTGATGGCCGGGATTCGCCGCTTCGTCGGGCAATGACACGGTAGCGTCATTGCCTTGTCCCCATACGAAGCCCACGGGACCGGCAAGCGTGACGGATTCGACTCCGGGCAGTGATTCCAAGCGGCGGCAGGCTTCACCAACAAAGGCTTGGGCTTTCTCTGGTGAGTATCCTACCAGCCGCGGGCGCAGGCGTAGGCCGGCTACGTGGGCGGGGTCGAACCCTGGGTATTCGATGTTCCGAAGGCTGCGCAGCAGAAGCCCGGTAGGCACCAACAAACAAAACGAGAGTGCAATCTGGGCGGCGACAAGAACGGTTTGGCTTCGATTGCGTGCGCGCGTTCCGCCACTGCCGGATTTGAGGGAAGTGGCAACGTCAGAACGGGTGCTGTGCAAGGCAGGGAGCACTCCCGCCAAGAGCGTGCACACCAGGGCTATCGCGGGCGCCGCCGCGAGGACATAGTAATCGGTGTGCATATCGAAATAGCGCGGATAGCCTTCGTCGTCGACCCTATAGAAAGTCATCAGGCCGCGGGTGGCCCAGTGCGCGATCAGGACACCCAGAGCGCCACCCGCAATTGCCAGCAGGAGGCTTTCGGTGACCAGTTGCCGGACAACGCGGCTACGGCGAGCGCCGAGGGCAAGGCGGGTGGCGATTTCGCGTGTGCGCGCTGCTCCGCGGGCGATCAGGAGTCCCGCCACGTTGGCGCAGGCAATGAGGAGCAAGAATGCGGCAGCGGCGCCGAGGCGGGTTTCCAAGTCAACGAAGAATCTCCGCTCCATGGCGCGAACACCTTGGAGCGGTTCGACAGTCATTCGCTCCTGGGTGTCGTTGTAGCCGGGACGGATGGCGAGGGGGCGTATCGCTTGCATCTCGGCCGCGGCTTGTTCGCGCGGCACTCCCGGATTCAGACGGCCGATCATGCTCAGCGCGCGGCACTCCCAGTGCTGCGTTCCCGGTTGAGAGACACCCACCATTTCACTACCAGTCAGGGCATCGCAGAACCGGTAGCCGACAGGCAGCATCATAGTGGGAATCCACAGCTGATTTGGCGCAACACCCATCTCAACCCCGGCAAAGTCTTTGGGAGCGACACCAACGACCTGGAACGCGGTGCCGTTGATGGTCATGGTTTGGCCAAGAACTCGAAGATCGCCACGATAGCGAGCCTGCCAGAAGTCGTAGCTGATCACGACTACCGGATTGCGCATGGGAACGGAGTCTTCCTCCGCGTTGAAGAAGCGCCCCAGGGCGGGCTGGATGCCAAGCAGTAGGAAATAGTTCCAGGTGACAACTGCGCTTTCGACTTCGTTGGAGACGCCGTTGGCGCGAACATAGAGCGGAGCTGTCGAGTAGTGGGCAGCGAGCGTCTGAAACGATTGGTTGTGATCGCGGAAGATGGCGTACTGCCGGTAGCTCGTGGTCCAATTGCCGTAGGGAGCTAGAGCAACGCGGACTAACTTGTCTGCGTTCGGCACCGGGAGCTTGCGGAGAAAGACTGCGTCACTAAAGCTGACCACCGTGATGACCGCTCCGATGCCCAGGGCCAGTGTCAGGATGGCGGCTACCGTGAAGCCCGGGGTTTTGTCCATGACGCGAAAACCATGGCGCAGGTCCTGAACGAGGCTGTGCATGAGCGCTCCTGTGGCGGAGTTAGGAACCGATGAGGTTTCTCGATGCAGGTGGCATGCCGGGCGGAGCAGTTGGGGATGTCACAGAAGAGAAAGGGAAAACTGATGGCCGACAGGTGAAAGGTCGAGTTGGGTTGTCCGTTTGCGCAAACGACTGTTCGGCGACGAACACCGTTGCGTTCCTAGGGGTAGTCCCAGCCCTAACCTCGCTCGAAGAAGCGAGTTTCGAGTGTAAGGAGGGTCATCCTCAGGATTTTCTTTCCCTCTTCGGGCTTGCCCGATTCCCAACGACGGCGAACCCACGGCATCGGCCGTGGGCTAGACTTTTCGCCGCGTTCGGGCTCGGCCTACCCTGGGTACGGGTAGAGGGCGTACGGGGGTGGGTCGTAGCCTTCTAGATACGGGTTGTACCAGTAGGCGGGCCACGACCAGAAGGGGCTCCATCCCCAGCCCCAGCCCCAACCGCAGCAACCCCATCCCCAGCCCCAATTCCAGCCAGCGAAGCCGAAACCCCATCCCCAACCACCGCGCCATCCCCACCCCCCCCAGCCGCCACGCCAGGCGAAGTTTCTGGTTGCCAGGTTGGCGTGGGTAAACGACGCTGGAGCTGCGAAGTGCGAGGTGGAGGCGAGTGTTCCACCCGTCATGCCATGACTGGCTTCACCGCGCAAGGCTGCGAAGGAGTGCCAGTTGCCATCGGCGACGGCTGCGTGTGAGGCGTTGTTGCTGGCCACCGACCGCCCGGCCATGTTGCCAGCGGCTGACCTTCCGGCGCCGGCTTGGCTTCTGCCGGCGCCGGAGAATCCGTGCCATCCAGGGGAGGCGTTGCGGGAGCCAGAGTGGCCTTCCCACGACCAGGGGTGAGACGAGGCGGAGTTTCGCCCGGCAGATCCGCCGCCGCGCATACCACCGCCAGAGCCTATGCCGCCGTGGGATCCGCCTGAATACCCACCGCCGTGGTAGCCACCTCCGAAACCGCCGCCAGAGGAGCCACCACCGTGGAAGCCGCCACTGCCACCGAAGTGGCCGCCGCCACCACCACCACCGCCGCCACCATGGCCGCCGCCATGTTGGGCGCGAGCGAGTTGAGGAACGAAAAGGAATACCGCAGAAGCAATACCGGAAAGAAGTGCCTTGAGAACGCGGGATTTCGGCATATCGATAACCCTTCGCCAAAGTACTCTGGCTTGGCGTGAGCAGGGCGGACCGCTGCCAACAATCCTATGCTAATTAGAAACCCCACTCAGTGGGAAAGTTGCATCGAGGAACTGGGAAACGAGGCTCTTGCCGCGCCGGGAGCGGCTTACAGCCGGAAACGGGATCGCCCGGTGCAGGCCCGCGCGCAGGGTGCAGTCGAGTTGCGGCCTCGATGGGAAGACTCCCTAGGGCTGGGGAGCGGCCGTGAGGTTGGCGGGTTCGGGTTCCAGACGCTGACGAACGAGAGATTCGACTTGATCCCAGAGGTGTGGGTCGCACTCGGTGTGCATGTGACCGGGAATGAGCGTGCGCTCGATCCAGGGCATGCCGTCGCACTTGACCCGCGTTCCTTTGTAATCAAAGAGGTAGTTGCCGAGAATCTGCGTTCTCGAATCGTCGGCCGCCCGAATGCTGTGGCGGCCGTGGACGAGGCCATGCGGTTGGTAGAAGTTGGCCGCCGCGGTGACGTTTGTGGGGATCACACCGTCATGTTCAAAGGGCTTGGCCACGCTATCGACTTGAACCGTGAGCAGGACGGGAATGCCGGCCCGATCGAGTTCGCGGGCCAGCATGACGACGGCGGATCCTCCCCAGCTCTGGCCGAATAGGATAATGCGGGCCCGTGCTTTTTCTTCCTGGCTGAGGACGCCGTCGTGATCGGTGTCGAGCAGGTGAAGGATCCTGTGGTATGCCGTTTTTCTATGGCGGTTTTCGAAAACCTCGATGTGCGCGCCTTTCGGAGCGTCCTGGTGCATATGCTGGGCAAGGAATACGGGGCCGTGGTGGGGATTGTCGTGGTGCACGAATCCCCCAACGAAACCGATAAGGATGCACGAAGATTGCGGTGGGGAATGGTGGGCGGCCGCACCATCTGCTGCGCTAAGCGATACGGATGTTGTGAGGAGAACCAGGGCTGCTCGAAGAATTCGGGATCCGGCGAGAGGCACACACCACTCCTGAACTCTACGATGATGCGGGGTACCGAAGGGATGCGAGGGAACTGGTATCGACAACCTTTTGCTTGGTGACATGAAACGCCCTTTGAGCGAAATGCCTTGACTCGAGAGGCTTTTGGGCGATTTGAAACCCGGGCGACAGTCTACACCTGCCGTCAAGCCCGAAGAGGCAACCTTGGTTTTAATCTTATTGGGGGCATCAGCGCCGGCGGCGGCCACTTCCTGGCCAGTGTTCGAAAATTCCGAATGACAAAGTCATTACTTCACCTTCACTCCTCCTCGGCCACTGCTTTTTGTCCGAACTAATTGGGTTTCACTTTTCGGGAGACGAAAGGATTCCGTTCGATGAGGTAGCGCAGGGGATGGTCTGCTGCTTTGGTGATTCCGATGCGAGGAGTGACCACGATGCTCGGAGTGCCCTGGCCGTCATCGCCGAGCCAGAGGCTGCTGACGGGCGACGTGAGATCGCAGCCGTTATCGCGGGCGCGGGTAATGCCGAAGGCTTCACACAAGCGGCCGGGACCGCTGGTGAGTTTGGGCAGGTCTTTTGGGCTTGAAAGCGGGATTCCCCTTGCGAGGGCCATTTCCTTGGCGCCCTCGAGGGGTTCGGCGGCGCGGAAGAGGACGCCTCCGGCCCGGCCTTCGGGTTCGCAGGAGACGTTGAGGCAGTAGTAATTGCCGTAGATGAAGTAGACGTAGGCGAATCCGGGAGGGCCGAAGAGAACCTCGTTGCGGGCGGTGCGGCCGCTGGCAGCGTGGGCAGCGGGATCTTCTTCACCGAGGTAGGCTTCGACTTCGACGATGCGCGCGGTGAGGCGGGGGCGGCCTTTTCTCACCAGGACCTTGCCCAGCAGGGCGCGGCCCACCCGACGGGGATCGTGGTCAAAGAAATCGCGAGGGAGGGGGTGGATTGACCGGGGCATGCAGCGAAAATATTAAACTGCGGGTGGCCTCGGTGCATGCCCACCTCAGCGGCGAAAGCCGCGAGTAATTTTGAGAGCTTCTCAGCGGCCGACTTTAAGGTCGGTCCTGATCGATCTTCACCGTCGCTTTTTGACAGCCCTCGCACATCCGTGGAAAATCCACGTCGGGGCCGAGTTTCCGCGCGTTGGTGATGTTCTCGGGCTTGTCGGAAAACGTGGTGCCGGGGAGATAGGCCAGTTTTTCGTGATCGCCGCTGTTCACCTTGCGGATGGCATCGTGCCAGCCATCGTCCCAACTGATTCGGGCTTCGTCGCCTTCGATGGTCCAGATGCCGTGGCTCGCACCAAGGGTCTTGCTGGCTTCGCCGTTGGATTCAAGCGCGATCACGAAAGTGCCGCTGTTGCCGTCGCCGACCTCCCACTTACCGAGAAAATATTCGGGGCCAAGCGTTGCGTCGGCTGCGCCCACGTACTGCACCCGAGCTATATCGGACATGGAAAACGTCTGCTGATGTCCGTCTTTGAAGGTGATGACCAGGGTCGTCGGCCCTTCTGCCACTGGCTGGGTTTTTTGCGGATAGGCTGCAACGACAGCTACGGTCAGGATTGCCAGACTACAGATGGTCTTGACCAGGGTGGGCACGGGGCCTCCTTTGGGGGAAGATGCGGACGGATGGGGTTCAGTTGTCTCCGCTTCATCCGGCGTCGGCGATCCGGCTTCCGGAATCAGCCCCATTTTCCGGAAGCCGAGAACCGGAGGCCGGACCTACGCAACGCTGTCAGCCGATTCTTTCAGGTACGCCAGTACTTCTTCGCTGTGGCCATCGGGTTTGACGTTTTCGAAGATGTGCTGGATCTTGCCATCGGGAGCGATGACAAAGGTTGTGCGAGCTATGCCCCAGACTTTCTTGCCGTACATGTTCTTTTGCTTCATGATGCCGAAGGCTTCGGCGACTTTCTTGTCGACATCGGCGAGCAGAGTAAAGGGCAGACCCTCTTTTTCCTTGAATTTTTTCTGCGCTTTTGGAGTATCGGGCGAGATACCGAGCAGCACCACGCCGGTCTTTTGAATCTTAGTGTATGTGTCGCGGAACCCGCGCGCTTCCACGGTTCAGCCGGGAGTACTGGCTCTGGGGTAAAAGAAGAGAACAACGGTTTTGCCGCGCAAGTCTTTGAGCGCGGCGTCTTTCCCGTTCTCGTCCTGCAAAGTGAAGTCGGGAGCCGTATCATTGATATTCATGGGGATTTCTCCGGGAAAAACAGGGTCGAAGGCCACGCGAGAATCGGGCCGGCACAAGCTCTTGAGGATTTTACACCGCGGACTTTTTTCGTGCGCTCTCGGAACCGCTTTGCTGGCGGTCTCGCTGGCAATGCCGCGTTGGGCAATGGCGCAGCAGGATCGGCCGCAAATCATGCCAGGCGAGCGGCGTCCGGCGAAGCGGAAAGCAACCGGGCCGCGGGCTCTGGCGATCCTGCAGCTTGCGCCGAATGGCAAGACGTCGCTGCTGCCGGTGGCGATTCTGATTGACGGCAAGTTCTGGGACGCGAGTTCGTACAAGGCAGATCCGATCCCGATGGCGCTCGAGCCTGGGACAGTTTATGAAGCCGAACGCGCCGGCAACTCGCTCGGGTTGTTCACTATCGGCAGCGCGCTCCGCAGCAACGCGGCCAACGCGCCGGTTCCCTGGCTGGGCACGGGCATATGGCACCCCAGTGGGACGGAGTCGAAGACCGTAGAAGTCAAGGCGGAATCGGCGCCCAAGGGACTCGAGGATGCCGATCGACCCCCGCGGCTGACCCGCGATCCTAATGCGGTGAACGCCGCGCCGCCGGCGACTTCCGGCGGTTCGACCCCTTCCTCTACTCCATCGTCTGGTGACAAGCCCAAGTCTTCCGACAGCGATGAACCGCCGCGGCTGACCAAGGGGTCTTCGCCGCCTCCGTCGGAGCCGCCAGCGAGTTCACCTTCGGCGGGGAATCCGAGTGCCCCCGGTTCGACATCAGCTCCGGCATCGACTTCCGGAAGCGGCGGCTCGAAGCCTGGTGATTCAAAGCCCGGTGATTCAAAGCCGGATGCGACCAAGCCGGCTGAGGCGAAAGCCGACGATAAATCGAAGATACCGGCGTCGGACAGCGGGACCAGTGAAGCCAATCGTCCGCGCCTGCGGCGGGGTAAGCCTGTGGAATCGTTTGCCGACGAGGATGTACCGGGCTACAGCAAGCCGGGAGCCAAGCCTGACGCCCATGCGGGCAAGGTTGTCACCGCGGTGGCGGCTGCCGCAGGCGACGTCCAGTTGATTCCGGCGATTTCCGACGCGTCTCCGTCGCAACTGCGGCCGTTCACATTCGACTGGCTGAAAGGCGAAGAAGATGACCGGCGCAAGCAGATGGTGGCGCTGGCCAAGGAACAGCTGCGGGCATACATCGCGGCGAAAACCAAAAGCAGCACGGCAACGAAGCCGTCGCATGCCGCCCCGCCCGTGCATCGCGCTGCCGTGCCAGAGCCCATTCTCCAGACTGTGCAGATGACGGCTTACGACCTGTGGAAGTCGAATCAGCCGGTGATGGTGCTCAGTGCCACGGCGCACGTGCCTCCCGCTGCGGCGGGTGGCGCGCATTCGGAGTACGATTCCGAGCTCGAATATTCGCTTGTGATCGTGGCCTATCCCGATATCTACAACAACCTGCACAAACTCTACGCGAGCGTAACCGACAAGTTCCATCTCGACGTGACCCCGCGGCTTGAACTGATCGATGCGGTGGATGTCGATGGCGATGGATACGGCGAATTGCTGTTTCGCGAGACTACCGACCAGGGCACCGGGTGGGCGATTTATCGTCCGACAGCGGACAGGTTGTGGAAGATGTATGACAGCTTGAGTCCAGAAGGCTGATGGGTTTTCGCTTCGGGTCTTCAGGCCGGGAATGGGCTTTGGGGTTCCCCACTTCTTCGAAAAGTGGCAAGAAGTGGGGCCCGCTTGTGTGGTTTATGCTTCAGTGTGCTTTCGTCTGCTCCAACGCCAGGGTAGCCTGGCAGAGGAAGTTGTTCACCTCGTCGCTGTAAGGTTTCTTGAACGTCGGTGGCCAGTTGGCGCGATCGGCGTAGAGCTTGCGCAAACTCTCTACGATGCCGGGATCGCCACCAGTGAACATCTCCAGTAGTTCCCGGCGCCGCCGAGCCAACCGAAGCCCCGTTTCGCTTCCTGGCTGCTCACCGCGAGCAATCGCCGCTTCAGCATCTTTCACCAAATCGGCCCAACCCCGCTCAGCTTCGGCTTGCACTTCCGGCGACCAACGCTGGCGCAGGCCGGCGAGTTGCCCTTCGGTGTAGTACTTCTTCATCCAGTCTTTCCTGGTTTGCATTTGAATCACCTCGATGACCTTGCGGAATGGTTCCCAATCGGGCTCTTTCCCGGTGGACACGACTTTCTCGGCGCGCTCGATCGCCTCGACGGCCCGGTCGAGATGGTCGCGCTTGTCGGCCAGGATCTGGCGCTGATGCCGCAGGGCGGCGCCGAGATCGGTGTCATTCCGGCGCAGGAGGTCCCGGATCTGGAACAAGGGAAATCCGATGAACTTGAGCGCAACGATCTGCTCCAAGCGCCCGAAGTCGCGGTCGGAATAAACCCGGTACCCTCGATTCGTGCGG
>Ga0123356_10008769_pt1 | contig 10021 bp, 7 predicted proteins | sample TergutEmb28metaG_2_FD_92546 | JGI IMG/M metagenome (GOLD analysis project Ga0123356, IMG submission 92546) | Embiratermes neotenicus P3 segment gut microbial communities from Petit-Saut dam, French Guiana - Emb289 P3 | ecosystem: Host-associated > Arthropoda: Insects > Digestive system > Gut ... | reverse complement strand
GGTGGGGGTGGGTGGGGGGGGGGGGGGGGGGTGGGGGGGGGGGGGGGGGGGGGGGGGGGGGGGGGGGGCGAAAGGGTATGCCAGCGCGTATGTCTTCAGCGGGCAGAAGGGGACGGTCCGAGCGGTCGGTTTATCCGGGGAAGTTCAGCCGATGCGTCCGTTGCCGCCGGGCGAGAAGCTCTTGGCGGTAACGGGTACGGAGCAGGGGGTTCTGGCGTTGACGCACGGGGAAGAGGGGATTCGGTTATATCGTTTGCAGGGGGAGTGGAAGGTGTTGGCGGCGATGGATGGGGAAGTGCCGGGGACGAGTGCGAAGGTGAGTTTGGCGGCGATTGGGGGACGGTTGATTGTGATGTGGTGGGATGCGGATCAGCCAGGGGAATTGGTGGTACGCGGGCTGAAAAAAGGCGGGGGACTGGGGGGGGGAGGGTGGTCGAAGGCGGTGACGACGGAGTTGGGGAAGGTTGGAAGAGGTGATACATCACGATTGATGCCGGTGGTGGTGGATGAGACGTTGTATGTGCTGTGGGCGAGTGAGGAGCATGGTGGGTTGGTGTTGCGTGGCGGGTGGATAGTGACCAATGGTGGCGAGTTGGATTTGAAGATGCTGGCGAGGAATATGCTGCCGATAATGGAGTTGGAGGGGACAGACGGATTGAGGATGACAGATGTGTCAGTGGCGGCGGTGGAGAATTCGATTGGGGTGGTGGTGAACAATGCGGATGGGGCGATGGTGACGTACGTGTTCGACGGGCTGGGCCGCAAGGTCAGTGGGCCGACGCCGATGAAAGTGGTCGATCCGCGTGGCGAGATGGAGTTTTCGCAGAACGTCAAGATGTTTCTGTTGGCGGTTCTGCTGGGTCTCTCGCTCTGGCGCTGGCCGACGCGGAGGACAGAGGAAGGTGGCGAGAAGGAGAAGGGTGGCGGACTGGGGACCGTGGTCTTGCCGGAGGGAATGACGACCGCGAGCATGACCCAGCGAGGCGCAGCGTTCCTGATCGATGTGCTCGCCACATTCGTCATCACCTACGTCCTGTTGCTGCTGATGCAATACGCCGGCTGGACCTCACGACCGATCGGCGAATGGGCGAAAACCATCTTCAACTTCGACGAACTGCTCCGGGCACCCGAGCTCATGGCCTTCTGGGCCGTCTATTCGCTGCACGTCATGGCCGGCGAACTGATGTTCCAGCGGTCGCTGGGCAAAGCGTGCGTCGGCATCCGCGTCATGATGACCGACGGAACCTCGCCAACGCCGGGCGCGATCGTGACCCGAAACTTGATCCGCTTACCGGAGTTGCTGCTCTGGATCTTCGTGTTCTACCTGCTCTTCTCCCGCGGCCGCCAACGCCTGGGCGACCTGGTGGGTAAAACAATGGTCGTGGGGACGAAATCGGCGGAGGAGAAATAAAGCCCAGGGACTGCAGTCCCTGGGCTTAAGGATTCATTCATGTTGCCGCAACATTCCTTAAAAGTGGTCCTGGTGGAGCCCGAGATCCCGCAGAACGCGGGGAATGTCGGTCGTCTGTGCGCGGCAGTGGGGGCAGAGTTGCATCTGGTCCGCCCACTGGGCTTCTTCCTGACGGACCGCCATTTCAAGCGAGCCGGGATGGACTACCTCAAATCGATCGAGATGACACTGCACGACGATTTGCCGTCGCTGATGCTGAAGATTGGCAGCGACCCGATCATGCTGACCTCGGGCCTGAGCGGGCGGTCGCTATGGGAAAGTCGCATCGCAGCCAACACCTGGATTTTCATGGGCAAGGAATCCACCGGCCTGCCCGCCGACCTCCTCGCCGCCTACCCCAACAGCGTCTGGCAAATCCCGATGTTATCGGGAACACGCGGTTTGAACCTCGCCACCGCTGTCGGCGTGGTCGTCTACGAGGTACTCCGACAATTGAACTCGTAAAATTCGTACAATTCGTAAAATTCGTGGAGGGCTTCTTGCCGTGCGATAACGTCAATCGCGAATATCGCCGCCCCGTCTCCACGAATTTTACGAATTTTACGAATTACACAAGCCTCCCTTTTCGCTTAAGTGGGCGGGATTCAGGGTCGATATGAAATGATAGCACCGGTCGGCTCTTCTTGAACTGGCTGGACCCGAATGTTACACTGCGAGACAGTTGGAGAAAATAGCGTCCTTTCTGTTTCGCAGGGGCACATCTCGCTTCTTAAAAACCTGGCCTAAGTTGGCCTGTTGGACGGAACTTTCGGTTTATGCCTGTTGAATCTGGCCTGCAACTGTACCTCAATCAAATCAACTCGGCGCCGCTCCTCACGGCAGACCGGGAAAAGGAGCTGGCGCGCCGAGTTATTCGCGAAAACGACCCCTGTGCCCGCGAAGAAATGGTCCGGTCCAACCTCCGACTCGTGGTGAATATCGCAAAAAATTATACGAATCGTGGCCTGGCTCTTCAGGATCTCATCGAGGAAGGCAACATCGGACTCCTCAAAGCCGTCGAAGGGTTCAACCCCGAGCTGAATATCCGCTTCTCGACCTACGCCTCGTGGTGGATCAAGCAGGCGATCAAGCGGGCCCTGATCAATTCCGTTCAGCCGATCCATATTCCCGCATACATGGTCGAAATGATCGCCAAATGGAAGCAGGCGATCGCCGAGATGGAAGACATCCTCGGCCGCATGCCGAACCTCGAAGAACTCTCCAAGCACATGAAAATGTCGGTAAAAAAGGTCCGAATCATCCACCGAGCCGTCCGAGCCTTCCACTCCCCGACGCAATCGCAGATCACCGAAGAGGACGGCCAGGCGCTCCACGAGATGCTCCGCGACGACCGCTCACAAACGCCCGACGACATCGTCCTCAATCGCGACGAAGTCCGAACGATCTACATGCTGCTCAACAAGATCGACCAGCGCGAGGCGGAGATCTTAAAGCTCCGCTTCGGCCTCGAGAACGGCCAACCGCTGACGCTCAAAGAGATCGGCGACAAGGTCGGCCTGACCCGCGAGCGCGTCCGCCAGATCGAAACGGAGGCGTTGCGGAAACTCAACGCATATCTGAGCACGAATAAGTTGCCGATGCTCCACAACGCGGAACCGGGGGATCTGCAGCCGCCGTCGATGGAGTTCGAAGAAGAAGAGCTGTAGAAATTCGAATTTCGTCATTCCTTCTGTTTTTTCGTTTTTTGTGGAACCCGCGACCGAGTTACGCGTCTGATGGTAATGTGACGCTCATCCCGGCCAAGGCCGAAGCTATATGGAGGCATTGCCATGATGCGATTCGTGATCTTTGTGATGGCGTTGGTCGTCGGTGTTCAAGGGGTTTTGGCGGATGGCCTGATCGTGGTCCGTGATCCCACCGTCACCGTCCCCGGCCACTTCCGGTTTTCGCCGCTGGAGGTCGTGTATCACAAGGTCGAGGCGGAGATTAACGATCAGGTTGCGACGATCTCCGTTGAGCAGGAGTTCTACAACCCCAACGGCGGTCGGCCGATGGAGGGGGAGTATATTTTGCCGGTGCCGAAGGATTCTCGCATCGACAAGTTCACCATGGACATCGACGGCAAAATGACCGAAGCCGAGCTCCTACCCGCCGACAAAGCCAAGAAGATTTATGAAGATATTGTCCGAGCAAGCAAGGATCCCGCCCTGCTCGAATATGCCGGCCAGGCGATGTTCCGTGTGCGAATCTTCCCCATTGAGCCGCACGGGAAAAAACGCATCCAACTCAAGTACACTCGCCTCCTCAAGCAGGAAAACGGCTTGGTGGATTTCCACAGCGTGCTGAACACGGAGAAATTTTCGAGCAAACCGCTCAAAAACGTCAGCGTCCGCGTCCGAATCAAAACCACCGAACCCATCACAACCGTCTATTCGCCGACGCACGAGGTCGAAGTCATCCGCCACGGCGACTTCTCTGCAACCGCCGGCTTCGAAGCCAGGAACATCCGTCCCGACACCGACTTCCACCTCTTCATCGGCCGCAAGGCAACGCCGATCGGCATCAGCCTGCTCACCTATCGCCCCGACGAAAAGCAGGACGGCTACTTCGTCATGATGGCCGCCCCGACGGTCAGCAAAAACGTCAAGGCGATGCCGAAGGATGTCGTGTTTGTCATGGACACCAGCGGCTCCATGAGCGGCGACGACAAAATCGAACAGGCCCGCAAGGCCCTCAAATACTGCGTCGAAACGCTCAACCCGCAGGACCGCTTCGACATCGTGCGATTCTCGACCGAGGCCGAGCCGTTCTTCGATGGCCTGCGAGACGCGACGCCAGAGAACCGCAAAAAAGCCGTCGAGTTCGCCATGAACATGCGAGCCGCCGGCGGAACCGCCATCAACGAAGCGATGCAAAAAGCGCTCGAGCTCCGATCCAAGCGAGACGACCGGCTCTTCCTGATCGTCTTCATGACCGACGGCCAACCTACCATCGGCGAACGCAATCCCGACAAAATTTTAAAGAACATCAAAGACTGGAGCCGCGGCTCATCAATCCGCGTCTTCAGCTTCGGCGTCGGAACAGACGTCAACACCAAGCTCCTCGACATGATGGCCGAGGACACCCGCGGCTACTCACAATACGTCCTGCCCAACGAAAACCTCGAACTGACCATGAGCAACTTCTGGGGCAAAGTCCAGGATCCCGTACTGGCCAACCTGAAAATGGACACCGGCGGCATCGCAGTCAGTAAGGTCTACCCCAAGGAACTGCCGGACCTCTTCAAGGGCGACCAGGTCGTCGTCTTCGGCACGTACACAAAAGGCGCCAAAGGAGCCGTCATCATCACCGGCCAGGTCGGTGGCGTGGCGCAGAAGTTTGCTCAGGACGTCGTGTTCGAAGACAAAACTGATTCCAGCCGCGAATGGATCGCACGGCTCTGGGCAACCCGCCGCGTCGGCTACCTGCTCGACGAAATCCAGCGTAACGGCGAAAGCAAAGAGCTTAAGGACGAAGTCGTCGAACTCGCCCGCCGCTGGGGCGTCGTCACGCCGTACACCGCCATGCTGATTATCGAGGATGAACGTCGCCGCAATGTACCCGTCGCCGCCAGAAGTCTCCGCGAAATGGAAGGCGACCGCGTCGCATTCTACAATGCCAAAAACGAGCTCGATGCCATGAAACGGCAAGACAATTACGTCGGCGACCAGTCCGTCGCCCGAACGATCGGCAACGCCGACAACAAACGCGCACTGAATCTGCAAACCGTGAGCGAAGCCCAGTTGCAAACAACCGCTCGCTATCGTCATTCCGAAGGGGCAGACAAATCGTCAGCATCGCTCTTCGGATCGCAAGCTGGCGAATCGCTGGCGAAGCTGGATTCGCCACGAGCACCGCTTCCCACGGAAAGTTTGGAAAAGGCCGCCAGAAACGGCAGCGGTTGGGCTGCCGGTGGAAGTGGCGGACGACGAGGGAATTCCGCACCCGCTGCCAGTCCGCAAGTGGTAGCGGATGCCGAAGGAGCACTCAACCTCGGCACAAAGTCCGCCACCGGCTGGCAGACCGTCCGACAGGCCGAGCAGTTCCAAAGGCAGGACAGCATGGCCCAGAACACCCAAGGCTATCGCGTCGTCACCAACTACGCCCAGCAGTCCCGCGTCATCAATAGCCGCGCGTTCTACCTCAACGGCAACCAGTGGACCGACTCCCGCACACAAAACGCCAAGCCCGAATCGCACATCAAAATCATCTTCGGCTCCGCCGCTTACTTCGAACTGCTCACCAAACACCCCGACGCCGCCCAATACCTCGCCCTGGGCAACAACATCACCGTCGAGCTCGGCGACAAAATTTACGACATCGTCGAAGAAGAGATTGCACCAACCGCGACCCCGCGAGGATAATTGCCCGCGTAGCGACCCCGCTTCGCGGGGCGATTTTGGGAGTGACCTGTGCGTTGGTGGACATGGCTGATCAGTGGACTGATAGCAGCAACCGTGATTCTATCACTGGTCCGTCAACGCCCCCAAAAAGACGGCGAAGAACTCCTGCGAGCGATGGAGGCGAAAGCTCCGCTACGCACGGCGATGATGGTTTTTGACTATCAGCTGGAGGAGGTGGAGTTGGAGGGTGCGGAGCGTGGGCTGGGGATGTTGCTGGGGGGCTTGCAGATGGAAGCGTTGGTATGGCGAGGCGGCGAATTCACATGGCGGCGGGATAACAATCCGTTGCGAGAGTCGCTGGGAGACGGCACGCAAAAGACGGTGGCGCAGGCGCTGTACCGCATGGGATATTACGACGATGCGGTACGCGGAGCGATTCGCGAGGCGATGGCCCAACTCGATGCGATGACCGATGAGACGCTGTTCATGGCGTGGGTTCGGGCGGATCGCGCGATGATGGCGGAAATGGAAGAGTTGCCGCGAGCGGTGCGGGAAGGGTTGTTGCTGGTGTCGCGGCGGAATGGTGGGCCGGTGGTGGTCTTTGAGGTGCGGGGAGAGGTGGTGTATCTGTTGCCGTTGGATGGGGCGAATGGGAAGGATACGTGGGTGATGATGGAAGCGTTTCGAGATGGGCGGTTGACATGGACGGGTACGCTGCGACTGCTCGGCCATCCGCCGCCAGCGATGGTCCGAGCGATCGCCGCTCACGTGGCACGAGAAGCGAATTCGACACAAAGAGCCCCGTGATGGCAATCCGGGGCTTTCGCTTGCCATGATGCCCAAAGCCCCGGATTACCATCACGGGGCTCCTACGTCGAACTCATGTCAAATAGGGTATACTCCCGCCATGAACATCGTCCTGATCGGTTATCGCGGCACGGGCAAAAGCACCATCGGCAAAAAACTTGCCGAGCGGTTGCGACGCGATTTTGTCGATACTGACACGCTGCTGGTGGAGCGTGCCGGCAAAACCATCAAACAAATTTTCGAAACGGAAGGCGAACCGGGCTTCCGCGACCGTGAGGCGGCAGTAATCGCGGAGGTTGCGAATCGTGACAATCTCGTGATCGCCGTCGGCGGCGGCGCGGTCCTGCGCCCGGCGAATGTAACGGCACTGAAAAAAAATGGCCGACTGATCTGGCTGCAAGCGAATGCAACGGTTCTGCATGCAAGGATCACCGCCGACCCTGCGACCGCAGCAAACCGCCCGAACCTCCTTGCGGGGGGAGGAGGGGGGGCTGCGGAAATCGAAATACTCCTGGCAGCCCGCACCCCGCTATACAAAGCCGCCGCGGATGCGACGCTGGACGTTACCAACCTGTCGGTCGAGCAGGCCGTCGAGGCATTGAACCACATAGCCCTGGCCTTGGCCGAAATTGAAGCGCGCTAAAGCGTGAACTCCGATCCGGGACCACATGGGACAATTGGGAAATTTAGATAATTTAGAGAATTTAGGGAATTTAGTTGATGAAAAGTTAGGGATTCGACCGATAACATGAAAACGCTGTGCAAGATTACGCGAGATTTATTCATGCTCGCGATTTTTGTCCACTGGAGGAACGCCAATTGGTTGCTCACTCCGTTTTCACGCCTCGGCAAACGTCGTCACGATCGGCTTCCATTAAGCTGCTCGATCTGCTCACGAACCGTTATCATCTGGGGATCCTGCGCAAAAGCACGCCGACGTATCTGCAAGTCGAACTCTCCGGCGGAGGCGCGTCGTGCTTCCACGCCGGTCAGCGTGTGCGGTTCATCGTCGCCGACGACCAGTCGCTGGTCTCGCGCACAGCCATGCGCCGCGGCTTCATCACCAACGTCTTCGCCGGCGAACAGAACCGCGTAAACCTCTACGTCTCCCTGATGCCAGAGATGGCCGTAGCGTGACCAACGTAAATTAGCCACAGACAGATCAGACAGATCGGACAGACGTTTTTTTAATTTTTGTCTGATCTGTCTGATCTGTCTGTGGCTAATTTCGTTGGTCAGCGCGGGCGAAATCCGTTACGCTGTAGCGATCCTGACATGGAAGATCAATGACGGATTTGGCTGAAAAGACAAGCATACCTGCGCCCGGGAGGAGCCCGGCGAAGCGGATCATCGTCACGCTAATCAAGGTTGCGATCGCAGCGGCGGCGGTCTGGTGGGTCACGCGTTCGCTGACCTGGGGCGACACCGCCCAAGGCGAGCCGGGCCTCCAGTCGATCCTGGCCAGGACACGCGAAAAATGGTATCTCCTGGTCGCCGCATGGGTGATCCTGCTCTTCCCGTTCCTCGTGACTGCCAAGCGCTGGCAGGCACTCCTCCGCCCGCAAGGCATCCACATACCCTTCTGGAAAAGCCTGCAACTCACTTTCGTCGGACAATTTTACTCGATCATCCTCCCCGGCATCACCGGCGGCGACCTCGTCAAAATCGTCTATGCCGCTCGCCTCACTGGCTCAAAAACAAAATCCATCATCACCGTCATCCTCGACCGCGTCATCGGGCTCGTCGCCCTGATGGTCATCGGCGGCATCTCCGCGGGCTGGCAGTACTTCGCCTACACAGAACGCCACGAAACCCTAAAAAACATCGTCCTCTTCATCGCCATGGCTCTCGGAACCATGGTCATCGGATGCGTCATCTACTTCTCCCGGCGACTGCGAACGGCGACCGGCATGCAACGGCTCATCGACCACCCCCAAATGCCGCCGTTTGTGAAAAAAGCCGACAGTGTCCTCCACGAATACCGCGGCCACTGCGGACTGCTCATCTGGGCGTTCGGAATCTCGCTGGTTTCGCAGTTCGCCCTGCCCGTGTCGGCATGGCTCGCGGGAATGGCGCTCGGAATCGACATGCATCTGGGCTATTACCTGGCCTACATTCCGATGGCGATCCTGGGGGCGAGTCTGCCGGGCTTGCCGCAGGCGGTCGGGTATCTGGAACTGATCGTCGCCCACTTTTTCTTTGCCCGCGGGACAGCGACAATCAGTCAAGCCTTTGCCCTGACCCAGGCCGTGCGGTTCCTCCCGATCCTCTGGAACCTCATGGGCGCGTACTGGGTCATCACCGGCAAATTCTCACGCCACCAGGCCATCGAAGATGAAAAACAACTGGCAAGGGAAGAATAGACGTTTAAAGTTAAAAGTTATCAATTTGTAACTTTTACTCTTTGAAATTGCCCCCTTGCGTTTCCTCGCTACCCTCTCCATAATGTCCCCAATTCGATGCTATTTCGATTCAGCAACCGCCCCCGGCACCGCCAGGGCCGCTCAAGGAGTGTACATGTCGTCTGTTCCCCCCCCCTCCGCTTCCCCTTCCCCATCGTGTGAAGCCGAACTTAACGCCTTCATGGCGAAGGTTACCGCTCAGTCGCCCGGCGAGCCCGAGTTCCACCAGGCTGTACACGAAGCGGCCATGTGCGTCATGCCGGTCATCATGGCAAACCCCGCTTACCACAAGGCCAAAGTGCTCGAACGCATGACCGTACCCGATCGCGTCTTCATCTTCCGCGTCGCATGGGTCGACGACAAGGGCGAAGTACAGGTCAACCGCGGCTACCGCGTCCAAATGAACAATGCCATCGGACCCTACAAAGGCGGGCTGCGGTTCCACCCCTCCGTCACCGTCGGCACACTCAAGTTCCTCGCCTTCGAGCAAACCTTGAAAAACAGCCTGACCACGCTCTCGATGGGCGGCGCCAAAGGCGGTTCCGATTTCGACCCCCACGGCAAAAGTGACGGCGAAGTCATGCGGTTCTGCCAGGCTTTCATGTCCGAGCTCTACAAGTACATCGGCCCGGACATCGACGTTCCCGCCGGCGACATCGGCGTTGGTGGTCGCGAAATCGGTGCGATGTTCGGACAATACAAACGCCTCACGGACCGTTTCAACGGCGTATTCACCGGCAAGGGCCAAAACTGGGGCGGATCGCTGCTACGGCCCGAAGCCACCGGCTACGGCTCGGTCTACTTCGCCCAGGAAATGATGGCCACCCGCGGGCAGTTGCTTGCCGGTAAAATCGCTACCGTCTCGGGCTCGGGTAACGTCGCCCAGTACACCGTCGAGAAGCTCAACGAGCTGGGCGCCAAGGTCGTCACACTCTCTGACTCGGAAGGCACGATCGTCGGCATGGCCGGTATCGATGCCGAGATGCTCGGCTGGGTTTTGACACTCTGGAACTCCCGCC
>Ga0123356_10008768_pt1 | contig 10021 bp, 10 predicted proteins | sample TergutEmb28metaG_2_FD_92546 | JGI IMG/M metagenome (GOLD analysis project Ga0123356, IMG submission 92546) | Embiratermes neotenicus P3 segment gut microbial communities from Petit-Saut dam, French Guiana - Emb289 P3 | ecosystem: Host-associated > Arthropoda: Insects > Digestive system > Gut ... | reverse complement strand
GCGCAGTCCCCATCCCTGCCGGTGAGTATATCAAGGCCATGGCGGAGTTCGTCAATTATAAATTCCAGATTTTCGCGGGCGGCTTTTGGGCTTCCGGGAAGATTGATGATAAGGGCACTGCCCCTGATTGCCGCTGCGGAACGGCTGAGCATGGCGCGTTTTGTTATTGCCATGCTGGAAGCGCGCATAGCTTCGGCAATACCGGGGACAAGTTTATGCGCCACAGCCATTGTAGCTTCCGGCATACAGTCTCTTGGAGATAAACCCGTGCAGCCCGTTGTAAGAATAAGGTCGGCAAGACTAGAATCGCAAATGCGTTTTAATTCGTTTTCCAGATCGGTTTGATTGTCGGGTAGTAAGGTATAACCTGCGTCGGCGTATCCGGCGGCGGTGATAATTTCGCGGATAACCTGGCTGCTAAGGTCCTTGCGCTCGCCGCTAAAGCCTTTGTCGCTTGCGGTGATAATCCAGACGCGATACAAAGCGCTGCTGCGTATATTCATTTCATCGCCAACTGCGATGAAGCCGCCGCGGATAACTTTGGCAAAGACACCTTCGCGGGGCATGATGCAGTCGCCCATCGTATCGTAAATCGCGCAGCGGTTATGACATTCTTTTCCTATCTGGGTTATCTTAAAAACAACATCGCCGCATTCAAGAAAAGCACCGACGGGAAGACTGCTAAAATCAATTCCGTCTACAACAAGATTTTCTCCAAAGTCGCCGTATTCAACCTTTGCTCCCCTGGCGCGGAAGTCTTCGATCTTCTGATAAGAGAGCAGGCTAACCTGCCTGTGCCACTGTCCGGCGTGAGCGTCTCCTGCAAGACCGTTGTTTGCCGTAAACTCGGCTTTTTCTATGTTGCGCTTTGGAGTTCCCTTTTCTTTACTGGTACATACCGCTAAAACTTTTCCCATAAAATGATTATAACTCATCCTCCAATTTTTGACATGCTTTCGGAATGAGAGTGCGCAGCGCCGTCGCTTTTAGAAAACGAATGTAAGCGCGGCTTGTTTTTTACGGTTTCGGCAATGGCGCAGGCAAGCTCAGCGTCGTTAACGCCGGAGCGGATAAGTTCTCTTAGGTTAAGACCCAGATCGCTTGAAAGACAAAGTTTTAAAAAACCTTCCGAAGTAAGGCGCAGCCGGTTACAGGTTTCGCAAAAGCCGTGAGTTACGGCATTGATAAAGCCAATTTTTCCCGCAAAACCAGGAAGGCTGTAATAAACCGCAGGACCGCTTCCGTAAATACCGTCCAAAGGCGACAGGGCGCCAAATGTTTTTTCGATTCGCGATGCGGTTTCCTTGACGGGAACCGAATGCAGCGCCGAAGCGCAGCCGATAGGCATAAGCTCAATAAAGCGTACGATGATATTTTTGTCTTTCGCAAGAGCAGCCAAAGGAATAATTTCTTCTTCATTGACAGAGCGTATAGGCACGCAGTTTATTTTAACCGTGATTTGTTTTTCCAAAAGACTGTCGATTATTGGAAGTATTGTTTTTGGATCGGCAGTATAACATCTGGTAATTTGTTTTGAGCGTTCCGCATCCAGTGCGTCAAGGCTGATATTAATGCTGTCCGGCAGAAAGGATTCCGCACCCATTGCTTTTACTTCATCAAGATAAGAAGCTAAAAGCAGCCCGTTCGTTGTAAGGGTAACTCTTTTTATTTCCGGAATTGTTTTAAGTTCTTTAAGGAAAGAAGCCGTTCCGCGGCGCAGCAATGGTTCGCCGCCTGTTACTTTTATATTTTGCACGCCGTGTTTTGACATAAGCCTTGTTATTCGTAAAATTTCTTCGAAGGTTAAAATATCTTGATGAGGTTTCCATTTTACGCCTTCCGGCGGCATGCAGTAAACACAGCGAAGATTGCAGCGATCTGTAACAGAGATGCGTAAATAATCGATATTTCTGCCGTATGAGTCTGTCAGCTTAGTCATTAACAAGATGCCCGCTTTTGCCGCCGGATTTTTCACATACTCTGATGCTGCCAATAACCATCGTTCTGTCTATAGCTTTACACATGTCATAAATCGTAAGCAGGGCTGCCGACACACCGGTAAGCGCTTCCATCTCCGCTCCTGTCTTTCCGCAAAGTTTTATTTCGCATGAAGCTTCGATTTCTTTTTTATTTTCGTTTATGGAAAAATCGACGGAACATTTATCAAAGTGGATCGGATGACACAGGGGAATAATATCCGCGCAGCGTTTTGCCGCCATAATTCCTCCGATGCGCGCAACTCCCAGAACGTCGCCTTTTTTTGCAGTGCCGCCAAGCACCGCTTTTATGGCTTCTTCGTTCATGGAGATACATCCCTTTGCAACTGCGGTACGGGAAGTGGTTTCTTTTTCTGAAACATCAACCATAATTGCATTGCCGCAAGAATCAAAATGAGAAAAATCTTTTGACATATCAAACCTCCTGAATTAATTCAATTTGGACAATTTCTCCGGCTTCTAAAAGTTCGCATCCCAGGTCAATTACGCAAAAACCGTCAGCTTTTAAAAGAGACATCGCTGCGCCGGAGTGTCTTGCCAATGGAGAAGCTGTCAGTTTGCCGTTTTCATTCTCTAACTTTACACGCACATATTCACGATGTTTGGGAGAGGAGACAATCTGTTCCGTTAATACAGCTTCTATTTTTTGCGCAGGTTTCAATGCGCTGCCTGTAAGAACAGAAAGAACCGGCGCGGCAAACGTAACAAAGGAAAGCCAGGCGGAGACAGGGTAGCCGGGTGTGCCTATAACAGGTTTGTTGTTTACAATCGCAAGTATCACCGGCTTTCCGGGCCTTACGGCAACGCCATGAATAATGACTTCGCCAATTTCCCGCAAAACCTGAACAGTAAAGTCCTCTGTGCCTGCGCTTGAACCTGCGTTGATAAGTACCATGTCAAAGTTCTGCGCTGCTTTGGAAATAGCGTTTTTTAATTTTTCAAAGTCATCGGGGACGGGAGCGAAACGCGTGCCTTCCGCTCCTGCCTGTTTTACCTGCGCTTCATACATCCTTGAGTTTGATTCTATAATAGCGCCTTCTTTTGGAATTTCTTCGTCCTGCAGCCGGGATATGTCAATCAATTCCGAGCCTGTTGGAAAAATCGCTATTTTTGGTTTTGTATAAACATCTATGTGCGTAACCCCTCCGGATATAATCACTCCAATATCAATAGGCCTGATTTTATGTTTGCCGGAAATAATCATTTCTCCTGCGGCAATGTTTTCTCCTATTGGCCTGATATGCTGCATGATAGAAGCGCTCTTTGTTATTATTACATTTTGCCTGTCGTTATCCTGAATTAAATCCTCCGCCATGATTACCGCATCGTACGGAGCATGAACCGGATCGCCGGTGTTCACGGGAATAAAATCTTTTCCTTCTTCGAGGGTCAGCGGATTTGTTTCAAGCGCGCCGGTTGTGGCGGCCGCTCTTACCGCAATGCCGTCCATTGCGGCGGCATTGTAATGCGGAGAGTTAAGCCGCGCATAAACCGCCGAGGAAGTAATACGGTTAAGGCTTTCTTCTGCGGGAACTTTTTCGAATTTTGGCAGGAGAAACCCTTCCAGCGCGGAAAAATATTTTTCCAGAGCTTCTTCGACAGGGATAATATTCAGGTTTAAGTTTCGTTTTGCCATGTTTCTTCCTTTGAAGTTATCTTTCCATCAAACATGGAATATAAAGAATCGCATATACGTTTAATGTGAGAAATTTGATGACTGATAATAATCCACGCAGATTTTTCTTTTTTCTGTTCTTCAAGAATTATTTTTTCAAAAAGATCTACGCTGTCCATATCCATTGCAGTCATTGCTTCGTCAGCGATAATAAACCGCGGTTTAAAAATGATGGCGCGCAGAAAGGCAAGTTTTTGCTGCTCGCCGCCGGAAAGACTTTTTGCTTTTTGTTTTGCTTGCTTTAACAATCCGCCCTTTTCCAGAAAATCATTGACAAGTTCAAGGTCTGGTTTGGTGTTTCTTAGAGTAAGAGGATACACAAGGTTATTGTAGACAGTATCGTCCATCATGTAGGGTTTTCGGCCAAGGTATGTAATGTCCCTTGCGGTTAATCCTTCTGTATCAACTATTCCGCTGTCCGGTTCCATGAGCCCTGCTATAATTTTGGCAAGCGTGGATTTACCCGAACCATTTGGTCCAATAAGTCCATAAATGCCGGATTTTGGTATAATAAGACTGTCGATACAAAGAGAAAAATCACCAAGTTTTTTCTTAACACCGGTAAGCAGCATGATTAATAATTTTCCTCGATAAATTCATTTTTGTGTAAAAAATCAGAAAGAGATTGAAGCGTAAATGCAATGATCAAAAGGAGAATTCCCAAAGTGATGCCCTGGCTAAAGTCTCCCATGTTGCGAAGCATGGTTATTGCTGTTGTCATGGTTCTTGTTTTATATTGAATGTTTCCGCCGACAATCATTACCGCTCCTACCTCGCTAATGGCGCGGCTAAAGGCGGTAATGACTGCAAAGTAAAACTCTCCTTTCATTTCCCTTATAAAAAGAAACTGTGTTTGAATGCGATTCGCTCCCATTGTTTTTGCATACATTCGTATCGAAGGCGCGCAGCGGACAGCGTATGTGTACAACATGCCGGTAATAATTGGAGTAATAAGGATCACCTGCACAAACACCATGGCTTGAATGGTAAAAAGCAATCCAAAGGATCCAAGCGGTCCGCGGCGCATCAGTATAAGGTATACAATAAGCCCTGCAACAACCGACGGCATTCCCATTAATGTGCGGCAGACTCTTACAACAATACGCTTTCCGGGAAAATTGTGTTTTTCCAGCAGCAGTGCAAAAAATGTTCCAAGGACTGTAGAAATTAAAGTAGAGAACAATGACATTCTTAGGGTAACCCCGATAATCGAGAGAGTATCCGGACTAAAATTTATTATACCCCAGTTCATTTTGTTCTTACTTGTTTGCTCCGGCGTTTGGAGTAAATAGAGCGCCGCCGAATTCGGCTGTGCCGTATTGTCCAATAAGTTTTTGGGAGGAGTCTTTTATCATCCATTCAACAAAGGCTTGCCCGCCTTCGGCGTTGATGTGAGAATGCCGTGACGGATTTACAAGAATTACCCCGTAATAATTAAGAAGGTCCGGAGCGTTTTCGCAAACAGCCGGAAGATTTATTTTTCTTTCTTTTCTAAGGATGAGCCATGTTGCGCGATCCGTAAGAGTATAGGCGTTCATTTCATCCGCCATCTGTAATGTTGCGCCCATGCCCTGGCCTACGGAAGAATATCTGCGCATGGTTCTTATGTTTATGCCTGCGGACTGCCAAAGGATAAGTTCCATTCTGTGCGTTCCTGAATCGTCGCCGCGGGAAACAAACGGATGATTTCCGGATGCAATATCCCTTAATGTTTTTATAACATCTTCATTGTGCGGGATAACGCTGTTGTTAGGCCCCACAATAAGAAAGTCATTGTACATTACATCGTAACGTACGCTTCCATAGCCGTCCGACACAAACTTTAGTTCATCCGGCCTTGCGTGAACAAGCAGTACATCAGCGTCTCCGTCGCGTCCCATTCGCAGAGCTGCGCCTGAGCCAACAGCGATAACATCAACTTCCCATCCGGTTTCGCGCGTGAATACCGGCAAGATGTAGTCGAGCAGCCCAGAATCCTGAGTGCTGGTGGTAGTGGCTAAAGTGATTTTTCCTTTTACAGGAACCGAACCCGGGTTTTGCTCGCGGCTGCCGGCGGCAAACAGCGGGGTGCTTAGCAAAATGCTTAGCAATACAGCCGCTGAAAAACACAAGGTTTTTTGAAAAAGTTTCTTTTTCATATTTTTCTCCTTTACACAATGGCAGGTACAGGCGTTTCCATCTGTGCCCTAACGTTCCGCAACGCATAGCCGGATAATCAACCTTAGCCTTGGGGAATCGGAGTTATATTTATTATACTAAATTATCAATCCGTTTGTCAGCCGCCGCCGCAGATTGGAAAAAAACTGACTTCGTCTCCGTCTTTTAATACGGTCTTAAAGTGTTTTAACAGCAGAATACTTTGACCATTAACAACAATGAGCATGGTTTTTGCAAGCTTGCAGGCTTTAATGCCATATTGGCTTTTAATGTACCGCAATACGTCTTTAATACTTACAGGCAGATGCTGCTGGCCGGGAAGCTTTAGAACTATATGGGTGATTGGCTCATTCGTCATTTTGGTAAGCTCAGCCAAATGCGCGCGGTATTTAATGGTCACCTGCATATTAATTTCCTTCTGTTTTTATCTTGAGCCGCTTTAGTGTCCGCTTTTTTGGAACGCCCTGCGCATCCCAGCCGCGCACTTTGTAATATGATTTAAGCATTTTTTCCAAAGGGACTACATGTTTGGGGTTTAATAATTTATTTTGCGCGTCTCTGGAAGGCTGCGGCGTATTGGTCAGGCGGCCGGGAAGAGAGTCGTCCGCTGCAGTTAAACCTTCGCGCAGATTGTAGAGCCGCTCCAGATTATAGCTGCGTTCTCCAAGCTTCATAAAATTGTTTGTGTATATTGGCAAGCCAGTAACAAGGCGCAGCGCTTCGGCATGCGGCAGCAGCAGGAAAGTATTAAAATGCAGCAAAGGCATAAACCTTAACAACAGCCCTACTGCAAATCCGACATGGGTTGCTATTTTTCCCGTTAGCCGCGTAATAAAATGATTGGGACCAAGGTAGAAAAAAATCGCAGGCACAATGGTCTGCACGGTAAAAACGCAAAAGCCCGATGCCGATACGGCTTCCAGCGCATTCTGTAAAAGAACATTATATTCTGCCTTTGCCGGGCTTTGCGCATCTGTTGAAAGTACGCCAATCGATTCCAGCAATGCAAGATAGCCGCCGTTAAGATGGCAGCCGCCGCGGTTGCTTACTGCGTAACCAAGTCCCATTCCTACAGAACGGCGCGGCTCGTAGGACGGCAGTTCCAAACCTTTAACATGCATGGCAAATTCTTTGCCGCCGTATTTTTCGCTCATCCACTTGCTGCCGTTTGCAAGATCTGAATAATTTTCCTGCCGGTAAGCTGTTTTGCGCAGTATTTCGTCAAGATTATTTGTTTTGCCAAACTCAATTTCAAAATCCGCAATGCCTTTTTCTTTCAATTCCATTGCAAATGCAATGGTTGCGGCGGCGGAAATTGTGTCCATCCCCAAAAGATCGCAGGTATGATTTAGTTCGATAACCTTTCGCAAATCTTTTGCGCCAATGTTGGGACCAAAGAAACCTGTGGTTTCGTATTCGGGTCCTTTAATTTCGATGTTTGTATCGGAATTCTTTTTTACCCTGCGTTCACAGCGGATGGGACAGCTTATGCATCCCGAATTGCGGACAAGTTCTGTTTCTGCAAGCGTTTCACCGCTTACTGCATCAGCATCGGAGTCACTGCCGTAAAAAAAGTTACGGCTTGGCAGTGCATTGGTAGCGTTAGCTTTGTTTACAAGCCCTGTAGTTCCATAGCGGGGCAGCGACTCTCCTGTCATTGGGTGATTGCGGATAAAGCGCACCCATTTTTTTATAAAACGTTTTAGTTTTTTTGGTTTTGCAATTTCCGGCATCTTTGTTCCGTAGGCGTTCAGCGCTTTGATGTTCTTTGATCCCATAACCGCGCCGCTTCCGCACCGGCCTGCAACCCGCTCTCCGCTTACAGTGCAGGCATAACGAACAAGATTTTCACCTGCCGGTCCAATTACCAGCTTGCCGTGTAATGCAGGCAGTTCTTTTTGCGCCGCTTCGGTATCAAGACCCCAAAGCTCTTCCGCCGTGTGCACGGATACAACGCCGTCGATTATTTCTATGCGGGATGGTTTTGCCGCGCGGCCTGTAATAATCAGTCCGTCAAAACCGGCGCGCTTTAGCATAAATCCAAAAGTGCCTCCGCAGTTTGACGAGGCGATTCCTCCGGTTAAAACATTTTTAAAAGTCATATTAAAACGGCTGGAAGAAGGGGAGCCTGTTCCGGTTAACGGGCTTGTATTTATAATGAGCGCCGAAGCGGGATCGAGCGCGTCTAATCCCTTTTGCGTCAGATCGAATAACAGGCGCGCAGCCAATGCTTTTCCGCCGATGTAATTGCGGTAATAGTCTTTGCTGATTATAAAGGGTTCTGTTTTACCCGTATTAAGATCGATTTTTGCATAAATAGGAAGTTTCATTTTTCCGCCTCCATGGTGATAGCTCCAACAGGGCAGTGCGATTTGCAAATAGAACAGCCTGTGCATTTTTGCGGATGCGCAAGCTCTGAATATACTTTTATGTCGCCCTTAAATTGGGGCATGGAAATCCGCAGCGCGCCCGATGTGCAATCATGAACGCAGATTGAACAGGCATGGCAAGCTGTTATTTTTATCACAGGCTTTGGCCATAATGCGCGCTTTATCGGGGTGCAGGTTTTTCCCGCGCTGTCGATAATTGCGCTCTTTTGGCAAATTCTGCCGCATACTCCGCATTCTACGCAGCGTTTTTTGTTTATAACATGCTGTGCGTTTTTTTCTCCTGTTATTGCAAAAACCGGACAAATGTTTGCGCAAGTTGTGCAGCCGGAACAATTTTCATTAATTGAAAATGCCATTTATTTATTCTAACCTTAAACTTTCTATTATTTTATTAAAACGTTTCTTGTTGTAGATAACCGGTACGGGATACAGAGGATTACATTCCTTGCCGGCCCATTTAATCATCTTTGGAATGTCTTCGCTTTTAATACAATTAAAACCTTTTGGAATACCCATGCGCTCGTTCATTGCATAAATTGCATCGATAAAGACACGGGACTTTTCTGCATTTGTTTTTAAATCTGCTTTTTGAACGAGGCCGGCAGTTTCCGCCAGACGGGCAAGTTTTTTGTGTACTTTTTTTCCGTAATCATCCAGCACTTTGGGAAGGATTACGGCGTTTGCAACACCGTGAGGAATATTGTACAAGCCGCCCAGCGTGTGAGCGACAGCATGAATGTTTCCAACGCCTGCGCGTGAAAAAGCAAATCCCGCTTTGTAAGAAGCAAGCAGCATTGTCTGCCGCGCTTCGATATTATTTCCGTCCTTGTATGCTTTTTCCAGATTTGCAAAGATCATTTTTACGGCGTCAAGCGCAAAACTGATACTTTCGCGCGTGTTGTAAGTCCAGCATAGATACGCCTCTACCGCGTGAGTCAGCGCGTCCATGCCTGTAGCGGCTGTAATTTCCGGAGGTAATCCAACTGTCAGTTTGGAATCGAGTATTGCATATTTGGGAATAAGATGCAGATCCATAATGGCATACTTGTGATGCGTATCTGTGTCGGTAATTACGGCGGCAATTGTTGTTTCGCTGCCGGTTCCCGCTGTGGTGGGTATTGTTATAAAAGGAGGCACCTTTTTTAAAACTCTTAAAAGGCCGCCAAGCTGGTTTACGCTTTTTTTTGGCCTTGCCACGCGGGCCGCGGCGGCTTTTGCCGCATCCATCGGAGATCCGCCGCCCAGAGCGATAATTCCGTCACAGCCTTGTTCAAAGTAAAGTTTTTGAATCTTGTTTACGGTATTTACGGAAGGATTCTGTTCAACATCGGTAAATACTACATAAGAAAATTGAGCGCCGTCGAGTATATCTGTTATCTGTTTTTTAAGGCCCAGTTTTGTTATTATATTACCTGTTACCAATAAAGGTTTTTTTACTTTTTGTTTATGTAAAACTTCCGGAATTTTTTCTACGCTTCCGGGTCCTTCTATTAATTTTGCTTTATTCCATGAAAGAAATCTGGCTCCAATATTAAAAATAAACTGGAATATTCTGCAAAAAACAACAAACATACAATTCCTCCGTATCAAAGTATAGCGTAACACAAATAAATTATTATAACAATGGGGTTATTCTTAATATAGCATGTTTTAAACTAAACAGTATTTTACGTTAAGTTAGCGCTTGCTTCCATTATTTGCCCGCTTGTTTCGTTAAAAACTTTTGCAATAAGCGGATCAAAATGTTTGCCCGAACCTTTTGTGATAATTTCTACCGCTTCTTCATGAGAAAAAGCTTTTTT
>Ga0123356_10008766_pt1 | contig 10024 bp, 8 predicted proteins | sample TergutEmb28metaG_2_FD_92546 | JGI IMG/M metagenome (GOLD analysis project Ga0123356, IMG submission 92546) | Embiratermes neotenicus P3 segment gut microbial communities from Petit-Saut dam, French Guiana - Emb289 P3 | ecosystem: Host-associated > Arthropoda: Insects > Digestive system > Gut ... | reverse complement strand
ATTCTCGGAAAGGGAGCAACACAAACATACTTGATTTCTGAGGTTCAAAAGGTTTACCGTCAGCAAGGTGTTGACATCAACGACAAGCACATTGAAGTCATCGTTCGGCAGATGATGAGAAAAGTTAAAATCGAAGATGGCGGAGACACTGAGCTTCTTGCGGGCACAACAGTTGATTCAAACGATGTAAAAGTTGTTAACTCAGCAATTAGCAAAAGAGTAGAAGCCGGTGAAACTGAGTTGCGTGAAGCTGATGCAACACCATTATTGATGGGTATAACAAAAGCATCACTTGCTACCGAGTCATTCCTGTCGGCTGCATCTTTCCAGGAAACCACAAAGGTACTAACTGAGGCCGCAATAAAAGGCAAGGTAGACAGACTCATTGGACTAAAGGAAAATGTTATTATAGGAAAGCTTGTTCCGGCAGGCAGCGGACTGTCAATGTATCGTAGATTTGACAGCGATATTGACCAATACGACGGAACATACTATTCTTCAAAAAGTGGAGATAATATCTTTGACGAAGATGATGTTGATCTTTCGGTACTCATTGGTTCAGGTAATGCTCTGTAACTACGCTTCGTTACGTTGATACGCTTATTAATAATGTCAGCATATGTTGACTTATTATAGACAAATCATATAAGAAAGGAGGAAAAAAATGCCTACATTTAATCAACTGGTCAGAAAAGGCAGGAAGACGTTGAAGTACAAATCTAACTCACCGGCAATGCAAAGAGGACTAAACACACTTAAAAACACTGAGACAGACTTGTCTTCATCACAAAAACGCGGTGTTTGTACTGCGGTCAGAACTGCAACACCTAAGAAACCTAACTCGGCACTTCGTAAAATCGCTCGTGTCAGACTGACAAATGGTCATGAAGTGACAGCCTATATCCCCGGAGTCGGCCACAATCTTCAAGAGCACTCAGTCGTAATGATTCGCGGCGGTCGTGTTAAAGATCTTCCCGGTGTACGCTATCACATAGTACGCGGAACTCTTGACACACAAGGCGTTGAAGGACGACAGCAGTCAAGGTCTAAGTATGGTGCGAAGAAACCAAAAGGTGCTAAGTAATTCCGCACTAGTGGAAATCTTTTATTAGAAAGCTTTGTGCTTGCATGAAGATTTATATAAACTCTTCATTGCGGGCATATGCCGGAGGTTATACGTGATATATCACACGCAAATGTAATATGTGTACCGCCGGAGTACCTATGAAATCATTTATTAATGAAGGAGGGAAGTATAATGCCCAGAAGAGGCAGTGTACCCAAAAGAGAAGTCTTGCCGGATCCAATGTATAATTCGGTGATAGTGACAAGACTCATTAACAGCATAATGCTGGACGGAAAAAAAGGTGTCGCACAAAAAGTTGTGTACGGCGCATTCGATATCGTAAAAGATAAGTCAGGGAAAGATCCACTTGATGTTTTTGTAGCAGCGCTTGAAAACATCATGCCAACACTTGAAGTCAAGGCACGTCGTGTCGGTGGTGCAACATATCAAGTACCGATCGAAGTGAGAGCTGACAGACGTCAGACACTAGGATTACGCTGGCTAACAAGTTACGCCAGAGGGCGTAATGAGAAAACAATGAGAGAACGCCTTGCCGGAGAGATTCTTGATGCGTCAAACAGTGTTGGCGCAGCAGTTAAAAAGCGCGAGGACACTCATAAGATGGCTGATTCAAACAAGGCATTTGCACACTATAGGTGGTAAGGCAATCCTTACCACGCTGCATCTGCGTCTGAAATAAATTTCTAAGAGATTTGTTCGAAATCTATCAGGAGGTGAGCTTTTTGCCCAGAGAATATTCATTAGAAAAAACGCGCAATATAGGCATTATGGCTCATATTGACGCAGGAAAAACAACAACAACAGAGAGAATCCTATTCTATACAGGACGTACTTATAAGATGGGTGAAGTTCATGAGGGTGCAGCCACAATGGACTGGAGACCTCAGGAGCAAGAACGTGGTATTACAATCACATCAGCCGCAACAACATGTTTTTGGAACGACCATCGTATAAATGTTATTGACACTCCCGGACATGTCGATTTCACTGTTGAAGTTGAAAGGTCGCTTCGAGTACTCGATGGCTGTGTTGCTGTCATGTGCGCAAAAGGTGGAGTTGAGCCACAGTCGGAGACAGTTTGGAGACAGGCAAACCATTATGATGTCCCCAGAATCGTCTATATCAACAAGATGGACATTGTCGGTGCAGACTTCCACAATGTTATTTCAATGGTCAACGACAGGCTTAAAGCAAACGCTGTACCTATACAGCTGCCAATAGGTTCCGAAGTGGATTTCAAAGGCATCATCGATTTAGTGGATATGAAAGCAGATGTATATTATGACGATCTGGGTAAAGATCAACGCGTAGAGGATATTCCTGCGGAAATGCTGGAGACAGCTAATGAGTATCGCTCCAAGATGATCGAAGCAGTTTCAGATTTCGATGATGATATTATGGAACTATACATAGACGGTGAAGATATTCCTGTTGGCATGCTAAAGTCAGCTATACGTAAAGCAACGCTGGCTCTTGGTATGATTCCTGTTGTGTGCGGAACATCCTATAGAAACAAAGGGATTCAAAAAGTGCTGGATGCTATCGTTGATTATCTGCCATCGCCTCTTGATGTTGCAGATGTTGAGGGTGTCCACCGTTATACTGGGAAGGTTGAGTCGCGTCCACCTTCTGACGATGCTCCGTTTTCTGCACTTGCATTTAAAATTGAGACAGATCCGCATTTTGGCAAACTGTCGTTTTTTAGAGTCTATTCCGGCTCTGCGGCAAAAGGATCAATGATCTTCAACTCAACAAAAGGTCACAAGGAACGTCTCGGTCGCATTTTGCAAATGCACTCAAATCATAGAGAGGATATAGATGTTGTATATGCAGGCGATATCGCAGCGGCAGTCGGACTAAAAGATACTACTACCGGCGATACACTGTGTGACGAAAAGAAACAGATAGTCCTTGAATCTATGGAGTTTCCCGACCCGGTCATTCAGATTGCCATAGAACCTAAGACAAAAGCCGGTCAGGAGAGAATGAGTAACGCTCTTATCAAGCTGACGGAAGAGGATCCTACTTTCAAGACATATACGGACGAAGAGACGGGGCAAACGATAATTGCCGGTATGGGAGAATTACATCTTGAGATAATCGTTGACAGATTACTCAGGGAGTTTAAAGTTGAAGCAAACGTCGGTAAGCCTCAGGTATCATATAAAGAGACAGTTCGCAAGTCAGCCGATGTCGATGTTCGTAATGTACGTCAGACCGGTGGTAAAGGTCAGTTCGCGCACGTCAAGCTCATTATTGAACCAAATGAGTCCGGTAAAGGTTATGAGTTTATAAGTAAAGTAGTCGGTGGATCAATTCCGAAAGAGTATATACCGGCTGTCGATCAAGGAGTACAGGGCTCGATGATGTCGGGTGTTCTGGCGGGATATCAGGTTGTCGATATCAAGGTCACACTATACGATGGTTCTGCACATGATGTTGACTCGTCGGAGCTGGCATTCAAAATCGCAGGAAGTATGGCATTTAAGGAAGCGATGACTAAAGCCGATCCTGTACTGCTGGAACCTATTATGAAAGTAGTTGTTACAATCCCGGAAGAGTATATGGGAGATGTTATGGGTTATCTAAACTCAAAGCGCGGTCAGATAACCGGTATGGACTCAAGAAAGGGCGCAGCTCAGATCAACGCACTTGTGCCTCTTTCAGAAATGTTTGGGTATGCAACAATACTACGTTCACATACACAAGGCAGAGGCAACTTCATAATGGAACCCAGTCATTATGTCGAACTACCCAAAACGATTCAAGATGAAATAACAGGCGGCTGGCGCTGGTAAAAAATAACTGTTGCAAAATGTAGACAAATACTATACAATACCGTTTGCACGATTAAAAACTAAACAAAAAATAATACACATTTATAATATCGTAAGGAGGATATCCAGGAAATGGGAAAACAAAAATTTGAAAGAACTAAACCCCACGTCAATATCGGAACCATAGGCCATGTTGACCATGGTAAGACTACGCTCACCGCAGCAATTACAAAGTATCTTAGTTTAAAAGGCGGAGCGAAATTTGAGTCTTACGATGCAATCGACAAAGCACCTGAAGAGCGTGAACGCGGTATTACTATCAATACGGCACACGTTGAGTACGAAACTGATGCGCGTCACTATGCACACGTCGACTGTCCCGGACACGCCGACTATATTAAAAACATGATCACCGGTGCTGCACAAATGGACGGTTCAATACTCGTCATTTCAGCTGCAGACGGCCCAATGGCACAGACACGCGAACACATTCTGCTTGCACGTCAGGTTGGTGTTCCAGCTATCGTAGTCTTTTTGAATAAAGCTGATCAGGTCGATGATGCAGAATTGCTTGAAATCGTAGAAATGGAAGTACGTGAGCTTCTATCTAAATACGAATTCCCGGGTGATGATATTCCAATCATCACAGGTAGTGGACGTAATGCACTTGAATCAACATCAACTGATCCGGAAGCTCCTGAGTATGCATGCATAAAAGAGCTCATGGAACAAGTCGATGCATATATTCCAACACCGGAAAGAAAAGCAGATCTTCCATTCCTTATGCCTGTCGAAGATACAATGACGATCACAGGTCGCGGAACTGTTGCTACAGGACGTGTTGAGCGTGGTAAGATCAATAAGAACGAAAAGGTTGAAATCGTTGGATTGATGGATGAACCCCGCGAGACAACAATTACCGATATTGAAATGTTCCGTAAACTCCTTGACTACGCAGAAGCAGGCGACAACATCGGAGCACTTCTACGTGGTGTTTCAAGAGATGAGATTTGGAGAGGTCAAGTTCTTGCTAAACCCGGAAGCATTAAGCCGCTTACAAAGTTCAAAGGCCAAGTCTATGTCCTTTCAAAGGATGAGGGTGGACGCCATACACCGTTCTTTAACAACTATCGCCCGCAGTTCTATTTCAGAACTACTGACGTTACAGGCGTAATCACATTACCCGAAGGTGTTGAGATGTGTATGCCGGGCGACAATGTCGAGATGGATGTTGAACTCATTACCCCGATAGCAATTGAAAATGGACTTCGTTTCGCAATCCGCGAAGGCGGACGCACTGTTGGATCAGGCGTTGTTATCGCAACAAGCTAATAAAACAGGTTTCTAAATAAGTAATAATCACTCAAAGGTCGGTTTATAACCGACCTTTGATAGTTTCATTTTAATAACAATATATTACGAAATACTATTGTATTCAGCATTATATTAGTGTATAATGTACATCGTGCGCACATAATTTATGGTCATAATGCCAAAAAAAGAGTAATTCTCTTATGGGTGTCATAAAATTGAAGCTTTGCGAAAGGAAAGAACTATATGTCAAGCAGGATATTCCAAAGCGTAATCATCCAGATGAAAGATGCAACTAGTCGACCTGTTGGTGTTGTTGATCCCGAAGGTATTGTAGTTGCCAGCAGCGACCTTTCTCTCATAGGCACCGGCATTGGACCGATCAACTCAGTTATTGAAGAAAGCGATGAGATTACTACCATACATGGCGGAAGAACGTTCAAAGCTCTGGGGTCAGGAACCGCAGACGATTATGTTGTTTTTGCCGCAGGTGAAGACGATCTCTCCAGAACTCTGTGTATCATGGCGACCATAGCCATTAGTGAAGCCGGGGTATACTTTGAAGAAAACCATGATAAACGTACATTTGTAAAGAGCATCATATCTGAAAACATTCTTCCGGGAGATATATATGTACGTGCGAAGGAACTTCGCTTTTCTCCGGATGTTGTTAGAGGTGTGCTAGTAATTCGCCTCGACTCCTCAACAAACGTTTCAGCTGTTGAAGTTTTGCAAGAAGCATTCCCAGATAAGCAACATGATTTTGTTATTTCCACCAGTGATACAGACATTGTCTTAGTCAAAGAAATGCCACCGTCGGGTGACGTGAAATATCTTAACAAACTGGCAGAGATGATACATCAGAAAATATCCGAGGAGTTCTCAATAAAGGCTGTTATTGGTGTTGGAACCGTTTCACGCCATTTACGCGAGTTAGCCGATAAGTATAAAGAAGCTCTTATATCAATTGACATCGGAAGAGTTTTTGAGGCAGATAAAGCAATAATAAACTATGAAACCCTTGGTATTGGCAGATTGATATACCAATTACCAACTACACTTTGTGAGATATTCCTTTCAGAAGTATTTAAAAGAAATCCAATAGAGGCACTTGATCAGGAAACGTTGTTTACAATAGATAAATTTTTCGAAAACAGTCTTAATGTATCAGAGACTTCGAGAAAGCTTTTTGTTCATAGGAACACACTTGTTTATAGACTTGAGAAAATCAGGAAAATAACAGGTCTCGATTTACGTGAGTTTGACCATGCTATCATTTTCAAAGTTGCATTAATGGTCAAAAAGTATCTGATATCACAAGAATCAAAGTATTGAGTATTAGACCCCACCCATTTGATAAAAAGGATTAAATAGCAAAAATGATTAGAATGACAGAAGTTTTTAAGGAATATGCAAATGGTTCAAAAGCCTTAAAAGGTGTAACATTCGAGTTAAATACAGGCGAGTTTGCATTTTTGGTAGGCCCGTCAGGTTCAGGCAAATCAACGATAATAAAGTTACTTATAGGCGAAATTGCACCATCCGACGGCGTGGTCATCGTAAACGGCCAGGATATGGACAACATCAAAATGCGCAAGATGCCATATCTCAGAAGGACAGTTGGTGTTATATTTCAGGATTTCAGGCTTATTGAAAATAAATCCGTTTACGAAAATGTTGCTTTTGCAATGCGTGTAATAGGTGCGTCTGGAAAGGATATCCGTAACCGTGTACCGTACGTTCTTGAGCTTGTCGGTTTGGAGTTTAAAGCAAAGTCAAAACCGGATGAACTGTCAGGAGGAGAGCAGCAAAGGGTCGCAATTGCAAGAGCACTTGTAAACAACCCAAGACTCATAATTGCTGATGAGCCTACAGGAAACCTCGACCCGGCCCGTAGTATGGAAATATTATTATTATTGAAAAAAATAAATGAACTTGGAACAACAGTTTTAATCGTAACTCATGAAAAGCCACTCGTTGACCATTTCTCCCAACGTGTTATAGCCATAGATGGCGGCAGGATAATCAGCGACGGAATGGATGGATACTATAACTATGAAGGTGAATAGAAACAGGACATTTTACTATATAAGAGAAGGCATAGCGAGCATTTTCAACCATAGTCTTATGTCTTTTGCTTCGATTTGCATAATTGTAGCTTTTCTGGTTATCATGGGAAGTTTTATACTGCTTGCGGTCAATATCAATGCACTTATCGGAGATCTTGAGGATGATAATATAATTCTTGCCTATGTGCATGAGAATGTACAAGAAAGTGACGCAAGAGCACTTGAGCCAACATTGCGAACTATTCCAAATGTTGCCAGTGTAACGTTTATTTCACGCGAACAGGCACTTGACAGTTTTATGGGACGATATGACGATACCGATCGTTATAAAGACGTAGATGCTACGTGGTTTCGTCATAGATACGCTGTATATGTAGAAGATGTCGCACTTATCGCAGACACACAGCAGGCTCTTCGATTTGTACGTGAACTCGCACAAATAAACGCAAACTTGGCGATTGCACAGGCGCTGGTAAGTATACGAAATGCCGTTACCTGGGTTTCAGTTATTATTGTAACCGTATTGCTGGCGATATCACTCTTTATTATGTCTAACACAATAAAGCTTGCTACTTTTGAACGTCGTGAAGAAATCGCAATAATGAAAATCGTCGGAGCTACAAATGCATTTATTCGCTGGCCCTTTATTTTCGAAGGCTTTATACTTGGCATAACCGGCTCTATGATCGCGTTTTTGACAATTCTTGGTCTTTACGGTTTGACTGCCGGCAGGGTCTTAGAGTGGGACGCAGGGTTTTTCCAATTGGTACAATTTTCAACGGTTTCTGTTCCGATGTTTATAGCATTTACAGGTATAGGTTTCGGTGTTGGTGTCGGCGGAAGTGGTATGGCACTGAACAGATACCTCAATGTTTAAGGAGAGTTTATGAATAACAAACGTTTTGTTAGAGTTGTTGCAATCATATTAGCTTTTATTATGCTATTATCTGTTGCTATGATAGCAATATCTGCCCTTGCAGACGCAAGAGCAAGCGCAAGAGTCACTCAAGCTCAAATTGATGACCTTAGAGGCAAGAAAAGAGAGTTAGAGCGTGAGAGGCGTGAGATTCAATCAAGAATCAATACAATTGAATTTGAGCGTTTAACAGAAATAGGCAAAAAGGATCTGCTTGATGAACGTATCGTCTTGACAGGTCTTGAAATCGATAATATAAATTCTATCATCGATAACTTCAACATCCTTATAAGAGAAAAAGAGTATGAAGTCTTCCTTGCGCAAGGAAGAGAAGAAGAGCAACTGCAAAAATACAGAAATCGTGTACGCGATATGGAAGAAAACGGGATCATATCATATCTGGAAATAATATTCGACTCAACTAGCTTTTCTGATATGCTTGCGAGAATAGACTTTGTAGCCGATATAATGCGTGCTGACGAAAATGCATACAACGATTTGATCGATGCCAGAAATGAAACAGAAGCCGCAAAAGAATCTCTTGAAGAAGCAAAAGATGAGATGGATGAGGAAAGGCTCAATCTTGAAGAGAAAGAAGCGGAACTTCAAGAACAGCTTGACGAAGCACATGCTCTCATAAAGAAAATGGAAGCAACCCTAGAAACCGAACAGCTGTTGCGGGATCAAGTAGTTGCAGATGAAGCAAGGGTGCAAAGAGAAATCAATGCCGCTGTTCAGGAACTTGCAAGACAACAGGAAGCAGCTCGAAGGGCAAGAGAGCAACAAAGAGCAGCAAGCAGTGGTAGTGGAAGTGGCAATCATGTCACCGGAACCGGAGACTTGATGTGGCCTGTAAGCGGTCCTATAACGAGTCACTTTGGTGTAAGACGACATCCGGTATATGGAGATATGCGACAGCATAACGGTATTGATATTGGTGCTAATCACGGCACATCGGTAGCAGCGGCTGACAGTGGAACTGTCATCACTTCAGCACATAACTCAACGTATGGTAATTATATCGTTGTCAGTCACGGAAACGGTGTTGCAACTTTGTATGCTCACCTCAGCTCTCGTTCTGTTAGTGCAGGTGCTGCGGTTTCAAAAGGGCAGCAGATTGGACTAGTCGGGTCGACCGGAATATCTACCGGGCCACATCTTCACTTCGAGGTGTCTGTAAACGGTGTTAGAATCAATCCGTTAAACAGACTGTAAATTTCAAATGAACAAAAACTTCTCTTTAAAACTAACGTTAGCGCTGGTGATTATTACATCAGCGTTAACTTGCGTAATACTGTCACTTTTGTTTTGGCAGTTTATTTCAGCAAACCGTGCAACCGGTGAAAATAAATACTTTTCTGAGCTAATGGATGTGATGGCTAATCGTTTTATCGGCACTTTCGATGAAAATGAAGTAACTGAAGCTGCGATGAGAGCTGCTGTTGATTCTTTGGATGATATTTGGTCATTTTATATGACTCCTGAGGAATATGAAGAGTATCTGGCTAGTTCAGATAACAGATATACCGGAATCGGCGTTGAAGTAACTATTGACGAAGAGGATGACGGTATGAGGATACTTGGAGTCTACCGTGATTCTGGTGCTGATAAAGCCGGTATACTTGTAGGAGATATCGTAGTAGCAATCGATGGGGAAAGTATAGTTGGTTTTTCACTACCGGAAGTGAGAGAAAAACTACGACGACCGATTGGAGACACTGCATTGTTGACAGTGTTAAGAGGTGACGGTGAGTACCTTGATTTGATTGTCGAGTACAATATCGTTTTCACAGACCCGGTGTCTTATGAAATGCTTGGAAGTAATATAGGTTATGTACTACTCCGTAATTTCGAAGAAGGTGCT
>Ga0123356_10008765_pt1 | contig 10024 bp, 9 predicted proteins | sample TergutEmb28metaG_2_FD_92546 | JGI IMG/M metagenome (GOLD analysis project Ga0123356, IMG submission 92546) | Embiratermes neotenicus P3 segment gut microbial communities from Petit-Saut dam, French Guiana - Emb289 P3 | ecosystem: Host-associated > Arthropoda: Insects > Digestive system > Gut ... | reverse complement strand
GAAATAATGGCGTGGAGCGACGGCGGGTACATGAATAAAACATGGAAATTGCCCGAAGATTGGCCGGACTGCGAAGCTGTGGATTTATACGACAACAATCTTACGGGAATATCGTTCAGGGAAACCCTGCCGGTTGACAGCGGAGATTTGACGCTCAGCCTCGAAAAATACGACGGCGTTATAGCCGTGCCGCACGGTGCAGATCCCGGCGCGCCGGAGCCCGCGTATGTGCCGTCGGGCAGCGCTGAATTTATCGGTGTTGCCGGGGAATATACGCCGGGCGAAATCAAAAGGCAAAAGCTTGCCGAAATAAAATTAATCGGGTGCGAAATGGGAAAAGAGTTTTTGCTCCACGCGGTTATCGACGTAAATGCCGGCGAAAACAGCGTATTCGCGACGATCTATCTGCGCGACGACCAGCGGCAAAACTGCCAGGTCATGCTCGACGCGATCGGCGCTGATTCAAACGAGCGCATAGGCCGGTCGGTGTTGCTGAACAGTTATGAAAACGGGATTTACGTGAAATACAGAGTGACGGGGCATATACGGTTCCGGCTGACAAGGTTTCATTTCGATCGTTTCGGGGACGGCACTTTCGAACATGAAGCAGGCCCCCCGTCGGTTTCGGGCGTGTTTATCGATGAAATTCAGTGAGAGAGCAAATGAGCGGCATACAGCGGCACGCTCTTTATGTTATTCTCAAAGCCGAAGTTTTTGGCCGACACGCGGACGGAGTAAATCGGTTTGTAAATATCCGTGAAACTGCGCAGGCTTTTCGAGCGGACATTATCGGCGGATTTCGCTTCCAAAGGGATGATATTACCCTGTCTGTCCTGAAAAACAAAATCAACCTCCGCTTTGCCCGGCGAACTCCAATAATAAGGCTTGATACCATTTACGACAAGAGCCTGCATGATATAGTTTTCAGCTAACGCGCCCTTAAATCCGTCAAAGCTGTGCGGCGTATGAAGCACTACATTGGCCGCGATATCGAGTTTAGAACGGAGCAGACCCGTATCGACCATATAGACCCTAAAAATATCCGGTTGTTCATAGGCTTTAAGGGGCAGGCTGCCCTCGGTTACATTGACGCACTTATTTATCATTCCCGCCGCTGTCAGCCAATCCATGGCAATCTCATAATCCTTTGCCCGCGTGCCGGATTTGATGACCTTGTATTGGAATTTATGATTTTCTTTGGCAAGCTGCGCCGGAATTGAATCCCATACCGCCATATTCCGGGTTGTTTCAATCGGAGCGGCGTACTTTGCCATGTCTGCGATATAGGAATCGTTTAATGTGCGCTGTACGGCAGCGACGAAATCGAAATCCCGTTTTTCCGCGTATTCACTCACCGCACGGGGCATACCGCCCACCACAAGATAGGTTTTATATAAGTCCATAGCGGTATCATGGAGCGATAACGGCGTGAAGCCCTCGTAGGATTCGCGGATCAGATCGTGGAGTTTTTCTTGTCCGAGCGCCCGTAAAAATTCCTCAAAGTCCATCGGGTACAAGTGAAGCATATCCACTTTCCCGACAGGGAAAGAAAATTTTGTGCGTTTTACCGCCACGCCGAGCAGACTGCCGGCTGCGGCGATATGATACTGCGGGGCTTTTTCGGCGAAGTATTTCAGCGAGGTCAACGCCTGTTCACAGGCTTGAATTTCATCTAATACAAGCAAAGTATCCTCCGGCAAAATATTCTGTCCGCTTTTTGCCGCAAGCTCCCTGACAATGCGCTCGGGGTTCAGATCGCGTTCAAAAACAGTTCGGATATCCGCTGATTCTTCCAAGCTGAAATACACGACGTTTTTATAATGCTCTTTGCCGAAGGACAGCAAACTATATGTCTTGCCGACCTGACGCGCTCCCTGCAGGAGCAAGGGGTGTTTTTCGCGGTTGTTTTTCCATGTAATCAATTCTTTTACAATCTTTCGTTCCATAAAGTGCAATCACCTCACACTTATTGTAATATAAAAATGAAATAAAGTCAATACTTTGTCTAAAAAAAATTTTAAATTTTTTTTAAAAACCACTTGACAAATCTATTCTATTGTGATAGAATTAAAATCACAATGATTCTATTGCAATAGAACGCGTGAAAGGGGTTTGATTTGGTTTATGGAAAATATGGAAAATACCGAAATAAAATTGTACGATTCCGAATTGAAAATCATGGAAATTTTATGGGAACAGGGCGAAACCAGCGCTAAAAAAATCGCGCAGATACTCGCAAAACAAATAAAGTGGAGCAAAACCACAACGTATACGGTAATAAAAAAATGCCTTGACAAAAACGCAATCGAACGCATCGAGCCGGGGTTTGTATGCCGCCCGCTTGTCACAAGGCAACAAGCCCGCGAGTATGAAACCAACGAGCTTATCAACAAAATGTACGGCGGATCCGCCGACAGTCTCGTTGCGTCTATTATCGGGAGAAAAAATTTGACTTCCGATGAAATCGAGCGGCTCAAAAAAATCGTCAGCGATTTGGAAGGAGATGAGTGACATGCCGAATTTTATATACATGAGCGCGGTTGCCGTGCCGTTGATTGCCGTGATCGCCGCCGTCAGGTTTTTCACGGTTTACAGACTGCCGAAAAAAACTTTTTATGTTCTGTGGGGTATCGCTCTATGCTGTTTGTTTATCCCGTTTAATTTACTTCCGCATTTGAATGTTTCCGGTTTTATCGAAAATTTCGGCGGGCCAAAAGAAATGTCTGTCAAAGCCCCGGAAACGGCCGAAATTTTGGCAGACCCCGTAAACACATCGAAACCGGAAGAGTCAACAAACGTATCACCCGAAGCAGCTTCTCCGTCCGCAACGACTGTGATTTACAACATATACGATACAATTGACAGGTTCGGCAGGGATATGCTCGGCAGAATTGACATGATAAGCGCCGCGGGAGACAATATCGCGAACACTCCTGTCAAAACATCGATTTTAAATATCCCGCCTTTACTTTTGATTTGGTTTGCCGGATTTTTTATTTGCGCCGTTTATTTCACCGTCTCGCACATCAGGTTCCGCAAAAAATACGCGCCGTCGCTGCCGGTTGAAAATTCTTTCGTGCTGAATTGGAAAAACGGGCGGTTTGGCGCCGCAAAACGAAAAATAACAATCAGGCAGTCAGACCTGCTCGTGTCGCCGCTCACATACGGCATATTCAAGCCCGTTATATTGCTGTCCAAAACTACGGATTACCGCGACGAAAAGAAGCTCGAATACATACTGCTGCACGAATACACGCATATCAAACGCTTTGACACGCTTGCGAAACTTTTTTTGACAGCGGCGCTGTGCGTGCATTGGTTCAATTTGTTTGTGTGGCTGATGTATATACTCGCAAACCGCGACATTGAGCTTTCATGCGACGAAACGGTAGTCAAAAAACTCTCGCCGTACAAAAACGCGAACACAAAATCGGATTACGCGCTGACTTTGATTGCCCTTGAAGAAAAAAAGATGCTGTTAAATGCGTCGGTCAGTTATTTCAGCAAAAACATTATGAAAGAGCGAATCAAGTCGATAATGAAACTCAAAAAAACGTCAATAGCGAGGATTTTGCTCGCGGTTATGTTGGTTTCGATGGTGGGAACATTGTTTATAACATTGCAGTCGTGCGAAAATAACGAAAATCCCAAAAAAACAGACGACACTCCGGTGGTAATGCAGGATGCGACCGATAAATTAATAATTTACACTTATTCTCTAAACGAACGGATACTCAACGCGGCGCTCAACATATTCAAAGAAAAATATCCCGATGTTGAAATCGAACGCCGCAGTTTTGACAATGCGGACTTTACGGAAGCGAAAAACGAATATATGGAAGCGGTCAAAACGGAGCTTGCGGCGGGAAAAGGACCGGATTTGGTTTTGGGATTGCCGCATAGCGATTATCAGGACGTATATAAATCAATGGAGGCCGGGGTATTTGCGGACTTGAACCCGTTTATGGAAAACGACGGCGGATTTAATATGGACGATTACGTGAAAGCCGTGCTTGACAGCGGCGTATATAAAGGCAAAAGATATGTCATGCCGATTGAATACAGAGTCCCCGTACTGCTCACGACGCAGGAAACACTTGACGCCGAGGGAATAACTCCGTCCGATTTGGCGACATTCGACGGCTTTATCAACACGCTTGAAAATTATATTGAAAAATACAAAAATAATCCGAATAAATCAATATTTCAAAAATATCCTTGGGTCGACACGTTTTTTGTCAATGCTTTTCCGTGGTGCGGTATAGACCCGATCAATTATTCGACGGGGAAAGTTGACGTGGATAATCCGTATTTCAAATCTATTTTGGAAATTGTAAAATTGTCTTATGTGGGTAGAGATGAAGCTGCCGTAATTTACAATAACGGTCCCAATGCGAATATCCAGAGTTTCCAAAATCAGGAGATACTGTTTGACGCAATAGCGGTGAGCAGCAATGCTACTATGTTTTATGATATTTATTCTCAAATTCTCGAAAAAAAGTTGACGCCCGTGTTTTTAAAATATCCCGGTATCGGCAACGCATCGATCGCGAAGGTAAATACATTTGCAGCGATTCCGAAATCATCGCAAAATCAAATCAACGCGTATAATCTTTTAAAAATTATTTTATCCGAGGATATACAGGCTATGATGTACCTTTTAAATAATCCGGTATTGAAAAGCGCGGTAAGAACAACAGGCGAAAATCAAGTGTATGGATATGACGATATACCCGGACTTTATTATCCTGTGCCCGAAGATAAATTCGACGAATACATAGATTTGCAGCTCGACGTGGATTCGTGTAAATTGATGGCGAGCGCGGTGTATAATGATTTTTTGATGAACGACATGCTCCCGTTCTTCGAGGGGGAAAAGTCGTTTGAGGACTGCGCGGGGATTTTGAAAAACAATCTGGAATTGTATATAAGCGAGTAAAAATGTATGAACAAAAGCATAAAAGCAAACCGCAGGTTAAACCGTAAACCGGGCAGAAGAGAATCATTTGTCGGAATTTTGTTTTGCCTGCCGTCAACTGTCGGAATGATGTTGTTTTTCGCAGTCCCGTTCGGAGTTTGCGTGTGTATGTCGTTCGCCGAAAACCTGAACATCTCGAACTTCGTCGGCGTACAGAACTATATCGACGTTTTGAGCAGCGCGGCGTTCAGGCTCGCCGCGTGGAATACGCTCAAGTTTAATCTCGTCGCCGTGCCGTTGATAATGGTCATTTCGCTCGCGGTCGCGCTGTTATTGTTTAGAAAACTGAGGGGATATAATTTTTTTCGGACGGTTTTTATCTTCCCGCTCGTCTTGCCCGTGGCGTCAGTGGTGTTGGTCTTTCAGATTATTTTCAGCGAAACGGGAATGATAAACAATATTCTGGGGTTTTTAAACATAACTCCGGTGGATTGGATAAACTCGTCGAACTCTTTTTTCATGCTCGTGGTGCTGTACTTGTGGAAAAACAGCGGATATAACATAATCCTGTTTTTCTCGGCGTTGAACTCGATCCCGAAAGAATACTGCGAAGCCTCGGAAATAGACGGAGCGGGCAGTTTCACTCAGTTATTCAAAATAACCTTGCCGCTGATTATCCCGTACACGTTCTTTATACTCGTAATATCCATCATTAACTCGTTCAAGTCGTTTCGTGAAGCGTTTATCTTGTTCGGGCCTCATCCGAACCGGAGCATATATATGATCCAGCACTTTATGAATAATAATTTCCAGAATTTGAACTATCTGCGTTTGGCAGTCGGCGCGATTATGATTTTTGTAGTTATATTCATATTAATTTTACTGCTTTTCAGATTGAGAAAAAAGGCAGGCGACGTTGAATTATGACTGCGTACAAAAAAATCGTTGACATAATCGTCTATATCGCTCTGATATTGATTGCAATCGCCGTAGTTTTTCCCGTGTTTTTCATTTTTACAAACTCTTTCATGAGCGAAAATGAAATAATAAAAAGCTACGGCGACAATACAAAAATAAATATGCATTTCATTCCCGACAAATTTTCGCTTCAGGGATATATCAATGTTTTTTTGATAAATCCCGCATATCTGATGAAATTCTGGAACTCCGTGTTTATTTCCGCGGCGATCATGACGGGGCAGGTATTCGTATCCTGTTTGGGAGGGTACGGTTTCGCGAAGTTCAAATTTCCGCTGAAAAACGTTATCTTTTACTTTATGATTATATTGATGATGATGCCCGTTCAAGTCATGCTGGTGCCGAATTATATCGTATTTGAAAAAATAAATCTGATAGGGTCGTACACGGCAGTCATTTTGCCGGGGATATTTTCGACATTCGGGGTTTTTCTCATCACGCAGGTTTTTTCGTCGATTCCCGACAATCTGATCGAAGCGGCTAAGATAGACGGGGCGAACCATCTGCAGATATTGTTCAAAATCGCCATACCCTGTTGTAAAGCCGGGGTCGCGTCCTTGTTTGTGCTGAACTTCATCGACAACTGGAACATGGTCGAACAACCGTTGATTTTTTTGAAAGACCCGACAAAATATCCCCTGTCGGTATTTTTGTCGAATATAAACCAATCGAAACTCGGAATATCTTTCGTATGCGGGATATTGGCGATCATTCCCGTATTCTTATTGTTTTTACACTTGAAGGATTCGTTGATTTACGGAATCGAAAACGCGAATTTGAAATAGAAGGGGAAATTGAATTATGAGCAACGCGAAAAAGATATTATATAAACTTACACTCGGCGTTTTGATTTTTTTGATTGTCTGCACGTTTTTGTCGAAGAGTATCGCAACGTCAATCCAACCCGAAGTAGAAGTCATAAATCCCGTCAAAACGGATTTGACGGTATCTGACGAATATACGGGAGAGGTGATTTATGACGGCGCGTATGAAATAATATATGATTTTCCGGTCAAAATCACAAATGTGTCAGTCAAAGAAGGAAATACAGTCAGCGAAGGCGACGTTTTGGCTGAGGTTGAGGCGAGGGAATATTATCTGGAAATGAAACGCAAAGAATTGAATATCCTGAAAGTAAAAAACATGATAGCCCAAACATCCGACAACAATTTGCTCGCCGAATTGAAGTTACAGGCGGACATCGAAGAAGAAGAATTGAGGATATATAAAGAAAAATATCCGACCGACGGGAAAATTTACGCTGATATGTCCGGGATTGTGTACAGTTTAAACGCCCAGCCGGGGAAAACGATAAATCCGGGCGTGAGCTTGGTTGGGGTATATGACAATAAAACCAATGCAAAAGCAGTTTTCAATTTGCCGGAAAAAGACGCGGAAAAATATAATATCAAAGACGAGGTGATATTATATTACGAAGAAAATAAAGCACAGGCGGCAAAGGAAACGGCGGTCGGGGAAAAAGAATATGACGCCGCCACAAATACATACAGGTATTCCGCGCAGGTAAAAAGCGACTATTTGACAAACAAACAATCCGTCCCGTTGGCAATCACTCACAGAACCGAACTGTATGATACTGTCATTCCATACAGGGCAATTATTTCGTTGGGCGCAAATAAATATGGGGTATATGTGGTAAAACAGCGTCAGGGCTTATTCGGGCTTGAATACTATTCCAAATTTGTAGAGGTGAATATAATTGCCGTCAATAATCTATACGCCGCAATAGGCGGGTGGAGTATAACTTCCTATGATGATGTTGTCATATCGTCGTCAACATACCTGATGCCGGGGGAAACGGTCCGGGTGACAAACAAATGAATTCGGATATTCGTATAAAAAACATTATTAAAGCTGCGGTATTGTCAATCATTTTATTTGTATTGCCGTATATGACGGTCACAATGATAAATAAATCATCGTCGGCTATCCCCGATTGTTCCGGCTATATAAATTACGGATACGGCAAAGCGACGTTTTCGGAAATATCGGAGATACAAAAAGCCGAATCATATCCCGGGAATATATCAATTAACGCACAGTCGGTTTCGTCGGGGTACGTTTGGTCCGCCGGGGGAATATTTGCCTCTGTCGGGATTATTTCCACGGACGAAAATTATGCCGATTTTCACCCTTTAAATATGAAGAGCGGCAAATTCGACAATACAGGCGCGGTGATAAGCGAAAACCTCGCGAATAAACTCTTTAAATCAATAGATATAATCGGCGCGAGATTTTATCTGTTTGATTTGGAAATTACAGTTGCGGGAGTTTACAAACCGGACAAATCGTTTTTAACCCGGATTTCATCTGACGGCAAAGACTATATAATCGTCCCGTACAGCCTGAATCTGACGCAAAATAACGAAGTTGGCTATTTATATATCAAAGATGAAACGAGCGGTAATATATGCACAACCGAAGAAATGGAATTGGACCTTTTGTTAAAAGGGAAATTGGGCAATTACGAAAAATTTGATTTGTCGGAGAACAAGAAGATAGTTTCACAATTTAAAGACATCTTGTTCTTTTTAATCGGAGTTATACTTTTTATTGTTTTGTTTGGGAACTTATTGAAATTTATTCCTGTATTGATGAATAAGGAAACCGGAAAAAATACAATCTTTTATATTAAATTTGCCGCAACAATCGCAGTATTGACAATTATCCCCTTTGTCGCGTCGTTTGATTTATATATACCCGCAAACTTTTTCCCTGCCGATAAAAATATACTGGACATACCGCACTATATAAATTTATTTATAAATTTCATTCAAGAACAGAATATCGGCAGTTATTATTTTTACACCAATCTGTACTTTTGGAGTTTTTGCTTTTCCGTGCCATTGGTAATTCTAAATGCGTCGATATTTATGGCGATAATTTTTAACTTTAACGCCGTCATTTCTCAAATACCAGGAATTTACCCTAAATATTTTTTTGGAATTGCGCTTCGCTAATGTAAAATTATTTTCAGTCGTGTTCTTTCAGCTCTTTTGCTGCCATCTTTAAACAGCGTTTCATAACTGATTCCGGCGTTTCCCCGTTCATGTTCGCAACTTCTTCAAATATTGCATAATCTTCGCGGCGAACTGGTACTACGACTTCTTTTATTAACTTTTCATAAAATGGGTTTTTTTTCGCTCTCTTGAAATCTTCGGCGGTTAATTCTCTCATTTTAATCCCTCCTGATATAATTCAATTTCTTGTTTGGTTGCTTTTCGCGCTGATATTATTCGAGTTATTTCATCATTTTCGCCACGAAGACAATAACAAACATAAAGTTCGCGGTCAAGAGTTTCTGATATTCCAATTATGATAAATCGTTCTTCCTCCAACGAATGTTCGTCATCGTCAAAGTAGACAGCAAAAATATCTTGAAAAACAGTTTCTGCATCTTCAAAAGAAACGTTGTGCTTTTTTATATTTATTTGGTTTTTGCGTTCATCCCATTCAAATTTCAAATTATATCCTCCTCCGCAAAAAATAAAATAACCATGAAATGCAAAATAAGTCAACATTAATTTCACGCCACGTTACTATCATTTGAACGTGAACTATCGTTCACATTCGTTGCCGCCGATTTTCTTATTTCTCAAACACCAGGAATTTACCCTCGCCCGCTTCAAGCGCGGTATTCAGCGCCTCGCTCGTGCCGGACGATTCCGCGCCGTTTTTCCCCCAAAGAACGTAGGCCGTTTCGCCGTCGAATGTAAGAAACGCGTCAACGGAGGCGTTCATATCCCAGTTAAACAGATATACTCCCTTTTGTCCGCCGAAATCAAAGCAGCCGTTGAGCATGACGCCGTCTGTCTCGACTTTAATCAGCCGTCCGTATCTGTCTGTGATAAGCCCGTCCTCAAACGCTTTCAAAAGCGAGTCTTTCATATTTACGGGAATGAACCCGTCCTGCTTGAATTGTATGAAAGCATGATCATAAGCGGCAAATTCGCCGTTTATTGATTTTATCATGTCGTACAGCGGAGTCGTACTGCCATCCCAGGCGAGCGCGGACGTAGAAAAATTTTCGCCGCCGCCGTCGGGCCCGATGGCTGAATACAAGAAATAGGAATATCCCTTCGCTCCGAATAATATGTGCATATTGTT
>Ga0123356_10008764_pt1 | contig 10026 bp, 7 predicted proteins | sample TergutEmb28metaG_2_FD_92546 | JGI IMG/M metagenome (GOLD analysis project Ga0123356, IMG submission 92546) | Embiratermes neotenicus P3 segment gut microbial communities from Petit-Saut dam, French Guiana - Emb289 P3 | ecosystem: Host-associated > Arthropoda: Insects > Digestive system > Gut ... | reverse complement strand
GATTAATATTAACGGAAAAAACTTTACTATTACTGGAACTGTCGCCGCTCCTCATTATGTTTTTGTTATTCCAAATGTTTATGACATATTGCCTCCTTCAGGTTATGGATTTGGTATTATTGCTGAAAATGATTTTGAAGGTTTTGCGGAAACCTCTTCTGTATATGCCGCGCGTTTTTTAGACAGGGAAAATATAAATACACAGGCAATGCGTCTGCGAAGATCTTTAATCGATAAGGGTCATTCTGTTGCAGAGTGGGTTTTGGCAACAAATAATAACCGCATAAGCATGGCATGGGCTTCCATAAGCGGAGCACAGGTAATTGGTCTTCCCGCAGCTTCTGCAATGTTTTTGCTTACATGTCTTATTGTAGGTTTGATGATCTGGCGAATGGTCAGGGCTGACTCTGTTATAATCGGCACATTATACGCGCAAGGCTACAGAAAAAAAGAAGTGATCCTTCATTATATAACCTTGCCTCTTTTCCTGGCACTTATAGGCGGAGTATTGGGAGTCCTTCTTGCTATACCAAGCATAGAACCTCTTGTGGCAATGATGTTTGTTTTCTACATTGTACCAATTACAGGTATTACGATTTCATTCACAAATGTTTTGATTGGTATATTGATGCCATTGGTTTTCCTTGGAGCAGCAAGTTTTCTGGTTGTCAGAAAAGAGCTAAACAAGACAGCAATGGAATTAATGAAAGGTGACAGCGGAAAAGCAAAAATCAACTTTTTGGAACGATCGATTAATTTGGAACGGTTCGGCTTTGTCCGCAAATTCCAGTTACGCGAACAAATGAGAAGTATTCCACGTCTTTTATTTCTGCTGTTCGGCGTAATGGTCGCATCATTTTTAATGCTGATTGGTTTAACTATCAATTATTCTATGAGTACTGTTTTTGATGGTGACGATGGCACCTACAACTTTATTATGGAATATAACTTTAGAGAAATACAGCAAGGTGAAATCCCACTAGGCGCGGAGCCTTTCAATGCAATCCGCAGCTTCCCGGAAGGAAGGGAATCCGTCGAGTTTTATGTCATGGCAATTGAATCAAATTCAAACTGCATTAGACTTTTTGACACCAGTGGTAATTCTCTTCCCAACAATCAGGTTAACATAACTTATCCTTTGGCAAGCAGATTAAAGTTGAAAACAGGCGATACAATTTCCTTTATAAATCAAATCGATGGAACATCTTACAGTCTTGTTATAAACGGCATTGCCGACACTTATGCCGGGCAGTTTATCTTCATGCCTATTGACAGATTCAATTCCATGACAGGAATGCCGCGGGGAAGTTATTCAGGACTAATGAGTAACCGTGAGTTGAACTTTGAACAGGGAATCCTTGCAGGCGTTAAGGATATGCGCGAACTTGGCGGAGGTATGGATGACCTTGCGGCCCCCATGATGTCCATGATTGTTATGATGACATTGATGTCATGTTTGATTGGCTTAATAATCATTTTCCTTGTAACATCATTAATGATTGAGGAAAGCCGTAAAACAATATCTTTACTAAAGATATTCGGTTACCGCAAAAAAGAAATTTCCAAATTGATTTTAAGCAGTTCAACATGGGTTGTAATTGCAGGATTTATTTTGGGAATACCATTGATGCTTGTGTCCGGAAATACTCTGTACAGTTATCTTGGTGAATCGATCAATGTGATGTTCCCCATGATACTGAATCCATTGTATGTAGTATTAAGTTTTATCGTTATTTTTGCAGTGTATTATTTAACAAGAATGATTTGCGGAAGTAAGCTTGCAAAAATTGAAATGAGCGAAGCATTAAAGGCAGGCTCGGAGTAATCCGCAGAGTAAGTTTTAGGTACCTGGTTTGTGCCAGGTACCATTTTTTTTAGTCGATAAAAACTGCAGCAGGTACTTATTACTCAACTTTCTTAAAAGAAGTTTTGCAATTTTTGCAGGAATATGTATTGCGGTGAACTGCACGTCTGCCTGTCTCCCTCGTCGATACATTTACATTGCCATAACCGTCTTTTGTTGTAGTGGTTTCGGTACTTACCTCATCATATAAATGCTTTGAATCAATTACTTCAAATTGTTTAAAACAGCCGTGATTACATTTATTACAATAGTTGTAACCAAAATTAGGTTTCCCCAGGAGAATTACTGCTATTGTATTAAAAATTGTAGCTATAAAATAAACCAAACCAGGTAATACAAAAAGTAAACAATGCAAAACAAATTCTCCATTTCCGAGTCTTATATTGCCTCCAGGTGCGAAATAAAATATATGTGCGACAAAAACAGGAGCAAAAATCAAATGTGCAATCCTTGAGATTAAAAAAGTTCTTCGGGTTAATCCGCGGAATTCGCTTTTTTTATCATAATGAATTGATGGTTTCATAATGCTTCTGCCAATTAGTGCGCAAATTAAATGCAAAATCACACAAAAAACTTGCATTAAAATAAAACCTTGTATTAAAAACTCATTATTATTAACTTCCCATTTAGCTTTTAATAATAACATTGTTTCTGTTTCCCAAAATTCTGGTGAAAGCATCGGATTTCCATAAGCATTTTGGACGAGTTCAATTCCAGCAAATAAAGTCGCAACGGCGAAAGCAGCGTAAAACACACTGAGTATCAGGTTAAATATTTTTTTCATTACTTTTCCCTTTTTTTGAAATAATGGTATTAGCAACCCATTTTTCCTTTGTTTTAGGTCATTATAATGCATTTATTTCTTATTGTACAATTCTAATATTATAATAAATTCACAAAAGTGACTGTCACTCTGGGCAAAAAGTGGCAAAAACACAAAAGTGACTGTCACTTTTATCAGTGTGAATTCTTATCTTAATATTTTTAACACTTTCTCTTTTCGGTCATGCAAAACGCATAGTTCGCGCCATATTAGGTGGACTTTTTAAAAAGTTACATTTATTTATGGAGGCTCATATGAGACCTAACAAGAAACACAAGGACAGTGTTTTCTCTGCTCTTTTTAACAATCCCGAAGCTCTAAGAAAACTTTACTCGGCTATAGAAGGCATAACAATTCCGCCTGATATGCATATCGACATCAACACCCTTACTGATGTGTTAATAAGGGGAAAAATAAACGATTTGTCATTCACAATCGACAACCGGCTTGTTGTTTTAACAGAACAGCAAAGCACGATCAGCGAAAATTTACCCCTTCGCCTATTTGAGTATGTTGCACGTGTTTACGAAAAAATTATAGATAATGACAAAAGATTCCGAAAAAAACTGGTAAAAATCCCAAGGCCTGTATTTATCGTATTATATAATGGCAAGGAAAAATTCCCGGATCATCAGGAATTAAAATTATCAACAGCGTTCATGGACATAAAAGGATTAAAACAATCTGAATCAGACGAACTGCCGCTGGAATTGATAGTAAATATTTACAATATCAATCAAGGACATAATCCGGAAATATCAAAGAAAAGTGTAATTCTGAAAAGTTACAGTATTTTAATCAGCAAGATATATGAATTTTTAAACAATAAACTACCACTTGATGAATCGTTAAAACTGGCTATAAAATATTGTATTGACAATAATATTTTGAAGGATTTTCTAAAAAAGCATAGTAAGGAGATATACGGAATGTTATACGGTGAATATAATATTGAAGATGAACTGGCGGTTGTTAAAGAAGAAGCCCGGGAAGATGCCTGGAATGAAGCCTGGGAAGAAGCTTGGAATGAAAGCAGCAAACAGGAAAAAATTCTAATTGCAAAAAAATCACTTGCAGAAGGGTTATCTCCTGAGCTGGTACAAAAAATAACCGGTCTTGATATAAAAACCATACAGGGATTACAGCATGTTTCTTCAACCATCGCTTAACATGTTCGTTCATCGTTTGCGGCGAGATTATTCAAAAAAAAATTAATTTGTTACAACCTCAACATCAATTATGTTTCCGTTATCATTACGAATTACGCGAATATTTATATTGCCACTGGTATCAGATGATGAAAGCCATCTGCCAGCACTATCATCATTTAATGTCCTTACTAATTGCCCTTGATAATAAATGTTATTTAACATTCCTCCATTAAGAAAATTTCCGTCAAATGTTAAGCCGAAGTTTTCAATGCCCTCAAATAACATTGCAAAAGTTAATATTGCTGTACCATGATTGTTAACGAAAACAGTATTACCATTATTTTCTATTGGGAGTATTGGCATGGCGTTAGGGCCAGCTTGCGTTTGCGTTGAGAAATTAACAATATTTTCTATTGGGGGTGATGGCGCGCGGTTGTCATTCGCATGGGGTTGGTTTTTAATAGATTCAATATCCCTCGCGTCAAACTCCGCTTGGCTCACTCGTTCTAATGTTAATAGTGTGCTGTATAAATCACGCGCTCCATCCGGTCTATAAGTTGTTTCAGAATAATGAGTCCTAACCGTGTAAACATCAACCATACCGTTTTCATCGAAGTACGTTATTTCAAATGCTCCAATTTCTGTAGAAATATAAATCCTATCCATGAAATATCGTACAATTTCATTATTAAAATATAAGTTGCCTGTTGCTTGGTCATATGCCAATCCATATTCATTATAGCCTTCAAATTGTGCGGCAAGTTGAGTGGCACGTTGCTCGTTTGTAATTTGTGATGACGTTGTAAAATGTACTGTATTTTCATTTGGCAAACCACTTACGGGTATTATATTTGTATCTGCCGCAAATACAAAACCAGTAGCAAATGTTACAATTAACGCCGCGCAAAAAAAAGCAAAGCCCGCTTTCTTCTTGCCTGTGTCCATGATTGAAAATATCCTTTTTTTCATACCTTTTTTTCCTCCATAAAAGTTAGTTGATAATGCCGTTTTTAACCTTGATTGATATTTCATTACGCCGATTATTGTTTCACTATAGTGTTGGCGTGTGTCTGCGTCCGTGTCTAGAACAACTTCGGTATCGCAAGATAATTCACATTGCGTTTCTATCGCTTTCGCTATAATATATAAAATTGGATTAAACCAATGAATAGCGGTCGCAACCAAAACACAGCATTTGAAATATAAGTCCTTTCGTTTATAATGCACAAGTTCATGTTTTAAAATAAAGCGGAGTTCATTATGTGTTAAATTGGTTTTCGGTAATAAAATTTTCGGTTTGATAAAACCTATCATCATGGGAGTGCCAATACTTGCACATTGATAAATGCTAATTTTTTTGGATATTCCCATTTCTGATTTTAAGATTTGCAATATATCATGCAGTTGATTATCCGTAATGGTTTCGCTCCAACGCTTCGCCGTTTTAACAAAACAATAATGTCTTGTTAGATGAAAAGTAAGAAAAATAATCAACCCTGCAATCCATATTACCGCCGCTATATTCCACCATGAAATATTTGATATTGCAGACGGAAGTGCGACTGTTTCTGCTGGAGATAAAGTAGTTAAAGTCATTTCGTTTACTGCATGTGTTTCGTTCCCCATTTGAATAATCGGCAATCGTATTTCATTCGGCACTTCTACCGTGATAATGGCATTACTCCATTGTAAACGGAACGGGATAATTAACCCAATCACAATTACGAGCCATACATAATAACGCCCTTTTTCTGAATAGCGTTTTGCTAAAAGCGGGTTAATAGCAATATAGATAAGCGCAAGTACCGACATTACAATAGAACAATTCAACAATGCCACAATAAAATATTGCATATTACCCCCTCAGTTCTTTTGCCCATTCGAGAAGTTCGTCAATATCGTTGTCATTTAACGCTTTATCCTCGTACAGAGTGGTAATTAGGTTGAGGAATGAATTATTATGAAATTGTTTCATAAAATTTCCCGTTTCAAATTTTGAGTAATCTTCTTTACTTATTAACTGGAAGTAAATACGCTCTTTGCCTTTTTTTTCGGTCTGTAGGAATCCGCGCTTAACGAGCCGAAGCATTAGAGAGATAGTCGTTTGGGCTTTCCAATCCCTTTCGTTTCCAAGCTGTTGCATTATGATGTTGGTTGTTATTGGAGGTTCATTCGCCCAAACCACTTTCATAATTTCAAACTCCGCGTCCGGCAGTTTTTTCAGTTTATTCATGTTTATCAACTCCTTTTTCGACACTTGCCTTATATTTAATATTCTACACCTGTCGAAAATGTTTGTCAAGAAGTTTGTTAAAAAAAGTGGTAGCTACTACAACTTTGAGAAGTGAGGAATGAATATTATCCAAACTGCTAACATATAACCGCTACTTGAGATCCCTTTCGCCTTGTATTTTTAGCAAATTTCCCTATTTTCAGCCTTGTATTTTTCTCAAAATCAGCCGTTTTTAGCCTTGTATTTTTTTCAAAAATATATATATTAAAAAAATGACATATTTACAAAGAAAAATTGATAACGACTTACTCTCGTGGGCTAAGGAAAACAATCGAAAACCAATATTACTCAGAGGTGCAAGGCAGGTTGGAAAATCCAGTGCTGTAAGACATTTGGCAAAACAATTTGATCACTTTTTGGAAATTAACTTTGAACTCGATAAAAATGCGCGGGAGATATTTGAAAAAGGCGATTTATCACCACAAAGATTATGTCAGGAATTGGCAGTAATTTATGAAAAACAAATAATCCCGGGAAAAACTTTACTATTCCTTGATGAAATTCAAAGATCGCTTCCGGCAATTTCTTCTCTTCGTTTTTTCTTTGAAAAATATGGAGAACTGCATGTAATAGCCGCAGGATCGCTTTTGGAATTTGCTCTGCAGGAACTGCCTTCATTCGGGGTAGGCCGTGTCCGTTCTATGTTTATGTATCCGATGAATTTCTATGAATTCCTGAATGCCTGTAATCATCAATTATTATTGCAAGCAATTCAAAACGCAAATATAAATAATCCCCTGCCGGATGCAATACATAAAAAAGCAATTGAACTTTTAAAAATATTTTTGATAATTGGCGGAATGCCTGAAGTTATATCTGCTTATGTTAATGATAATGATTTGCTTTCATGTCAGCGTGTATTGGACGATCTTGTAATTTCGCTGCGTTCAGATTTTTCCAAGTACAAAGAAAAAGTTCCTACTTTGCAAATATCAACTGTGTTTGATTCTGTTGCGGTTCAAACCGGAAAGAAATTTATTTTTTCCAATATATCAAATGATTACAGCCATAAGCAATTAAAAGAGGGGCTGGAACTATTAAAAATGTCCGGGCTTGTAATTCCGGTAATTCATTCTGCAGCAAACGGGATACCGCTTGGCGCAGAAATAGATGTAAAAAAACAAAAAATGATTTTGCTGGATACGGGCATTCTGCAAAGATTGTTAAACTTACCCTTGTCAGATCTATTGATCAGCAATGATTTTGCATTGGTAAATAAAGGAAGTATTGCGGAAATTTTTACCGGTTTGGAATTATTAAAATCCGCTTCATGTTATGAACAAATAAACCTGTACTACTGGCATCGTGAAAATAAAAGCAGTAACGCTGAAGTCGATTATGTGATACAAACCGGAAAAAATATCATTCCAATCGAAGTTAAAAGCAGTACCAAAGGAGCAATGCAAAGCATGCGCCTGTTTCTTGAAGAAAAAAAGTCTTCTTTTGGTATTCGTACATCACTTGAAAATTTCGGCGAACTGCCGGATATCAAAATTGTACCGCTTTATGCAATTGGAACATTTATTACTTTATAAATCCGCCGAAAACTTAGGAGCGTAAGGGTATTTGGCATTAAATTGTATTCGCCTACTTGTCAAAAACAATCTTTTCACTGTTGAATATTCTTGCAAGTACACCAACGCATATCATGGTTAATGCTACATTGGCTGCAACTGTTATCAGGATATTAACCGCAGACACATTGAATTGTAAAATTGCGGTAAAGCATAATGCGCTGTTGAATAATGGAATTAAATACCAGAAAACTTCAGCCGGTACGCCGCCTGTTATCAAACTTGCCAAGCCGCACACCATACTTATAACCATAAACGGCATTGTATATGCACTGGCTTCTTTTACTGATTTTGATATTGCAGATGTTATCGACATTAACGATACAAAAACCAGTGTGGTAGAAACAGCAATCCCTAAAATCAATATATAATCCGATATTCCGTAAAAATTAAAAGTGTTGGCTGCATCTCCCATGTTCATCATTTTCGGCAGAGATAAAGCAATACCAATCATGCTTCCTGTTGCGCTTAACACCCCAAAAAATGATATGCTCAGTATTTTGGCAAATGCCATATCACGCCGTTTTGTAGGCGTTACAAGAATTGTTCCAAGTGTTCCGCGCTCTTTTTCTCCAGCAATGGATTCGGGTGCAATCGCCTGGCAGCCGCTGAATATAAAAATTAAAAAAACCATTGTAATAACTGAACCCATAAAAGTGACAAAAAAATCCGCAAGGGTCGCAAGATCATATTCGCCGTCAGGTGATTCTTCCGATGGCGCGTTTATACTGAATCTGTGCGTAAGAGAATGATGATATTGTTCAAGAAGATTTTTGATTATTAAATATACTTCTGCTGATTCGCTCCGCGCGGTATTTGCCCAAATTTGCACATTCGGCGCGTGAACAAGCGAAGTTGAAACATCAAAAACAGCTACCTGTTCGTCAAAATCTTTAGGGAAAATTATTAATAAATCTGTTTCCCTGTCATTGATTTGCTGTCTAACCGCTTCTGCTTCTGATTCGGATATGTGTTTTATTTCAATTCCAAGTTCCGAGAACAGATCCAATGGCGCAGATTCAGGTAAATTTACAACATTTACCTGATAAACATAACCTTCATTTACTTGATACATACTATGTATTAAATTTCCCATCATGGAGTACAATAGGAAGATTAACAAACCCGGCATAATTACTGCCATGAAGAACAGCTTTCTATCGCTGAAAATGCGGGTACATTCTTTTTTTAATATTACAATTGTGTTATTTTTCATGATTATATAACCTCTTTTGTAGTTTCACTGTAAATATCAAAGAACGCTTTTTCCAGTGATTTTCCGTTTGTTAAATTTTGAACAGTGTCACAAACAATCATTTTACCGCTTATAATTATTCCTACACGGTCGCATAAACTTTCAAGAAGGGTAAATATATGCGAAGATAAAATAACACTCTTGCCCTGATTTTTGAGTTCTAAAAGAAAATCTGTTACTACTTTTGATGTTATAACATCCAGGCCGTTTGTTGGCTCGTCAAAGATTATTATACCCGGATCATGCACAATTGAAATGGCAAGCGAAGTTTTTTGTTTCATACCCTGGGAAAGATTTGCAACTTTTACTTCTGCGAATTCATCAATCCCGAATTTACCGAATAAATCGCGTTTACGTTTATTTGATGTTTCTTTGGATATTCCATGCAGCTGTGAAAAGTAATCAAACAGATAATTCGGAGTAAAGTAATCATCTAGTTTCAGCTCATTTGTTAGGAACCCTATGTTCCTGCGTACATCCTGCGGCTGTTTTGTTATGCTGTAACCGCCGACAATAGCATCACCGGATACCGGGTTTATAAGCGTTGCCAGCATACGCATTATTGTGGTTTTTCCCGCTCCGTTCGGACCTAATAAACCGAACACTTCTCCTTCATACGATTTGAAGCTGACGTTATCAACAGCTTTAAGAACAGATTCGCCTGAATTCTTGAGTTTTTGCTGTTTTCCTGACAGCTTGAATGTCTTGGTAAGATTTTCTGCGTTTATAATTTCTTTCATATAAATTAATATACTGATAATTTTATCAGTTGAAAAGTATATTATTGGTGCCAGGTTCCATTTTTTTTAAGTCGAAAAAAACTGTAGCAGGTACCCATGGTACTTGGTACCATATCAAACACACATATTATTTAATTATTTTCTTTGTTGCAGCGCAAGTGTACCAGGTACCACTTTTTCATAGCGTTGCATGTCACCGCGAACCAAAGGTTCGACGACGCTATGGGTAGCGTAGTACAGTTTGTTTCGCAATCAATAGTTGCTGCCAAATAAAAATATATTACGCAAGCGGAGCAGACTGTGGGGTGGCAAAACTATCTTTGGAG
>Ga0123356_10008763_pt1 | contig 10026 bp, 6 predicted proteins | sample TergutEmb28metaG_2_FD_92546 | JGI IMG/M metagenome (GOLD analysis project Ga0123356, IMG submission 92546) | Embiratermes neotenicus P3 segment gut microbial communities from Petit-Saut dam, French Guiana - Emb289 P3 | ecosystem: Host-associated > Arthropoda: Insects > Digestive system > Gut ... | reverse complement strand
GACGATCTCGCCGCGCTCTTTCTTGCCCGCCTTGATCTTGATAAGCATTATCTCGCGGCTCATGCTGTCCGCGGCTGTCATCCGTTCTATCCCAAGCACGTCTTCGAGCTTTGAAAGCTCGGCGGCGGCGTTGTCCGCCACGTATTCGTCGCCCTCGACCACGACCGTCATGCGGGTCACGTCATGGTTGCTCGTCGGGCCGGCAGTGATGCTGTCGATATTGAAACTGCGCCTGGCCAGCAGGGTCGAGATGCGGGACAAAACGCCGGGTTTGTTTTCCATAATTACGCCAATCGTGTGTTTCACCTTTATAACCTCCCTGGCCGCGGCCAATATATTACAATAATATGTTTGTCGAAATTTTACCATAAATTTGGGCCTGTTGTGATAAGATAGTTTGCGTTATGCAAAGACAAAAGCAAAAATTCAGGAACACTTTAATAGCACTGATCGTACTTATCGCCGCTGTATGCGTCCTGTGGTTTGCCGTTCCAAACGGAGACAGAAACGTAGAGCAAGCTACGGCATCGGGCGGTGGCGGCGGTAGCGGCGGAGGCGCCGGAGGCGGCGAGGACATGGTTCAGACGGAAAATAGCGGGACAGATCCCGGTGCGGAGGCAGACCCCGGCGTGGAAATGCCGTGGTTTTACAATGCGGCGCTTGCCGAAAGGTACGAAGCGTTTGCCGCGGAGTCGCCGTGGCTGTCGTTCGACGATGTGATCTGGATGGTAAACGTCGGCCTCGACAAACCACCGTTTGAGGACATACGCGATGTGGCGGACCCGCTTAGCATTACAACGCTCGTAACAAAACAATTTAAGCTGCCGGCGGATTTTTCACCTCCGGATCTCGTGCCGATCGGAAAATCGATGATGCGCGAGCAGGCAGCGTCCGCGATGAACGATATGATAGCTGCGGCCTCAAAAGAGGGACACAGCCTTTGGGTGCAGTCGGGATACCGCTCTTATGACACTCAGGCAGGTATTTACAGCTCGAACGTGGCGCGTGACGGTTCTGATTTGACGGACACGTACAGCGCGAGGGCTGGCCACAGCGAGCATCAGCTCGGACTTGCGGCGGACTTCAACTCCATCACAGCCGCGTTCGGCGATACGCCCGAGGGCATATGGGCAGTCGAAAACTGCTGGAGATACGGCTTTATCGTCCGTTACACTCAAGAGAATACTGATATCACACTATACAAATCAGAGCCCTGGCATATGCGGTATGTAGGTCGTGACGCGGCAGGCGCCATCGTGGACCGCGGTATATTATCTTTTGAAGAATACTGGGTAAAATACGTAAATTCCGGTTTTTAAGGCTACATGCAGGTTGTTTGTTATACTTGTATGAGAGGGCAGTATGTGATAACGTAAAAATGTACGCGTTAAGCTATGGATTGAAAGCATTTTGGACAAAAAAGAAGTAACAAAAAAAGATACTGCGAAACGGCCCGAAAAAGACGCGAAGACAGCCGATCAGGGGAAAACGCCGGCGGAGCCGGTGAAAAACCCGCGCGCGCGAAAAACTGAAACGCGTGCCCCTGAGGCAGAGAAAACTGACGTCGTATCAAAACCAAGAACAAGGGCAAAGACGACTGCCGAGACAGCAAAGCCGAAAGAACAAACTACGGCCGGAACCGCGGCGACTAAGCCGCGCGCAAAAACCGCGGCAACTACCGAATCTGCAAAGCCACGGGCAAAAACCACAGCTGTAGGCGAGACCGCCAAGCCGCGAGCGAAAGCTGCGGTAGCTACCGAGCCCGTAAACCCCCGGGAGAAAGCTACAGCAACTACCGAAGACGTGAAACCAAAAGCGAAGCCCGCGGCAGCCGTAACGAGCGAAAAGCCTAAAGCGGATACGCCGGAGCGCCCGAAAGTTGAAAGGCGAAGGAAACCGAGAAGAACTCCGGAAGACGAGATCGTCGCGCCCGAAACACCGGCAGATATCGAGATAACGACGACCGAGATCGACGCCCCGTATATCCCGCAGATATTTGAATTTAACGACGCGCTGCTAGTGCAGGATGGCAGCGAACTGATACCAGTCGAAGAACCTGAGGAAGAAGAAGTAGCAGAAGCGGCGCCTGAGCCGGAACCTGTAGTGAAGGAAGAGTCCGAACCTGTAGTGGCGGAAGAGCCACTTCCCGAGCCGGAGCCCATACCCGAACCCGAACCCATCGTGGCGGAAGAACCGGAGCCCGAACCGGAGCCCGAGCCGGAACCCATACCCGAACCAAAGCCGGAGCCAGTAGTGATGGAAGAGCCGGCGCCCGAGCCGGAACCCATACCCGAACCAAAGCCGGAGCCAGTAGTGGCTGAAGAACCGGCGCCCGAGCCGGAACCCGCACAGAAACCTATACCTGAGCCCGAACCTGAGCCTGAACCAGTAGTGGCGGAAGAGCCTGAACCGGAGCCGGAGCCTAAAGCCTCTTGGGCTGCGGCCATATCCGGCAAAGCAAAAGCTGCCATTGCCGCGATCCCCTTTGGAAAAAAACCTTCAGAAGAACCCGAACCAGAGATTAAGCCTGAACCTGAACCTGAGCCAGTAGTGGCAGTCGAGCCGGAGCCCGAACCGGCGCCCGAGCCAGAGCCAATAGCTGAGCCTGAACCCGAGCCAGTAGTGGCGGTCGAGCCGGAGCCAGAACCGGAGCCCGAGCCAGAGCCCGTGGCGGCGGAGGAGCCAGAGCCAGAACCAGAGCAGGTTGAAGAAGTAGCGGCAATCGAGCCGGAAGAGCCCAAGGCTCCATGGACTGCGGCCATAGCAGAAAAAGCAAAAGCCGTTATTGCCGCGTTACCATTTGGAAAAAAACCGGCTGAGCCGGAAGAAGAAGTAATAGATGATGTGGCTGAGAAGCCGGAGCCTGAACTTGAACCGGAGCTGGTTACCGAGACGGAAGCGGTAGAAGAAGAGGAAGAAGTTTTCGACACATGGGCCGCTCTCGAGGCGCTGCCAACTGCCGAAAAGAAAGAGGAAATAATAGCGGCAGTAGAACCCGAGCCCGTGGTTGCTGAAGAGCCTGTGCCGGAACCCGAACCTGTTGTGATGGAAGAGCCTGAGCCTGTGCCGGAACCTGAACCTGTTGTAGCGGAAGAACCCGAACCCGAGCCCGTTGCCGAGCCGGAAGCGGTCGAGGAAGAGGTTGTCGACACATGGGCCGCTCTTGAGGCGCTGCCTGCTGTAGAGAAAAAAGAAGAGGAAGTCGAGACGGAGCCTGCCGCCGAAGCCGCGCCTGAGATTGTTGCGGCTGCCGAGGCCGAGACGGAGCCTGAAACTCCGATGGTCACGGTACTAGACGATAAAAAATGGGCCGAGCTTGAAAGGATAGAAGCGAGGCGGCAGAGAAAAGAAGACAGGCGCGAAATACGCGAAAGAAAAAAAGAGATCAGGCGTGACCGGAGGTTCATCAAGAAAAAGAAGAGAAGGATGAGTATACCTGGCATCATCGTGCGGTGTTTCTTCATACTGGTCGCTATCGCTATTATGTACGGGATGTATTACGGCGGAAATTATTTATATGCTTTCGTAAGAGACATACCTACGCAGGACCTGAACAAGATAGAGAGCAGCCTCATGACAATGAGCACTATCTATGACGATCAGGGTGTTGAGATGAAAGATGTGTATTTTGCCGACTCGAGGCGCGAGCTCATAACATTTGAACAACTCCCGAAACACCTCATAAACGCAATGGTCGCGATCGAGGACAAGACTTTCTGGGAACACAAGGGCTTTAACATTATCCGTATGATCGGCGCTGTCCAGGAAAGCTATCTGGGCGGCGGCGAGATACAGGGCACGAGTACGATAACGCAGCAGCTGGCAAGAAATATTTGGCTCGCGGAAACGCGGTCGGAGTACAGCCTTGAACGGAAGATGAGGGAGGCGTTTTACGCGCGCGAACTCGAGAAGAACCTTACGAAGGAAGAGATACTCACTCACTACATGAACATGGTCGCGCTCGGAAACCACAGCTACGGCGTAGCGGCGGCGGCCAAATTATACTTCAATAAAGATGTCACTGAATTAGGCCTGCTTGAGTGTGCCGCTCTGGCGGCTCTCCCGCAGTCGCCTTCAAAATATTCGATGATAACGACTATGCCGGTCGGTTCGGTCGATATGACAAATCCCGACATCCTGCTCAAGACCGACGAGTATATATTCCTGTACAACGAGGACGCGCTGGACCGCATACATCTGGTGCTCAGCCTGATGTACGAACAGGGATATATATCAAAACAACAGTACGAGAGCGCGAAGAACGACAATATTCGCAGATACCTTGATCCGCAGCCGCTGCAGACGAGCGATAACTCCTCGTTCTTTATGGACTGGCTCGTCAACAACGTGGCTGAGAACATCATGATTGAGTATCCCGAAGAGTTTCCGACGATCGAGTCGGCGCTTCAGCTGGTACATACGGGCGGGCTCCAGATACACAGTTCCTACAGCCAGCGCATGCAGGATATAGCGACCGAGGTATTTGATGACCCGAAACACTATCCCGTCGCGTATCTAAGACGCGACAGTAACGGGAACGCGCTCGGTGAAAAAGGCAGAGAGATCGTACTTTTTGACTATAACTATATGTTTGTGAACCGCGACGCGTCCGAGGAAGTCCAGGAAGCGGCGCTTGCCGGGGAAGACCCCGACGCGGTACCGACCAAGTTTGACCTTGCGGGAATCGGGAATCCCTGGTTCCTGATGAAAGAGGAGGACTTTGAGATATTGCCGAGCGGCGGCATGAAGATCTTCACGGGATCGGATAAGCGCATAGGTATATATAAGACCAGCGGCAGCTGGGGCGAGGATATCTCGGTTGAGTTCAAAGACTTTTTCACGAGGCCTCCCGGTTCATTTTATATAGTAAAGGGCGGCAAGATTCGCATCCCGTCTGAGTACAAGGCAACAGATATGGACGGGAACCTTATCCTGTCGGCCGCGTTTTTCAATAGCGAGGACAATATATTCACGATAGTACCTTTTGATGAAGGCAAGGTCAGCGCTAACGGCGCGATCGGTGAATACTGGATAGACCCGTCTCACTTCAAACTTGACCAGCCCGTCGTGCAGCCGCAGGCGGCGACCGTAATCATCGAATACGATACAGGGCGGGTCAAAGCCATGATCGGCGGACGCGGCGGCATCGAAGGCTCGATGCAGTTCAATCGCGCGCTTGCCCCCAGGCAGCCCGGATCAACGATGAAACCTCTTGGGGTTTACGGCGCCGCGATTCAGAAAAGCGCTGAAGGATTGCCTGTGGCATATCCAGAAGACTCATTCGGAATGTTCTGGACGGCGGCTTCTGTCATATACGATGAAAAAATGGAATATGGCGGCCGTGTATGGCCGAAAAACTGGTACAGCGGGTACAGAGGTCCGCAAACGATGCGAAACGCGATAGCGCAGTCGGTAAATGTCTGCGCTGTACGCGCTCAGCTGGCGGTCGGAAACAAGAGGTCTATAGAGTTCATGAAATCTCTCGGTATCACGTCGATAGTCGAAAACGGGGCCATTAACGACCTCAACCCTGCGGCGCTCGCGCTCGGAGGTATGACGCGAGGGATCTCGCCCATGGAGCTGGCGTCGGCTTACGGGACATTTGCGGCCGGCGGGGTGCACTGCAACCCGATCGGTTATACGAAGGTACTGTACAAAAACGGAGAAGTACTATTAGACGGCTCGCCGCGCGCTACGCAGGCAATGGATCCCGGCGCCGCTTTTATAATGACAGACCTTCTTAAGGGCCCGGTCAATTACGGTACCGCCACAGCCGCGAGAGTACAAGGCGTGCCGGTAGCCGGCAAGACGGGCACGACGTCCGAAAACTATGACGCCTGGTTTGTGGGATTCACTCCCAAGTATGTATCGGCCGTCTGGATCGGGATAGACACGTCGATCCAGATGTCGGCAGGCTCTTATTCTGCAGCCGCGCTTTTCAGCAAGCTAATGACGCGCATATGCGAGGGCGAAGACCCAGGGGAGTTTAAGGAAATGCCTTCTAATGTCGAACGAGGTTCTGTCGACGGCATTACGGACTATTTCATCATAGGCACAAAACCGGACCGTTTGTCATACGGCGAACTTGTTTGTCTTGAGTCGGGCATGCTGGCTACACCGCTCTGCCCGCACACGGAGAGGCGCACCTTGCGCGGTCTGAACGGGAGCAGAAGCGTTTCAGATACTGAAGACCTTGGGGAGATACCTGTCTGGTATTGCCCGATCCACAATCCTAATACCGTGCAATTCCCGGTCGATCCGAATCCTCCTGATCCGGGAGGATCCGCGCCACCGCCACCGCCGCCCCCACCCGATCCGGGCGATGGTGACGACGATGATGGCGATGATGGCGATGATGGTGATGATACCGGTGATCCCGGTGATACCGGTGATCCTGGTGATCCCGACCCATGATAGCAGAGAGCGATAGCTATGGCTTATCAGGAAGAGAATGAATACGGCCGTATTCGCATAGGTAGGGGCGTCGTCGAAGGCGTCTGCGCCCGTGTGATAGAAGGCTTTGAAGGACGGGTCCTCGTCAGCGATCCCAAGGGTCGGCTGAAGGGGACTTCGCCGCGCGCGGAGGACGCAAAAGGTTTCGCGCGTGCCCGCTTGCGAGGAGGCAAACTGGACGTAAGACTCTATTTGATCGTATTGTTCGGAACGAGTATGCGCGAATCGGCCAAAGTACTCGCGGAAAAACTTCGCGAAGAATTCCCTTTGCAGACGGGGCTCGAGGTCGGGCTTCTGACGATGGTGTTCGTCGGAACACTTTCTGAAAAACTCAGCAAACGCAATGTCACATTCGTCGATGACGGCGAGCTGCGCGAGGTCGGTGCGGATGAATGAGCCTGTCACGGCGCTGCCTGGCGTCGGGCAAAGGCGCGCGGAGACACTCTTAAAGCTTGGGATCGAAACCATTGGCGATTTACTGAAGCACTACCCTTTCAGGTATGAAGACAGACGAAAGCCTTTACCCGTGGCCTCGCTTACCCATGGGGAGGCGGCTTTGGTACGCGTGAGCGTAAGGCGCGTCATCAGGGCGCCGGCGGCCATGCGCGGAGCTCTTGCGTCACGGATACCCATGAAAGTTATTTGCGGCGACGAAAGCGGAGATATGACGCTGCTGTATTTCAACGCCCGCTGGATGTCGGGCGTTTTTCACGAGGGCACCGAATATTGGGTCTACGGGACGCCGCGAATGGACCTCGCGGGCATCTTTATGGCGCATCCCGAGGTCGAGGCCATAAGGGACGGGGATGAAGAAAGCTCCGCGGGCGCGGGGATCGTACCCGTATACCCGCTGACGTCGGGAGTGACCCAAAAATACCTGCGCAAGCTCGTGCGCGCCGCGATGCCGTACGCGGCGTCTGCGGTGGAAATAATTCCCGAAGAAATAGTAGCCGAGCGCAGGCTCGCGCCGCTTTCCTTTGCCATTACCGGCATTCATTTCCCCACGGACGAGCACGCGTTGAATGCCGCGCGCTACAGACTCATATACGAGGAGTTTTTTATTTTTCAGACCCGGCTCTTTTACGCGCGTGGTGCAAGGGACAAGACAAAAGGGGACGTTCCTTGTGTCTTGTTGTCCTCTTCTGTCTCGTCAAGCCTTTCTTTTCCATACGATCTTACTGGCGCGCAGAAAAGGGCGATAGAAGAGATACGGGGGGATATGACGGGCGCGGCGCAGATGAACAGGCTGCTGCAGGGTGACGTAGGTTCGGGCAAGACGGCTGTGGCCGCCGACGCGGCGTTTTTCACGGCGATGTGCGGGTCGCAAGCCGCGATAATGGCGCCTACTGAGATCCTCGCGGTACAGCATTACAAGGAGTTCATCCGCTTATTTGAGAATACCGGGATACGCGTTTGCCTGCTAACGTCCGGAATTTCGTCCGCTAAGAGACGCGAAGCAATAGACGGGCTGAAGAGCGGAGAGATCAATGTGGCGATCGGCACTCACGCCCTTATCGAACCGGATGTGGTTTTTGATGATCTGAGACTTGTAGTTACAGATGAGCAGCACAGATTCGGCGTGCGGCAGCGCCTAAAGCTGCGCGAAAAGGGGAGGGCGCCCGATACGCTCGTCATGACGGCAACGCCGATACCAAGAACTCTGGCCCTCATGATGTACGCCGATCTCGACCATTCTGTATTAGACGAAATGCCGCCGGGGCGTAAGCCTGTGACGACACGGTATATCGACTTCTCAAAGAGGGACGACGCGTACGATTTCGCGGAGCGCGTGATGGCTGGAGGAGGCCAGGTATATGTGGTAGCGCCGTCTATAGGCGACGAAGAGGATGTGGATTGCTTCGCTGACGCTCGCAATGACAAGACACAAGGTACGTCCCCTTCTGTCTTGTCCCCTATGGCATCGGCGGTCGAGCTTGCGGAGGAGATGAAGGAAAGATTTGCCCATCGGAGTGTGGCTGTGCTGCACGGGCGGATGAAGGGGGCGGACAAGGAAGAGATAATGCGAGCTTTCGCGGCGGGAGAGATCGATATGCTCGTAAGCACGGTCGTGATAGAGGTCGGGGTCAATGTGCCGAACGCGACGATGATGATTGTGGAAAACGCTGAGCGCTTTGGGCTCGCGGCCCTGCATCAGCTGCGCGGCCGTGTCGGCCGCGGCGCCGCGAAGTCCTTTTGCGTCCTGATATCGGACGCGGACACGGAGGTCGCCGTGAAGCGCCTTGAGGCTATAGCGGGTGAGACCGATGGCTTTAAAATAGCGGAGCTCGATATGGAATTGCGCGGGTCGGGGGATCTTTTCGGGATCCGTCAGCACGGGCTTATGGGATTCAAACTCGCAGACCCGGCGAAGCACCTTGATATACTCGGGATGGCGAATGCTGACGCGCAGGCACTGATCGCGCGCGACCCTTCTTTAAGCTTTTCGGGGCACGCTCCTCTGCGCGCTTTGATCGATGAAGGCGGAGGCGGATAGATGAGAGTGATCGCGGGAGAGTTCAAAGGCCGGAAGCTCGTGTCTCCGAAGGGGAGGGACGTGCGTCCGACGGCGGACCGTGTTAAAGAAGCTATCTTCTCAATGGTGTCGCCTTATCTTGAGGATGCCGTTATTCTAGACCTGTTCGCGGGAAGCGGGGCGCTGGGGATAGAGGCTCTATCGAGAGGGGCGGAACGCGTATTTTTTTGCGACGCGTCGCCGGCATCGCTCGCGGCTTTGAAACAGAATATTGAAGCTTGCCGCCTGGAAGAGCGGCGGGCTGTCGTGGTGGCGAGGGATTGGCACGCCGCGATCGCGTCAATAAAAGAAAAATGTAATCTTGTATTCATTGACGCGCCGTACAATATGTGCGAACATTATTCGCAAATATTGGAAATGCTGCCTATAAAAGATGTGCTCGAAGAGGGAGCGGGCATCGTGATCGAACGCAGCGCCTCTGCAGGCTCTTACGTGCTGCCTGAGGGGTTTGAAAAAGCAAAGAGCAAACGATATGGAAATGTCGGCGTCGACCTTTTGATCTACGCCGGTACCGGAGAGGAAAATGAATAAGGAAAAAATAATATACGCAGGAACTTTTGACCCGGTGACCAACGGGCATCTTGACGTGATCAAGCGCGCCGCGAACCTCAGCGACATACTGGTCGTGGGTGTGCTCGAAAACAATGACAAACGATCCAAGTACAGTTCGGCTGAGCGCATCAGGATGCTCGAGCTGGCGACCGACGGCATACCGAATGTCGAGGTAGTAGGTTACAGCGGCCTGCTTGCGGACTATGTCAACGCCAATGATATAGGAGCGGTCGTGCGCGGGCTCAGGGCAGCGATGGATTTTGAGTATGAGATCCGCATGGCACAGATGAACGCGAAGCTCTTCAAGGAGGGCATCGAGACTATTTTCCTTATGACGCACCCGGCGCACTCATTTATCAGTTCGAGCATTGTAAAAGAGGTCTTTTCGCTCGGCGGCAGTATAGAGGGACTCGTGCCGGCAAAAGTTTACGAATATATGATAAATCTTGATAAACCTTGATATTCTGCGCGGGAAGATATATAATTTT
>Ga0123356_10008761_pt1 | contig 10028 bp, 6 predicted proteins | sample TergutEmb28metaG_2_FD_92546 | JGI IMG/M metagenome (GOLD analysis project Ga0123356, IMG submission 92546) | Embiratermes neotenicus P3 segment gut microbial communities from Petit-Saut dam, French Guiana - Emb289 P3 | ecosystem: Host-associated > Arthropoda: Insects > Digestive system > Gut ... | reverse complement strand
CTAGCCCAAGTCCTAGCCCAAGTCCTAGCCCAAGTCCTAGCCCAAGTCCTAGCCCAAGTCCTAGCCCAAGTCCTAGCCCAAGTCCTAGCCCAAGTCCTAGCCCAAGTCCTAGCCCAAGTCCTACCTCTGATCATAGTCCTTCTTTGAGTCCTAGTCCCGATCCTACTTCGAGTTCTTCTTCTGGTGGTTCTTCTTCTGGTGGTTCTTCTTCTGGTGGTTCTTCTTCTGGTGGTTCTTCTTCTGGTGGTTCTTCTTCTGGTTCGGGTCCTACTTCGCCTACTTCGGGTCCTAGTCCAAGACCAAGTTCTAGTCGTAGTCCTATTCCAAGTTCTAGTCCAAGTGCAAGTCCTAGCCCTAGTGCGTCTTTAGATTTTATAGTTCTTTTAGTTTTACCTGCTAGTATTGCTGGTGTTGTGTTAGTTTTTTATGTGTTTTTTAGAAAATTTTTAACAAATCCTGAAAACTACGATAATGCTTCAATGGGTGAGTTGACACTATAATTTTTGATAAAAGCTACATTGATTTGGTCTTCTAAAATAGGATTCCGTTTGGGAAGGAAATGTTGCTTTGATTTTTGTATATATCGTTTATGAAAAAATGTGTTTGTTTATTATTGCTACGCGTTTGTTTTTTAAGTGATTGGTTAAGCGTGGTGTGTATTAAGGCTAAAACGTTTTTATTGCTGTTCAAATACCCTTCAGTTATCAGTTGTTCCCAAAATCTGGTCAGCGTAGTACCGAAACCTCTAAATGTGGATGCTTAAGTGTTTTTGTAGATTGGGCCGGTAGATCAGTCTGGTATGATCGCCGCGTTCGCAACGCGGAAGCCGCGGGTTCAAATCCCGCTCGGTCCACAAAAAATCGTTAAAAACAGTATTTTACGTCTGTTTTAGCTAACGGGCGATTAAACTGAGATTGATTTTGGCATGTTTAGTTACATTGTTGCCTCAAGAAGCGGTGCCTAATCATTAGATTCAAATTCTTGGAGGGCGATTTTCTCTTTTTTATCTTCCGGTCAGCCGATTATGATTTATGCGTTTTATTCTCCGTATCATTTGGCATGACTGTAGTGGTTGCTGGTTTTTTGCATCCATAGTCGTTTTAGGGGGTGTGTTTTTTGTATGGTTGAGGGTTTATTTGGTGTTGAGTGAATCGTGGTTTATTGTTGTCGGTTTGGAGTCTATAACATACGCTAACTTTCATCATATTTTTTGTTGGAATCTCAAACTGACCTTTGTTCCTCTGCCCTCTTGACTTACAAAGCTTATTTTGCCATCTAGTGCATCAGTTATACGTTTAACTACTGCTAAACCAAAGCCTTGTCCCTTCGATTTTGTGGTAAACAGCGGTGTAAATATCTTCTCTTGGGCCTCTTTAGGTATTCCGTTTCCAGTATCATTTATCTCAATAATATTTTCGTCTGTTTTTTTATCTTGGTGGCTGTGTATGGTTAAGGTGCCACCGTTTGTCATGGCTTGAATCGCGTTGTTGACTAAATTAGTTAAAATACGTCGCATTAGGGTCGCGTCTGTTCTTATTTTGGGCGAGTCGTCGATGTCTACTTCAAGCATTACTTCGCTGGGCAGGTTGACCGTTTGGAAGATGCTGTCAATCAGTTCTAACATATCTACCTCTGTATATTCGGGTTTGATGGGACGGGCGTAATCTTGTAGATCCGCTATTATCTTGTCAATGTAGCTGACTTGTTCACCTATCCCGATCAGTTCTTGGAGTGCATCGTTTTTCTCTTCGCTTTCACTCATTATATCTAAGTCAATTTTAATCAGATACAGCGAAGACATGATTGCTTGCAGTGGATTGCGGATATCGTGTCCCACCATCCCTGCGGTCTGGCCGATGGCCGCAAGGCGCTCGCTGTCAGCCAACTGTCTAGTTCGCTCCTCAACGAGCTGTTCTAGATGTCTACGGTGGAGTTCAAGCTGTTGTTCAATTTTCTTACGTTCCGTAATATCCTGTTCTACCCCCATGATTTTAGCGGGTTTCCCCGCTGCATTAACTTCCACGATGGTGCGTTCAGTATGCAGATCACGCACTGAACCCTCAGCTAAAATCACGCGGTAATCAAAAACAGCCGATTCACCGAGTTTACCATCAAAAAAAAATGTATCTGTTATGTTTGTTACCCGCTCAAAATCATCGGGGTGGATATATTTTTTGTATGCTTCATAATCCAGTCCATGCTTATCTGGTTTGAGCTTAAAGATACGGAACAGTTCTTCAGACCAAAATACTTCGTTTTCCATGACATGAAATGCCCAGTTGCCCATATGTGCCAGTCCTTGGGCCATCTTTAAGCGTTCTTCATTTTCTCTATGAATCTCTTCCTCTTTTTTGCGTTCTGTTATATCTGTGAACGTACCCAAAGTAACATCCTGCCCGTTAAGGATAATGCGATCCACTGACACAGTAAGCGTAAGGGGTATGCCGGTCTTTGTTTGCATGGTTACTTCAAGGTTACGTATCGCGCCCTGTGTCTGTAACATATGTTCCAACTCTTTGCGTTTGCTTAGGTCAGGATAAATGTTAAGCCCAATCGCTGTGTTTCCAACGACTTCCTCACGGTTGAATCCGAAGGTTAGCAGAAACGCTTCGTTTACATCCAAAAAGTAACCGTCTGCAAGGCGTGAAATAAATAGAGCCGCTCGACAACAGTTGAAAGCTTTAGAAAATCGCTCTACATTTAGTCGTAGCGTTTCTTCGAGTTTTTTGCGATTCGTTATATCCCGACAGATTATCACTAAATCGCTTGATGTAGGGAAAACACTGATTTCCCATGTGTTTAAGGTGTTGTATAGTTTGTCCCATTCAAACCGCGCCGCTTTCTTATTTGTCATAACCCCGCGGAGGCTCTTTTCGAAAATAGTTCCAATATATTTGGGAAAACGTTCCCAGATGTTTTTTCCAACAAGGGTTTTTGCCTCTACACCAAACCCCTCTGCCGCACTATTGTTGACATAGTTGAGAACCCAGTTACGATCTAAGATGATAAAGCCATCTTGGATGCTTTCCAAAATCAAATGCAACCTTTGGTTGGCTTCTGTGAAAGCTTTCTCTAGCTCTTCACAGCGCACCGAAAGTTCACTGTCAACTGGATATTTCTCTGTTTTTGCCCTCTGTGGTTTAGCATTAGGGATTAAAAAAGAATGCCTCAAAAATATCCGGGTGCTCCATAAATACTAAGCAGTTAAAGGATAATAATGTATTGTAACAACTTATATTCACCAGTTAAAGAAGTGCATTTTAGTCAGATCAACAACCAATTATATGCATCGTTTTTGTACTATATGCTTTGAACTTGCTTTTTGTTTATCTTGTTATGTGTATCCAAAAAGCCTGTCAAGAAATTAGTCAACGTTAATTTTTAAATCGATGATCGTGGCGTTTAGTTTTTTAGGTGAACACAGAACATTGATTCATTGTTCTATCCCAAACTTTTCAAAGTTAAGCAATATGTTTTTGCCTAGAGAGCTTGTTTTTTGGCTGTTTTTGTTATTGATGCTTTATTAGAGCTTTTTTTAGGATGTGAACATATTGCTTAATTAAGTAATATGTTTAATTGTGAAAAAGGCTTTAATTCCAGAAACAGCTCGAAATCAAACCTCACTATGATACCTATTGCTTAATTGGAAAAGTTTGGGGTCTATCATACCTTGACTTTAATTACACTTTGTACACGCATTCAACTTTCAAGGGGGTGTAGCTTACCATCTATCCACTGTTACTGCGTTCTCTGCAGGATTTGAATGGCCTTCTGTGGCCACAAATTGTCATGCCAAAGTGCCCTGCCCACCGCCGCTAAATCAACTCTGCCCTCCCGCACCAGCTTGTCTGCAAATTCTGCTTCTTTAATTCTTCCTACACCAATAACAGGTACCTTAACCGTCTCTTTGATTGCACTAGCTTGAGGAATGAAATAGCCGTTTATGCGCTGAAGTTGTTTGGGTTCACTGCCACACATGCCACCCGATACATCAACAATATCCACGCTTGTTTGCTCTAGTCTCTGCGCAAAGACGACGGCCTCATCGAGTTGAGTGCCCATAGGCGCCAAATCATCTGCACCCAACCGATAAAGCAACAGTCTATCGCCAATGCGCCTACGTACTTTATCAACAACCAAGAGCGGAAAACGCATCCTGTTTTCCAGTGATCCCCCAAATTCGTCTTTACGTTTGTTAAGTAGAGGTGTAAAGAATTGGTTGAGTAAGTAGCCATGGGCACCGTGGAGTTCCACGCCATCAAAACCTGCTTTTACTGCCCGATCAGCTGCCAACGCATAATCCTCTGCAAGTTCGTAGAGTTCGCTTTTTTCAAGCATACGTGTTTTATCTCTGCCACAAGGCCCCACAGGTATGGCGCCAATAACTTTCTTGTTTGCCACCGCACCGGCATGACTAATCTGCACCACTGCGGGAGCACCTACCGAATGAATCCCCTCTGCGAGCTTCTCAAATCCTGATATCAACTTATCGCTATAGATGCCTAGTTGTTTGGGGCCTATTTTTCCCAGTGCTGACACATAGGCATGCTCAACGATAGGCAATCCCAACGCTGCGGAACGACGGACATAAAAGTTAATGAGTTTACCTGTGACTTCACCCTCAAACGATGCACGCCCAGATTGCATCGGCGGCATCACTATACGATTACGCAATGTTGTATCCTTAACTACCAAAGGATCCAAAAGTCCAGCCAATGTAAACACCACTACAGTTAATGCTCAACTGCATATGTAAAACAACCCAAAAAGCCTTCCCTCAACTAAAATCTCCTCCACTCAAAATTCCTTAGATAATTCCGAGTAACTCAAAAAGGGATAACTAGGTATAGAAGAAAAGAGAAATAAACCTCTTTAAACTCCAGTTAATGTGAGGTTTTTGTATGTATGATGGTTATGTGTTTCTCTGTAACAAATCAAGCCGGCAACAATGTTTGAGCACTAAACGCTATGTATGTACCGATAAACAGATCACGCCCCCAAAGACAATCAAGGAAGGTGCCCTGATTTTTCTCTACAGTCCCGGTGACAACAACCTGATAGGACCCTTCACGGCGCTGTCTGATGGTGCAGAAAAACTAGATGCAGGCGCTTGGGCTATGGATGTTAACCCACATATCCCCTCTGAGGACTTAACAGTAACTTGGGAAAACCTGCATATAATCCAGAACGCCCGTGAACAACTTCCATTTCTTGCCGAATCCACAATTTGTAGACTTTCCACCAGCCAAACACAGTTAATACTGGATCTGCTAAAGCAAAGCGAACCCTATCTCAATGCCAAAGCGCAATAACGCATTATTTTACGAATTCTTGTTTTCGATCAGCGATTTTGCATTCGTTGACCTAGACGTTTCAAAACTGTTATACGACCTGTAATGTAGCGTCGACATTTCATAGGTATATCTTTGCTTACACTGCGTTATAGTTTCGAATGCTTACGGAACTACTGCATGTAGGCCAAAGACTATCTGTTTTAATTGCTCTATTTCTGATCATCATAACCTATGGATAAATCGGTTAGAAGTCTTGCACGGCAACGGTTTTAAGCAGTAACTTTCAGGGTTTAGGCTTATATGGCTGGCTGAGTGCTTTGTCATACAGCAACCAAGGAAGTATATATTGTTGTAGTGCAAGAAAGGTGACCGATTTGTGTGGTTGGTTATGTTGCTGTTCTGTTGGTTTGCCATGCGCTGTCGATGATGATCATATGATTTTTTGCGTCTATGCGACAGCTAAACAGGTATGCCTTGTTTAACTCTATGGTCTCATACGTTGTTGTGTTGGTGGTTATATACAATTGTCTGTCGTCTTCTAAAGTAACTATATATTTAGCAGGGTGACCATCAGTAACAGGATCCATAGCGCTTACTGTGCCATATTGTTGGTCAGGAATTTTTGCGTTCTCTATGACATCGCCTATAACGTAGGCTATAAATCCGATTGCCGCTATGGAAACAAGTAGAGTTGTTAGCACAACAGTTTTGAACCCATCCACGCCTAAATCGCCTGCGCTTTTGATATGTAAGGGGTGACTAATAAAAAAATCGACCGAAAAACCCTGAGAAAACCGCTTCAGCGGTTTACCCCGCAGGGTGATAAATCTTTTATTGATGGCTGGGTGGTGTCGTTAGTGGTTGAGCTGTTTTTTTATTGCCTCTTCAGCGGCTGTCACAGCCTCTTTTAGTTTATCACATAGGGTCCCACCACCCTGTGCAAAATTGGGTCGTCCGCCTCCTCCACCCCCAAATATTGGCGCGGCTTCTTTAACGATGTTGCATGCGTTAATGCCCCTCTTGACTGCAGTTTCGCCTGCCATAATTAGTAGCCGACAGGTTTTACCATCTGAACCATAGTAAACTGTAACGATTGCATCGTTGCGTTTGATAACTTCTGTTGCGGTGGTGAGCATACGATTGACGTCGATGACTTCGCCGAAATCTCGTTTAACGATGCTTACCCCCTCCACTTCCAGAGTTGCTTCGGTAGCCTGGGGTTGGGTAGCTATTGTGCTTTCTTTTTCGGCAAGTTCTTTGATTAGGCGGCGTTTTTCTAGCTGGGCCTCTTTGAGTTCTTTTACCACTTTCTCTGCGGTTTTGTCTATTTTATCTACTGGTGCATTGAGGACTTCGGAAACTTTTGTAAGCAGGGTTTCTTGTTGCTGCATAGCCGCAAGCGCCTTAAGTCCCACAGCATACCCTAAGCGTTCCACGCCATCTTGCACACGTTCTGTGTAGACGATTTTAACAAAACCCACTTCGCCAGTGCTACCCAGATGGGTGCCTGCACATGCTTCTACATCCCAATCGCCCGTTTTCACTACCCGGATATATTTGCCGGGGACAGCGCCACCTTGGTAGAGGCGAAAGCCATAGAGGGTTTCAGCTTCATTTCTAGGATACCATTTGGTTTCGACTTTCATATTTGCCGCAATGGCTTGATTAGCTAATGTTTCGATCTTGTGCGTTTCTTCTTGGCTGAGTCTACGGTAGTGGCTAATATCTAGCCGCGAGGTTTCAAGTCCTTTTTGAGTACCGGACTGCCAAACATGCTCACCTAAGACGCGACGAGCGGCTCCGTTGATGAGATGCGTTACAGTGTGGCTTTTCATGAGTTGATAGCGACGTTCCCAATCAAGTCTACCCTGAACTGTTGTGCCTTCCTTGAATGCAATTGGGGTTTTGAGTTTGTGCACAATGGTCTTGCCAATTTTTTGCACATCTGTCACCTCATAGCATATGCCCCCCGCAGTTAGGGTGCCGAGGTCGTTGGGTTGTCCGCCACCTTCGGGATAGAAGCAGGTCTGGTTGAGTACAACATAGCTGCCGCCGATGACTTTCTGTACCTGGGCATCAAATTCTTTTTTGTAGGCATCCAAATAATAGAGCTGTTCGGTAGCTGGAAGTTGCTCTGCTGCTTTTTCAAGGTCTTCTTCAAATTTGACGTCTGTCTCTTCTACGGTTTTAGATGCCTGCATATGCCGGTTGGCGATTAGAGCATAAAAGTTCTCTGGAACCCCAACCTCTACTCCTTCTTTTTCTGCTGCCTGCTTGACTATCTCAGGGGGCAATCCCTGTGAATCGTAGAGTTCAGCAAGTTTATCCTCCGAGAGTCTGTTTTCGCCTCTGGCTTTGAGGTCGACGGATATACGTTTAACCAATCCCTCTCCTCGTTGTAGTGTATCTTTGAATTTTTCCTCTTCAACTTTGAGCATCTCGATGATCTCACCCTGTAACTCTTTAAGGTGAGGAAAATCGTTTATCCAATAATCTGCCTGCATCTCTATGATATCGTAGAGACTATCTGGCGACATATTGAGACTACGCATTAAGCGATAAACTCGACGGAATAAGAGTCGTGCAAGGTAACCTTCTTGGATGTTGGATGGTACCACACCTTCTGAGAGCATAAAACTTAACGTTTTGGTATGATCAAGAACTGCCCAAGCATTCTCGATGGGTACCAAAACCTTCTCTAGAGTTGCTAAATCAATACCTGTGAGCTCACTGACACGTTTACGGGCAACCATACGGTTGGCACGTTTATCCACACTCACCAATCCCGAATACTTGGCCACACGCAACAAAAACTCGTTATCTAAGTTGGTTATCCCCGCCATCGAGAGCACCTTATCGTGGAGACCGCCATAAATTGCCTGAAAAAGACTTGGTACACCCTGACTAATCCATGCAAAGCGATCTATACCATAGCCCGTGTCAACAGTGCGTATGGGTAGCTGAACAAACTCCTCACCCACAACCTTATACTGCATAAAAACCAACGTACCAACTTCAAGACCGCGCACGATGCACTCCACATCAGGGCCTGCATTACCACCGCCAACCCAGACCCCTTCTTTGTAGATAACTTCCTCAGAAGGTATGCCCAACACTTCAGTTGCAAAGCGCTGATGAAACCGCACAGTGTCGTCTTTCCAGTAGACCTCTCTATCTGCCGTGTTAAAAGCGTGAGCACCACCCATCTCAAAGATGGTTAGGTGCCGCCCAAAGGTTGGGCCGGTGTTGGAAATATCGGTTAATCGAATAGAGGGCTGAGAAATCACCAACGGATTTGCCGGCGGCGGAGCAATACCCTCCGTAACATAGGGCTGAAAATCGATAATGCTGGCGTGGGTGAGGTAGATGTCTTTGCGCCAACGAGCCACCACCGGATAGGGTTTTATACGGGTATGTCCGTTTTTCTCAAAGAACGAAAGAAACGCTTCCCGCATTTCAGAGAGTGTAAACTTGCGTTTTGTAGCTGGATTGCCCAAAAAACTGTAACATCCACATTCGTCACTACCCGATTCACCACAGGTTTCTTGACTCTGATTTTGCGTCCAAAAATACTCGCCACATTTGGGACACTGTTTTCTCATAAAACCTTCTTGCTTGAAAAATGGGAGCTGATACGCCTCTGCTGTGAATATTTTTTTAACCATAAAGCAAGCCTTCTTGCATATAATTGTTAATTGCGAGATGGGTTTATGGGTTTCACGAATTTAAAGCCTTAGCTCAAAGTGACGGCACTTCACTTATTATTCTGTGCAGATATGATGTCTTCTTTTCCACAGTTGTATAGTATATCTCAGTTAAATCTGAGTATGTGTGTTTTCTATTGTGCGGTATCGTGGGTAAATCGGTGGTTAATCTCATTTGATCTGCAATTTGACAAAGCACCTTCTGAAACTTGATTATGCCCTGATAGAATGCGTTTTATGGTTTGATCGCTTCAAGCGCTACTGGTGACCAGAATGCCAAATACAGACCCAGAAACCAGGTCAACGTTTTGCAAAACTCCACGTACCCACTACCAAAAAGAAACAAACAAAGACATCACAAAAAGAGCAAATACCAAAACTGGACACAACACTACCAATGCCAACACTACAACACCTACTCCATGAAAACCAACGGTATACCCCCTATACAAAAACGCATACAGAAACAGAAATCCTCTAAATATGTAAACACCTATTGGCTAGGGTACCTAACTGGTTTGTAGCCTTGAGTGATATGCTTAATTGATGAACAAGGCCTTATGGGTGCTTAATTTGGATGTGGCCGAGACCCAAGTTAAGCCTTTGTTCATATGATGCAACCTGAAGCACGGATAAGCCTACCGAAGATAGCTAAACTATAAATAACATGAAATCAGAAAGATAAAAAGCGAAATAATACGATAATCAGCCCTTTTTACACAACTCTAATATACTACTTGCTTCAAATGCTGTGGAGAATGGACAAGTTTGTAGCTACTTAAACTCTATTTGTCCATCAAAAAGAAGGAAATAAAAATGAAACAAACAGAAAATAACAGACTAAAATATATTATCTGTGCAATTCTAATAGTATCACTGACAATTCCAATAATAGCGATGCCAATCATTGCTCAAGTAACTGAGTCACGCACTAACACTTGGCTATATGTTGGCACTGGTTCGGGTAGTCGTCCTATCCAGATCGGTCAAGATGTCTTGATCGTTGCCTGGACAAAAGACGTCGTGCCTG
>Ga0123356_10008760_pt1 | contig 10028 bp, 8 predicted proteins | sample TergutEmb28metaG_2_FD_92546 | JGI IMG/M metagenome (GOLD analysis project Ga0123356, IMG submission 92546) | Embiratermes neotenicus P3 segment gut microbial communities from Petit-Saut dam, French Guiana - Emb289 P3 | ecosystem: Host-associated > Arthropoda: Insects > Digestive system > Gut ... | reverse complement strand
CCTCGAAAGGAGAGGAGCTATGGAAATTACAGATATTAGGGTCCGTAAGGTAACTGGCGGCGGAAAGCCGAAGGCATATGTAACAGTGACTTTTGATGATTGCTTTGTTGTTCATAATATAAAGATCATTGAAGGTAAAACCGGAGTTTTTATCGCAATGCCCAGCCGAAAGACCAGAGCAGGTGAATATAAAGATGTCGCTCATCCAATTCATCCTGAGTTCCGGGCAGAACTGCAGAAACGTATACTTGATAAATATGATTCAGGTGATGTTGATGTAGCTGCTGATGATTCTGATGATTAAGTTAATCAGTGATAATCTAATCTAATATAAAATTATAGCCACTTGATTATTTCTCATGTTTTTGGTAATTTTATTTACGAATATGGGATGTCGGCAAGTGGTAAGCCACCGGTCTTTGGAGCCGGTATTCACAGGTTCGAATCCTGTCGTCCCAGATAGGGATTAAAATACATCCCGGGAATTTTTTATTGAGGTAAAGACATGAGCAAAGTTGTTTTAAAAGCAAAAAATCGTCAAAAATACGGTTCAGCTGAATCCCGCAGAATCAGGAAAAACGGCAGGATTCCGGCAGTTATTTACGGAAGATCAGGCAAGGCTGTTTCTATCGATCTTGATAAAGTTGAATTTATGAAAGGTACCAAAGGTATTTCTGAAAGTACAATTGTCAAGGTTGAAGTTGAAGATAAATCATATGATGCATTTGTAAAGGATACCCATAGAAATATTATTGACGGAAATATTCTTCATATAGATTTCTATGAAGTTGAAAGCGGTGTCGCTTTACGCGCAAGAGTATCTCTTGTTTTCAGCGGAAATCCAATAGGCGTGCGCGAAGGCGGTATGCTTGAAACTACCATGTACGAAATTGAAATTGAATGTCTTCCCAAAGATCTTCCGGAAAGAATTGATATCGATATTTCCGGTCTTAAAGCCAACCACTCCCTGTATGTAAGGGACATAAAACTCGGCGAAGGTATCAGGCTCCTTACCAACCCGGATCTGCCTGTTGCTCTTGTCAAATTTGCCAAGGCTGATTCTGCCGCCGCTGCTGAAGCCGCCGCTGCGCCTGCAGCCGCACCCGCAGCAGATAAAAAAGCTTCGGCAGACAAAAAATAATCAATACATGATGTTTAGTGTGTAATGAATAACCGGGAATGAATAAACAAAAAGCTGTTTTTCAATTACACACTGAACAATCATTGAACATTTCGCATTCTGAACAAAATATCAGGCAAAGTTTTATTTCTCAGTTCGAAAATAAAATTTCAGCAAATTTAAATAAATTTCAGCAAAAAACCATTTTTCTTGCCGCAGTTTCCGGCGGAGCTGATTCAATGGCTCTGCTTGCAGCAATTTGCGCCATTAAAAATAACGGAGTTATATATAATAACAGGTTTTATTGCCTTCATGTTGAACATGGTCTTCGTCCTGCGGAAGAACGCTGCGGTGATGCCGTATTTGTTAAAACCTTTTGTGATGAACATGGAATTGAATGCCGTATAAAACACATCAAACCGGGAAAAATAACTGCATATGCAAAACAAAAAGGCATTGGAATTGAAGCTGCTGCGCGGTTTTTCAGGCATAAGGCATTAAAGAAAGAAGCAAAACGCATTGAATCTTTGGCAGACTGTTCTGCCGGAAAAACGCTTGTTATGCTTGCACATACAAATGACGACTTACTGGAAACAATATTAATGCGTATTCTGCGCGGATCAGGTCCTGCAGGACTGGCTTTAATGCCTTCAAAACGCGGAAGAATCATACGTCCGTTACTGGAAATGACCCGATTAGACATCATTGAATATCTGAAAGCTAAAAATATAACATGGCGCGAAGATTCCACAAATACTGATGAAGTGTTTTTGCGTAATAAAATCCGCAGCCGGCTTGTTCAGGTACTGAATGAATCATTTCCATCCTGGAAAAAAGGCGTATATTCAATGGCAAAGACCCAATCGTATGTTTCGGAATTTATCACCGGCGAAGCAGGACAGCTGGTTCAATGGGAAATGGATATTTTACCGCGAATTCGTTCATGCAGAACGCGCACGAACTCGTTTCTGCAGAACGCACACGAACAGAATCAAATAGTTTTTACTGATGCGGAGACTTTGTTTTCTCAGCCGGTTATTATCCGTGAGGAAGCAATATTTCAAGGTATAAATATATTAATATCTCTTTGTGCTGCGAACCGGAAGTTCAATGTGCTTCCATGTGAAATAAAAAGAATAAAATCCATTAAACGTTCTGTCATCAGAAAATTTTGCGAAAGCAAGGTAAATACAGCCGATCTAGGTTCTGTGCTGCTTAAACATGAAGACGGAAAAGTTATTATTACATTGCCTGCGGAAGATTTTTTTGAATGCGGAGTATCAAAGCAGATTGAATGATGATCCTACCTTGATTAAATAACGGAAAAACCGTAAAATTTGCATAATTATGAATATACTCTGGCTACTTTTCCGGGATAAAGTTGTCAGTCGGAGGCAGTGATGTTTAATCCAAATGATAAAATACCAGATAAAGGAACTCAGAGCCGAAGACCAAGCGGTTTTGCTTTAGTCTTTTTCCTTGTAATAACCGGTATTTTTTTGGCTTATTTTTTCAGGGGAGACAGTTCCAACATAATGAATATCACATATTCGGAATTTATACGTTTTGTGGAACAGGAACAGATTGAATCTGTCACAATTTATTCAAATGATATAGTCGATATATTTTTAAAAGGTTCCGGCGGCACTGCCCAGTACAGAACCAATATTCCATATAATGATCCGAATCTTATATCTTTTCTCAGAAATTACCGGATTAATATTTCCGGCGCGCCTGCAAGGGTAAGTCCTTTTCGGGTTATACTTGACATGCTTCCATGGATTTTCATCATTCTGATTATTTTCATGATGCTGAGAAACATGCAGGGTGCGGGCATGAGGGGATTTAATTTTGGAAAGAGCAAAGCCAAGCGTTATCATGATGAAGGTAAAAAGGTAAGTTTTTCCGATGTAGCGGGGCAAAAGGATGCAAAATTTGAACTTGAAGAAGTTGTTGAATTCCTGAAAAATCCGCAGAAATTTACCAAAATGGGCGCGCGTATTCCAAAAGGCGTACTTCTTGTCGGCATGCCGGGTACCGGAAAAACATTGATGGCGCGTTCTGTTGCCGGAGAAGCGGGTGTCGCTTTTTTTCATATGTCAGGATCCGATTTTGTTGAAATGTTTGTCGGTGTAGGCGCAAGCCGTGTAAGAGATCTTTTTGATCAGGGGCGAAAAAGCGCTCCGTGTATTATTTTTATTGATGAACTGGATGCTGTCGGCAGAACGCGCGGTGCAGGTTATGGCGGAGGTCACGATGAACGTGAACAAACATTAAACCAGCTGCTTGTAGAAATGGACGGTTTTGATTCAAAAGACGGAGTAATCATTCTTGCTGCCACAAACCGCCCTGATGTTTTGGATCCGGCTCTTCTTCGTCCCGGACGTTTTGACAGGCAGGTTGTTATCGCAATGCCTGATATAAAAGAACGTGAGGCGATATTACAGATACATTCTGCAAAAATTCCGCTGGATAAAGATATCGATCTTGTACGTATAGCAAGAGCAACACCCGGAATGAGCGGCGCGGATATTGCCAATCTTGTTAACGAAGCAGCCCTATTTGCCGCCCGCAAGGACAGACCTGAAGTTATAATGTCAGACTTTGAAGAAGCAAGAGATAAAGTGCTTATGGGTGTTGCGCGGAAAACACTTGTTATGTCTGACAAGGAACGGCGGATGACTGCAATTCACGAAGCAGGACATGCGATTTTATTTTATTTTTTAAAGAATGCAGATCCATTGCACAAGGTTACAATTGTTCCGCACGGCAGGGCTTTGGGAATGGCTTTGGCGCTTCCGGAAGAAGACAGTTACAGCCGGGCCAGAGGCTGGATAAAGGATCGTATTTCAATCTGCTACGGAGGCTGGATTGCCGAAAAACTTTTTTATGATGAAACATCAACTGGTACAAAAAATGATATAAAACAGGCGACTGAAATGGCGCGCAGCATGGTTTGCGAATGGGGAATGGCTGATGAACTGGGACCTGTCGCTTACGGCCAGGAAGATGAACCCATTTTCCTTGGCAAGGAAATTGCGCGTCACAAAGATTATTCAGAAGATACTGCCCAGCGTATCGACAAGGCAGTAAGGGATATTCTTGATTGCGCAAGAAATAACGCGCAGGAAATTATTTTTAACAAAAAAATTGAACTTGAAAAACTAGCCGAAGCTCTTCTTGCGCGGGAAACACTGGTCGATGACGAAGTACGCCAGATTATCGGACTTCCGCCCAAAGAGGAAATTAAATGATATTGTTTCAAACAAAGGCAAAAAAAAGCAGTTTGTTTGGTTCATGCTGTTTGCCGGTAATATTATTTTTATTTATTTTATCTGGTGTTTATGCACAGCCGCGGGATGATTCGGAAATGGCACAGCAATATCTCAGATGGATACATCAGGCAATCGGCGGAAACAGATGGTCTGATGCATATGCGGCAATGGAACGCGCTGCAGATTTTTCGGGAGTTTCTTCTGATATTTCCTATCTTAGAGCTGTTTTATATATTCATCAGAACGGAGTTCCTGCAAACCCTGCAAATATAATTTATCATCTTGATCGTGCAATAGAAACAAACCGGTGGATTTTTTATGATGAAAATCTTGCCCTGTTGCTGAAAGCAGAACAATTAATTATCATACGGGAATATAATCAGGCAGTAAGTTGTCTTGATCAAATCGGCGTTAGGGGAGAATTTGCGGGCAGTTTACATATTAACACAGAATCTGCAATGCTTCGTCTTTTGGCTTTGCGCGGAATGGCTTCCGGTTTTATGCCGGGATATAACCATATTCAGTCGCAGTCTCAGTTCAGAAGCGCTGTTTTAAGCGCTATGGACAGGTATCCGCGCGATCCGCGTCCATTGCGTATTTTTTTCGAATATGTAAATTCTCTTTATGCGCGTAACATAAATCCTGTTCCTTCCGCTCTGCCTTCCGGAGATTTAAACCTTGTTGATCTTGCCTTAAGGAGGCTTCCGTTTCTGCTGGAAACAGATCCTGAACTTGCATGGATGGCAGCGCCTTTCTACCGCGATACTGCAGAAGCAAGACGTCTTGTTGCATCATACCGTGCAGGCGGTATAAGCCATGTACAGAACAGGGATTTTTATCCGCATCCTGGGTCCATTCCAGTAGCTTTAAATCTTGGACTTATTGATGATAATGCCGCAGTGGAAGAATTATTTTCCGGAAGCCGCGGATTCAATTATCCTTTTCCATACGGAATAGACTCAGCAGGGTACCCTGTTCTTGATATGGAAATAATAACAGATGTTTACCGTTTACTGCGCAGCGAAGCAGGACGGAATTTTTTTATGCAGAAACTGCTTTCATTTTCTGGTTTTATTTTTACTGATGATGATAATGACGGAAATATCGACAGTTTGGTTTTTTTCCGTTCCGGTGCAATTGAAAGTTTTATTTATGATGCGGATCAAAGCAAAATATCAAATCTGGATGTTAGATTTTCCGCAGACGGCGTTCCTGTTTCTGCATTAGTTCCCATGATTGGACAAAGTGTATCAGCTTTAATAGAGTGGGAACGTTATCCTTCCATAAAACAAATAACATTAAACGATGAAATATTCTTTTTCGGTCCGGGTGATTTTCAGTATGCGCCTGTTGTATTTACAGAAATCGGCGGAAGCAACAGGCTTCCCGGTTTTCTTTTTCCGGCGCCATCGTATCAATATATAGATCTTACATACCGTACTCTTATTTCTTTTTGTTCAGGCATTACCCGTCCAAGTATGGAATTCAGCGGAGCGCTGGAAACAATTTATTTAAGCCGCGGAGTACTGATACAGGCAGTTGAATATTTAAACAGCCGGCAGGTTTCTGTTACAGAGTTTGAAAGAGGCTTGCCAGTAATTCAATATGTTGATTTGGATTTGGACGGCAGAATGGAAACAATACGCCGTTTCCGCCGTCCGCCGCAGGATTATATATGGCATGATCTGCTTGATTTCCGCAGATTAATTGCTACATCAGAAAGTGACTGGACAGGAGACGGGCGTTTTAAAACAATGGAAGTATATCAAACTGACGGTTCGGTTTTATATTATTTTGATTTAGACGGTACGGGTGAATGGACTTACATAGAAGAATGATTAAAAAAAAATGTAATATCATGAATAGAAACTACGCGGAACGGACAAAAGGTTCATGGCTTTTCTGTATTTTGTGGCTGTTAATTTTTGTTTTTTTCATGACTACTATTGCCGCAGGCTGCAGGAGTTTAAGTAATGCAGGCGGATACCGCACAACAAGTTTAATACGCTTAAGCGATATAGAAGAACAGATATTTATTAATCCGGTTAATGCATTAAATTTAATTTTTATTTATAAAGAAATATATTCTGTTACGGAAAATGATCATAACGAAGACTGGATTAAATTATCTCAATATGAAAAACAGGCAATTGAAAATCTTCTGGCAAAGCAGGAACTTGCCATAGAAGAAGAAAGATGGGAAGAAGTTTTATCGCTTGGAAGATCAATTGCCAGCATTGGGTTAACTACTGAACATACCGGCAATGAAGCTGCTTTTATTCTGGCTGATGCAAAAAAGAAATTATCAGAAGGTGAAACTCTTGCCGCTTTTTTAACTGCTGTAAAATCCCATGAAATGCAGCCAATGGATTTTGAAAGCGCCTGTCTTTTTCTTGAAAAAGCCGTAGAGGCAAGGCAGCGCAGGACAGCCGCTTTTTTTCTGGCTGCTGCTCAATCAGCCGGAGATGGGGATATTCCCGTTCCATTGCTTGAATATGCTCTTGGCCGTGACAGTGTTTCCGATATGGCAAAAGGGGTTGCTACAGTTATTGTAGACAGGGGATTCAGGGTCGAAAGGGGAAGAGGCATTCCCGACAGAGTATTAGGTTCGGCTTTTTTTGTAGATTCTTCAGGGTTGTTAATTACAAACTATCATGTTATAGCCAGCGAAGTTGATCCAAAATACAGAGGTTATTCCCGGATGTACATCCGTATGGGTGATTCAACAAGTCCGCGTGTTCCGGCGCGTGTTATCGGCTGGGACAAAGCTTTGGATTTGGCATTGATAAAAACTGAAATAGAAACCGAATATGTATTTTCAATTGTAGACCGCGTGATTCCGAACATAGGTGATACAGTCCTTGCGATTGGATCTCCTTTGGGGCTTGAAAAAACAGTAACATCCGGTATTGTTTCCGCTTTGGGCAGGCGTTTTCTGCAAATAGGAGATGTTATTCAGATTGATGCTGCTGTAAACAGCGGCAATTCCGGCGGTCCGATAATTGACAATGAAGGCCGTCTTGTAGGTATTGCCTTTGCCGGCATTGCCCAGCACCAGGGGCTTAATTTTGCAGTTCCTGCCGCGCAGCTTGCGGTAGCTCTTCCTGCCATGCTCAAGGGCGGAAAAGCCCAGCGTCCCTGGCTTGGCCTGACGTTATGCGAAACATTTGACAGAGCCGAAATTATTTATACAGCTCCGAACACTCCGGCGGCAGTTCACAGGATCGCTGAAGGTTCTTTTATCAGATCGATCAACGGAAAAGTTATTACAGCTGCACAGGGTGGCCTGATTCCGGCAATGCAGGAAGAAATTTTTCTGTGCGGTCCCGGAGAACTTGTCGCAATTGAAACTGTTAATGCAGACGGTGAAATTAAAAAACATATACTGATGACTGTTTCCCGTCCTGATCTTCCGCTGTTAAATGCAGCAAGGATCGACAGCCGTGACAGAATTGCAGCTGCATTATTCGGCATGGTTCTTACGCCTCTGCCGGGTACATTTTTTTCCTCCAACTACAGCGTTAAAAAAGTTGTTCTTGGTTCAATTGCAGATAACGCCGGAATATCGGTGGATGATCCTGTAACAATTTCCCGCCTGCGCATACTTGAAGATGACGGATACGCAGTGCTGGATATTTCCGTTAAAAAACGCAGAATGGGCTATCTTGAAACAAATATGCAGCTTCCTGCCTGGCTCGATTCCCCGGATACTTTGTAAAAATTAATATACATTTTAATCTTTTAATTTTCCGTTTTCCCTGTAACTGTACCAGCTGGTTTGTGAGAATATTATATGATCAATAAAATGAAGCCCCAGTATTCTTGCCGCAGATTGCAAGCGTTCTGTTATTTCATTGTCTTCGGGCGAACTGTCAAGCTGACCGGACGGATGATTATGCGCAACACAAAACGCGGCAGCCCTGTCCTGGATAATATCTGCAAAAACTTCGCGCGGATGAACAATAGTTTTGTTTACAAGACCGATTGTTACAACTCTTACTGCCAGCACTTCATGAGCGCCGTTCAGCGAAAGACTTATAAAACGTTCCTGCTTGCGATCTGCATAATGCCTTACAAGGGTAAAGATGTCTATTGGCTGCTTGATTCGCATGGAAACAGCTCCATACCTTCTTCTTCCGAACTCCAGCATTGCTGCAACTGCGCATGCTTTGGTATTTCCGATACCTTGTAATAATGAAATTTCCTTTACAGAAGGAATCTCTTTGTATTTATCCAAAAGACAAAGTAAATCTGCAGCCAGAACGCTTACATCTTTTCCATGAATACCGGTATTTAAAATAATTGAAAGCAATTCACTGTCAGACAGGCAAACAGGACCTTTAGCCAGCAATTTTTCCCGGGGTCGCTGCTCAGAAGGTAAATCATAAAATGCATTTGTTTTATTTTTCATACCCCTATATGGGTTCATTTATACGTGGCGCATGACCGAAAATGAATAATATTTTTTAATATAAATTTACATTGGCAAAGCATATCAATCTTTGATCATAAATTTAATTTAAACTATATGATTTGCCATTGACAAAACCGGAATATTTAATTATGTTATAAATAAGTCCACGGAGGAACGCTTGTTGCCATTAAGGTGACCTCACAGCATCAGGTTGTGTGCGGCACTTCGGGGCTTTTTTGTTTTATAACCATCCATTCGGCCACCATTTAAATGAAAGCGGATCGTTGTCTACAGAGATTGCTTTTATTCCATATCCGCTAATTTTATTACTTTCTGATTTTCTTATCTGATGTTTTACATTTTCTAAATAAGAAGGTTCAAAATTACTATACTCATCCATTAGCATAGCGGCACCTAGAATACCGGCATATTGATCAGCTAATTGTAAACCGGAGTTGTTTTCTGAAGGTATCCATTTTGGCATATCCAATAACAAATTAATTTTTATATTACGCCAATTTCTTTTTTGGAAATAATCAATTGTTGTTGTATGATTAAATCCTCTGACATGACCAAACCAAACATTTACTTTGGAATTAACTTTTTCTGCATGTTTCAATATTCTTTCAATAGTGAGAGCAGCTACCAAATTGTAAAAAGAGATATGATCAATTGGTACTGTTTTTTTATCAGATATAACATATATTACTGTTACACCTTCTAATTTTGCAATCTCTCCTGTAATAAACTTTCTGGTTTCATGTTTACGGCAATGTCTATACCAATGCAAAGGAATATTTATTGGTATTCTCATTTTTTTCTTTATTGCTGTAATACAATTTTTAACCTTTTGTTGTAAAGAGGAAGGGATAATAACAGCAGCCATTGCAAAATATTCCGAAGATCTTTTACTATACCCTCTGTCACCAATTTCGTCTACGAAAGCAAGTAGTTTTCTCGGGACCGTTGTTCAGTCGGTAAATCATAAAATGCATTTGTTTTATTTTTCATACACCTATATGGGTTCATTTATACGTGACGCATGACTGAAAATAAAAAAACTTGCCGAAATGTTGTAGCAGCCACCGAATTTTTATAGTAGCTTGTAACAGCTAAATGATTACTAAAACTAATTCCCATTTTTTCTCGCAGGGCTCGAACCAAGGGTTCGACGGAGATAGCAGAGGACGAAGTTATAGTACGAATTATTTACTTAAAT
>Ga0123356_10008759_pt1 | contig 10028 bp, 8 predicted proteins | sample TergutEmb28metaG_2_FD_92546 | JGI IMG/M metagenome (GOLD analysis project Ga0123356, IMG submission 92546) | Embiratermes neotenicus P3 segment gut microbial communities from Petit-Saut dam, French Guiana - Emb289 P3 | ecosystem: Host-associated > Arthropoda: Insects > Digestive system > Gut ... | reverse complement strand
ATCTAAGATGGCTAAGACCAAAGACATCTATATTGAACCCATGACGCGCATTGAGGGCCATATGGGCGCTCATGCCCAGGCCGACCTTGATGGCAAAAAGTATACCGACGCCCATTGCTACGCCACCATGTTCCGCGGCTTAGAAGACATCCTGCGCGGGCGCGAGCCGGCTGATGCCATCTGGTTAGCTCAGCGGAGTTGCGGCGTCTGCCCCACACCTCATGCCACTGCTTCGGTACTGGCTGTAGAGATGGCTTATGCGGCACCGCCGCCGCCTATGGGTATTGCTATGCGCAACTTAGCCTATATGGCCGAGGAGGCTTATGATGGAGCGCTGGGTTGCGGTATTCTTGAGGGCCCTGACTACTCTGAGGCTGTAAGCTCTAAGCTTAATCCGGACCTGATGGCTAAGGCCAATAACACCCCGGCACCCAATGCCAGCGTGCACGGCTATGCTACTATCGGCGACATTCTGCGCGCCATGAATCCCGTATCCGGTAGCTTCTGGCTGAAGTGCTTAGGTGCCGCCAAGAATGGCATGGATATCGCCAATATGCTCTGCGCCAAGCATCCTCACCAGAACAACTTCGTCCCCGGCGGCATCGCCCGCACCGTCACCGTTTCTGACATAGAAGCAGCATATGTCCTCTTCGGCAAAGAGGTAGCTTTCACCAAAGAACTGGTGCCTGTCATTAACGATGTTGTTAATTTCTATTCCGACAGCGATTGCGCCCATGTCGGTGAGTTTCCCCTAGACTTCATTTCCTACGGCCTCTATGACGACCCTTTCACCTACGATGCCAAATATGCCAACATGTCCAAGTGGGGAGAGAAGCGCTTGATCCCCCCGGGTGTTGTAATCAACGGCAAACTCATCACCACTGACTTAGTTGAAATTCAGGTCGGTGTCCAGGAAACAGTGACCCACTCGTATTACGAAGATACGCAGCGGGTTGAGATTGAAAAGGATCCCCTGGGCAACCCCTTGACCAAAGATCATCCTTGGAACGAGTCCACTAAGCCTGTTCCGGGACCGGATAAGAACTGGGAGGGCAAGTACACATGGGCAAAGACCCCCCGCTGGTTGGATTGGAAAAAACGCGTTGACGGCAAGACCCATGTCCTAGCCGCCAATCCCATTGCCCGTATGTATGTAACCGCCGTCGCCAAGATGTCACCAGAGTCAACCGGCAATAGTGTCAAATTCACCCTGCCGGCAGGCACTGTAGTTGGCTATGGCGTACCGGGCGAAGTGACCATGGAATGGAAACTCCCGAGCGTAAACAACTCCCTTGAGCGCATTCGTTCTCGCGCTTACTTCCACGCCTATTCCTGCTACCTAGCCTACAAGACCTTGGCCGTTGCCCTCGGTGAGCTTAAAAAAGGCAATACCAAGGTTTGGAATTCCTACAAGCGACCCAAGAATGGTATCGGCGTTGGAATGACCGAAGGTATGCGCGGCGCCGTGGCGCACTGGGTCGTGATGCGTGATGGCAAAACTCATCGCTATCAGATTATCACCCCCACAGCTTGGAACGTATCACCGCGCGACGCCGAAGGGCGCCCCGGTCCTTACGAGGCCGCCATCATCGGCTCTGCCATCACCGAGCCTATCAACGGCGAGCTAAATGGCATTGACGTGGTGCGCACCATCCGGAGCTTTGATCCCTGCTTAGGCTGCACAGTACAGGTCTTCTCGCCCGATGAGAAGCTTCTGGCAAGCTGCGAGCTTGATCACCTACACGCCGAGGATATCTTCCACGCTCAGAACCACGCTGAGGGTAAACCCCACAGCCACGAGCACAGTCACTAAGTAGCACTATCTATTAAGTATCCCAAAGCAGGGGCACGGGCACTCCGTGCCCCTGCTTATTAACAACAGGAAGGTCTAATGCTAAAAACACTGATCTGTGGTCTCGGGAGTAAACTCCAAGGCGACGATGGCCTCGGGCCCTATGTTATTGAAGAGTTGGAAAAAAGGGGTGCGCCCGAAGGTGTCGAACTGGCTGATTATGGCATTTCGGGTTTCAAGTGCGCCCTATATCTAGCCAATTACGAAAGGGTTATTTTTGTTGATGCCATAGATCTACCGGGGCATGCACCCGGCGACATACATCGTCTGCGCATCCCGCGCGAGAAATTGGGCGGGCTGCCTACCCTTGGTGAAATAGGTATCAGTATGCACGAAACCGATTTGCCCCGCATCTTGGCAACCGCTGCCGCCCTAGGCACCGCCCCGTCTGAGATCGTGATTATCGGCATCCAGCCTGTTAATACATCTGTGCGGCTTGGTCTCTCACCGAAAGTAGCCCAGGCCATACCGCAAATTATCAAACTGATTGAGGCCGAACTTGCCAACTTCACCAATCAACCTACCGACTGCAATTAGACAACTCCCCCAATAACATGCCCCCTCTTGCCAGTCCTTGCTTATGGAGCTGAGCAGTTTTTGGGGCACCAAATAAAGCTGACACAGTTTATACCATAGCCCCGCTACCTAATGAATACGTCATAACGCATTTGACGTTAGTGGACCGGTTATACTTAACTAGACAGATTTAATCACTATGAATGCTGACACAGAGATGACTCGTTCCGGACACCTTAGGGTCTTCGGTGTAGTACAAGGTGTCGGCTTCCGTCCTTTTGTCTACCAGCTCGCCAAACGCTACCAACTCTGCGGCTGGGTACGTAATACTTCAGGCTACGTAGAGATAGAGGCAGAAGGCCCGGCTACAGCCCTTGAGGCTTTTGTAGGTGATATCAAGAGCCATGCCCCACCTGCGGCTCATATACAGCGCCTTGAATTTGAATCCTCATCACTTCGCGGCCTCAGCGACTTTCGCATCATCAAAAGCTTGTCACAACCTGGTGAATACCAGCTCGTCTCCCCCGATCTTGCTGTCTGTGCCGACTGTCAGCGCGAGATATTCGACCCTGCCAATCGCCGCTATCGCTATCCCTTTACCAACTGCACAAACTGCGGGCCACGTTTTACCATCATCCAAGACATCCCCTATGATCGCCCGTACACTACAATGAGTGTATTTACCATGTGTTCGGCTTGCCAGCAGGAGTACGATGACCCCGCCGATCGCCGCTTCCATGCCCAACCCAATGCCTGTCCCATCTGCGGACCAAGGCTAAGACTAGTTAATACTTGCGGGGATGAGATCCCCGCCGACCCCTTGAGCCAAGCGGCCCTCCTCTTGCAAGAAGGCAGTATTGTTGCCTTAAAGGGCTTAGGGGGCTTTTTATTAGCATGCGATGCCACTAATGAAGAAGCTGTATTACGTCTTCGCGTGCGCAAACGGCGCCCCGCCCGCCCCTTTGCCGTTATGCTAAAAGATATGAACGAAGTAAAACGCTATTGCGATGTCTCGCCTGCCGAAGAGGCGCTACTTTGCACACCTGCCGCCCCTATCGTCCTCCTTAAGATGTATGGTCAAACACTGGCTCCGGCAATTGCACCAGGCGTCAGATACCTGGGAGTCATGCTACCATATACCCCACTCCACCATCTCCTACTGCACGAGACCAACCGACCGCTGGTTATGACTAGTGGTAATCTCTCTGAGGAACCTATCGCACATGACAACGACGAAGCAGCAGTGCGCCTTGGTGCTATAGCTGATTATTTCTTATTACACGACCGCGGCATCCATGTGCGCTACGATGACAGTGTAGCAATGTGCCCCCAAGGCAAGCCCGTCTTGGTGCGCAGGGCACGCGGGTATGCCCCCAACCCTATCAAGCTCAATCATAAAGCCCCCTCTATCCTCGCCTGCGGGGCAGAGCTTAAGAGCACTTTTTGCCTCACCCGTGACGACTTTGCCTTCTTAAGTCAGCATATAGGCGACTTGGAAAACAGTGCCACATTAGCCAGTTACGAGGATCTGATCAAGCTCTATAAAGATCTCTTTCGCATATCGCCCGAGGTTATCGCCTGCGACCTCCACCCCGACTACCTTAGCACTCAATATGCCCACGAGAGCGCCCTGCGCACCAAGCTACAGATTATGCCGGTGCAACACCATCATGCCCACATCGCCAGCCTGCTAGCCGAGCACAGATGCCGCGAGCCAATTATCGGGGTAGTCTTCGATGGCACAGGATTTGGGGCAGATGGAGCCATTTGGGGAGGAGAATTTTTGCATGCCGATCTCAAGGGCTTTCAAAGGCTAAGGCATCTGGAATATGTGCCCTTGCCCGGGGGGGATGCCGCCACTCATCGACCATACCGCATCGCAGCAGCTTATCTGTATTATCTACTGGGAGAAAGCGGCTTAGCAGCCGCCGTAAGGCTGGTCGGTATCGACGAAGAGGAGCTAGACATTATCAAGGCGCAGATAGACCGCCGTCTGAATACTCCCTTTACCTCAAGCGCCGGGCGGCTCTTCGATGCCATTTCTGCCCTATTGGGCATACGTCGGGAAATTAATTACGAAGCCCAGGCGGCTATTGAACTGGAGATGTCCGCAACCGACAGCACCTGTCATGTTGACGAGGCTTACCCCTTCGGGGTCACAGATACAGAAAGCCACCCCGTCATTCGCCTAGCACCCCTATTTCGCGCTATAATGGCAGATATAGACGCTGGATATCGCCCGGCCGAAGTTGCGCGGCGCTTTCATTTCTCGATGGCCCAAATGATCGCCGAGGTATGCCGGGAATTAGGACACCAAACAGGAATAACTATTGTGGGACTTTCCGGCGGTTGCTTTCAAAATCGGTTGCTTCTGGAAATGACCACAGCGGCTATCGCCAAAGAAGGTCTTAGCGTACTCACGCACCAACAAGTACCACCGGGCGATGGCGGTATCGCCTTGGGTCAAGCGGCTGTGGCAGCCGAGACATTTAGAGAATAGTTTCATTAACCTGATAATGGTATGGCCTTAAACATCAAAACGCCCCAGGCGGCGTTTCTATCTAAGGGAGATAATTATGTGTGTAGCAGTTCCCGTAGAAATAATTAGCATTGATGGCACTGATGCCGAGGTAGATATCGGCGGAGCGCGGCGACGCATCAGTATCTATCTTACCCCCGAGGCCCAAATAGGCGACTACGTTTTGCTACATGCGGGCTTTGCCATCCGTATTATCGACCTTAATGAAGCACACGCAACTATTGAGCTTTTGAGGGATATCAATGCCGTTAACGGATGAGTTTGCTAACAGCGCCTTGGCTCTTAAGCTGGTGGAGCATATAAGGGCCTTGGCTCGTCCTGACCACCCGGTGCGCCTTATGGAGTTTTGCGGTAGCCACACCGCAGCCATACTACGCTACGGCATCCGTCAACTCTTACCGCCCGGTATTGAGCTCTTGTCCGGACCGGGATGTCCCGTTTGTGTTACCGATCAGATTGATATCGACCGAGCTTTATTCCTAGCACGTGTGCCAGGGGTTATCATGGCAACCTTTGGTGATATGCTCAAGGTCCCCGGCAACCAAGGGAGCTTGGCTGAGGCGCATGCCGATGGAGCCGATGTGCGTGTTGTATACTCCACCTTGGATGCCCTACAGCTTGCTCGCGAGAATCCCTCCCGCCAAGTTATTTTCTTAGGAGTCGGCTTTGAGACTACAGCTCCCACTATCGCTGCCTCGGTAATGCAAGCCGCCGAGCAAGGTCTCAACAATTACGCCGTCCTCTCTTTAGCCAAGATCTGCCCCCCGGTGATAAAAGCTTTATTGGACGGGGGCGAGATCCGGTTGCATGGCCTTATCTGCCCCGGTCACGTCAGTGCCATTATCGGCTCCGAACCATACGAGTTTATCGCCCGCGACTACGGCGTTGCCTGTGTTGTTGCCGGTTTCGAGCCAGTGGATATTCTCCAGGCTATCGTCATGTTGTTATCCCAACTCTGCCAAGAACATCCAAAGGTAGAGGTGGCCTATACCCGAGGGGTAATTCCAAATGGGAACCCGCACGCCATCAGCCTAATGAGCCGAGTCTTTGAGCCAACTGCAGTTAGCTGGCGTGGCATGGGGACTGTACCCGGTAGCGGCCTCAAGTTAAATGCGACATACGCCGCCTACGATGCAGAAAAACTATACGATATCCCTCCCATGCCAGGCCGTGAGGCTTCCGGCTGTATCTGCGGGGAGATCCTGCGCGGAGTGAAAACCCCGGCAGACTGCGCCCTCTTCGGGCGGGCCTGTACCCCCACACGCCCCATCGGCCCATGCATGGTTTCTGGGGAAGGGGCTTGCGGTGCCTATTTTAGTTATGGAGATGGTCGTGGAGGATAAGATACTAATGGCCCATGGCGCCGGTGGCCGCTTGAGTCGCGAGCTTGTAGCCCACCTGGTAGACTGCTTAGGTCCCGCCTGCCGTAATAGCATGGACGATGCGGCCGTTGTGCCGGGGGCAGAGCGGATTGCATTCACAACCGACAGCTTTGTGGTTACCCCGCTCTTTTTCCCCGGAGGGGATGTGGGTAGACTTGCCGTATGCGGAACAGTAAACGATCTGGCCATGAGCGGAGCAACTGCCCTTTATCTGAGTTTGTCTTTTATCATCGAAGAAGGCTTGCCCATAGCTGAGCTTACACGAGTGATCTCCTCTATCCGCGAGGCCGCCCTAGAGGCAGGAGTTCACATCGTCACTGGCGATACCAAGGTTGTACCGCACGGAGCCGCAGATAAACTATTCATCAACACTGCGGGGCTGGGAATAGTACCCGAGGGTATAAATATCTCTGGATCGCTGGCTCGCCCGGGCGATGCCGTCATATTGAGCGGCTCTATTGGCGAGCACGGCACAACAGTCATGGCTCAAAGGGAAGGGCTCCGCTTTTCTGGGGATCTGGCTTCTGACTGCGCCCCTTTAAACCGTTTGGTCGCCGCTATGATCGCCGTATGCCCCGACATCCATGTCCTACGCGACCCCACGCGCGGCGGTTTGGCAACAACCTTAAACGAGATAGCCCAGCAATCAAACGTTGGCATCACCATTGAGGAAGCCACTGTACCGATCAGAGCTCCCGTAAAAGCCTTGTGCAGCCTGTTGGGGCTAGACCCGTTTTATGTCGCCAATGAAGGCAAACTTATATCGTTCGTATCGGGGGACAAGGCCGAGGATGTTGTCGCAGCCATGCGCCGTGAGCAATATGGTGTACAGGCAGGAATAATAGGGCAGGTAACCGCTGAGCCCATCGGCCGAGTCATCCTCAAGACTGCCCTGGGCACTACCCGCGTGCTATCCATGATGGCCGGGGATCTCTTACCTCGCATCTGCTAAGCCCAAGGGTTTTCCCGCATTAAGCCGAATGCAATCATTTATACCCCGGCCATGCTTAGTTCACGTGCAATGAGACGCGCGGTTTCCTCAGCCACTTCACCGGCGAGGCTGATGCACTGGTTTTTATGCTCCGGGGAGCCGAACTGGAAACCCCGGATCAAAATGCGGCAGCATAAAGCCCTGTGCCGCTCTTGAAAACCATCGTGTAGCTCGCGAGATAAGGCCATGATGTGCTTGATGCGCGGGTCCCCTCCCTGAGTGCGACCGAAGATCATCCCCAGGGCCATAACCCCACCAGCAACGGCCCCACAGACGCAACCAGCCCGACCCATACCCGCCGGGAAGCCAGAGGCCATAGCAATAACCTCATCTGGCAACTTAAGGCCAAATTCATCCCTAATGGTCTTAACCACCGCTTCCGAACAGCCAAATTCCCCGCTTCGGTAGTGGCCCTCCGCCGTCTCGCGTACTCGTTTTAGGTCAATTTCTGTAACGGATATCTGGCCCCAATTAGAGGCAGATGTTGTCTGGTCCATAATGATTTCCTTCCTTATTACCTAATCATGGGTTGTCTACTAGCAATGTCTGCGCCTGCGCCAAGTCCTGCGGGGTGTTTATATTGAAAAAAGAGAGGCATTCTCGATCAATGCCATTGATGTCATTACCATCTATGTACACCGTATTGACCTTGGGATAGAAGTCACGAATAACCCTTGAGCCAGATGCCAGCACGGTCTCAATCGCTGGAAGGCAGCGCTTGGTATAAATGGCATGCAGGGGATGAATTCCAGGGGCACGCGTCCCAACACCTAGACGCGGCACGAGTGCGTCATAGTTGCGCGGTCGTTCTGCCATATAACTCAGTAGCCGCAGATTAAGAAACGGCATATCACAAGCCACCACCAAACAGTGGGAAAAACGGGCTGCCTGTAACCCGCTGCACAAACCCCCCAATGGCCCACCGTCAGGTATGGCGTCAGTCACGTTACGCGCACCCACGATCTCGATTGCCACCTTAGACACCACGATTACCTCTGGGCCTAGATGCTTCATCCGCATTACGACGGTTTCCAATAACGTTCTTGTCCCATCCAGCCTAAGCAGAGCCTTGTCCGTTCCTAGCCGGGAGCTATGCCCACCAGCCAACACTATCACCGTAATGTCGGAATGCCCCATTTAGAACAAGACCACCTTGGCTATACTGCCTTGATCAAGATAGTCTCGACCCTCGGGGACAACGACATATCCGTCCGCCCGAGCAATATTGAGTACGGAACTCGGCTTTGTTGGCAAAAGATGCGCCGTGTCCCCCTCAAACCGAACCAACTGAAAGCGTCGACTATTCCCTGCGCCAAATACACGCTCGCCTAGCTTTGCCTCGATCGACACATCATTTCTTGGCGGCAACCCAGCCATCTTGCGCACTGCCGGTCCTAGAAGCAAATAGGCATTTATGAAGCAAGCTGCAGGATAGCCGGGCATCCCTAATACCGGCTTACCCCCAACCACGGCAAACATAGTAGGCCTGCCGGGCTTAATGCGCACACCATGAAAATAGACCCGGCCTATTTCCTGCAAAGCAGAGGCCAATAAATCTTTTCTGCCGACCGAGACCCCGCCGGAGGTGACCACCAAGTCAGCCTTGAGGGCCTCATTTAATCTGTCCTTAAGACACCTAGCATCATCTCGGGCCACGGCCAGTGTTACCGCCGTGCCTCCATTTTCCTTAACTACTGCGGCAAGGTTGTAAGAGTTGACGTCATACATCTGACCCAAACCCAGCTTCATGCCAGAGACAATTACTTCATCGCCCGTAGGCACTACCGCCACCGTTGGTCGAGAGAGGACATTGACTTGCTCCATACCCTGGGAGGCTAGCACCCCGATCTTGCGGTATGTGAGCCATTCACCCTTTTTCATGACAGTATCTCCACGGCAAATGTTCTCTCCCCGCAATCCCATGTTGTCCAAAGGAGCCACGGCCCGACGGATACTTATCCGATCACCACTTACGTCGGTTTCCTCAACCATCACCACTGCATCTGCCCCTTCCGGTATCATTGAGCCCGTGGCGACCTCTATGCACGTCCCGGCACCAAGCCTGCCCATAGCAATTTCTCCGGAACAGACAGTATCGACCAGCCTTAAGATGACTGGCGCTACTGCCGAGGCGTCTTGGGTATCTTCCGTTCGCACCGCAAAGCCGTCTTTGGCAGCACGGTTATAGCCCGGGACATCATAGCAGGCAATAACATCTTCGGACAGCACCCGTCCCAAGGCATCGCCAATCCCCACGCTCTCAGTGCGCACCACAGCCGCCACGTGTTCCAACACCATCCCTTGGGCCGATTCTAAAGAAATAAGCTCGTCAAATGTGCTCACGGGCATCTCCGCTATCCATTGTGTTACTTGACCCTAAGCTAAAGAATGAGACTCAGGTGCAATAAGCCACCGTCGCATCTATGTGCCATTTCGGCCTCTAATAGGGCACTTACAATGCCTATAGGCATAGGTAATACATAACCCCTTGCCCAAGGATAATATCATACCCGTCGCCAACCAAGCGAACTATGGGACAACATCACCCCATATATGTCGACCACGGCCACCATCCATCCAAAAGCCACGCGCATCTTCCCGCCAACCCAGAGATACAGCACATACTACTTCGCGTAAAATATTTGTAGGTTTTTAGGCACAAAGTAATAAGAGGCCGCCCAGAAGTGATTTAATACTGTTTGGAAACACAAATAATCACAAAGGAGGCAGCCTCTTATGGAAACAACT
>Ga0123356_10008758_pt1 | contig 10029 bp, 3 predicted proteins | sample TergutEmb28metaG_2_FD_92546 | JGI IMG/M metagenome (GOLD analysis project Ga0123356, IMG submission 92546) | Embiratermes neotenicus P3 segment gut microbial communities from Petit-Saut dam, French Guiana - Emb289 P3 | ecosystem: Host-associated > Arthropoda: Insects > Digestive system > Gut ... | reverse complement strand
GATTTGAATGTACTCCTTCACTTAAATATGCATGTTTGTGTGTGAGGCACGTAAGAAAGTAGTTCAACCACGGGAAATCCGGGTCGATACCTAAAAAAAGAAGTGTGTTCCAAAAACTGAAAATCTCAGTTTCGATCTCTGCGGCTTTTTCGGGATCGTTTACGGAAAAGAGCATCATATGATAATTACCCATACATCGATGGATATATTTCCGTACTTCCTTGTCTTTTATTTCCCGGTATCTGCCGGAATGTGACGCGCCTTCTTCAAAATAGTTTAATATCTTTTCGTTCTCTTTTTTATTGAAATAGAACAGGGTTATGCCGCACCAGTAAAGATATTTTACTACCTTGTCAGGATCTTTTCTGACTCTTGCTCTTTCCAGAAGACTTTGATAAACCTTCAGTGCCAGACCCGGATCCAACCGTATTTCATAAGCGGATATCTTCTGCATAGTTTCGAATAAATCAGTCTCTTCTTCATCAGATATGTCTGTTATAGTTTCAAGCATTGGATACAGATGTGTCTTAATAAGCTCATCTATACGAATACGGTGAGACCGTACACCGTCGATCACTTTTTTGCATGCATAAACAACATCGTCTGCCGAAAGACCGGGTTCCAGTCTTCCGATACGATTCTTTGATATGTATTCATATTCATTTTGAAGTTCCGCGAGAAAATTGTTCATTTATTCTCCAGATGGAAGTTTTTCCTTTAATTCTTTCAGTTCAACCAGAGCGGGTGCAAGGTCAAAGTTTTCTATCATTTTTATCAAGTTTTCGCTTCCGGGTATAGAGCGAAGGGTGCTTGTATATGTCAGGCATTCTGAATCATTGTCTTTTAATAATAATTCCAGTTCTTCCAGTACCCGGAGCACTTTGTTATTATCTAACGGTTCGGCGGGCATATCTGAAGCATCCATTTCATCAACTATCGGCGTAAGATCTGTTATCACCGCTTCCAGTTCATTTTTGAGTGCTTCCATCTGTTCTGCCGTGGTAAGATTTTCATTGTCCTTCAGTGCTACTTCCACTTCTTCGGCAGCTTGCAACAACGGTGTTTTCCGGAGCTGGCCGGCATTGCCTTTTAGAGTATGCACCAATCTGTGCGCAAGTTTTATATCACCTGTATTTATAGCATTTTCTATTTCCTGATATTTACTTTTGTTATTTTCAACAAAATTGTTGATCAATTTCAACCTAAGTTCATTATCGGTTTCTTCATACAGGTTTTCATCTTCAGTATGCCACTTTACAGGTTCGAAATATTTGATCAAACAGCGCCATAACTCCTGTGATGTGAAAGGTTTACCCAGGTAATCGCTCATGCCGCTCTTTTCATACTGCTCTTTTTCATCCGCCATGACATTTGCCGTCATCACAACAACAGGTATACCTGTGTTCATTGCCCGGATTTCATCAGTTGCTTCAAGACCGTCCATAACCGGCATGTGCATATCCATAAAGATCAGGTCGAATTGTTTTTCACCACTGAGCATCCGGTCACGTACCATATCAACTCCGATTTTACCGTTTTCTGCTACTACGGTTTTCAATCCTACCCTTGCCAGGTGTTCACACGCGACCTGCCGGTTCATTTCATTATCTTCACACAAAAGGATTTCACCAACGAATGTCGGCCTTTTTAATCTGCCTTGTTCTGTCTGCTTTTTGATGAGCTCTTCCTCGGTGATTTCAAACGTTTCGAATACCAGTTCAAAGCTAAAAGTGCTGCCGGTGCCGGGTGTACTTTCCACACGCAAATTCCCGCCCATCATTTCCAGCAGGTTTTTAGTAATTGCAAGTCCGAGACCGGTCCCGCCATATTTGCGTGTCGTACCTGATTCCGCCTGTATGAAGGGTTCAAAAATCCTCTGGATCTGTTCGTCGGTCAAACCTATGCCGGTGTCTTTGATTTCAAAACACAATGTCAACGAGTTTTCATCCATATTCTTCACTGTTGCATAAAGACGTATCGAACCGGATTCGGTAAATTTCACAGCGTTTGACATAAGATTTACCAGTACTTGACGCAGTCTTGTCGGGTCACCCAGGGGCATTCTGCCTGTTAACGGTTCTGCGTATAAATGCAATGTAAGGCCTTTGTCAAGGGTTCTCGGTAGAATTATCGTCCGGCAGGCTTCAAGTACATCCTGCGGGATAAAAGGAACTTTTTCCAACTCGATTTTACCCGCTTCTATTTTTGAAATATCCAATATATCATCTATTATATGTAAAAGACCTTCAGCACTTTGGACGATGCTGGTCAGATATTTTTTTGATTTCGGGGACATTTGTTCATCGAGTGCAAGTTCGGAAAATCCTACAATGCTGTTCATAGGCGTACGGATCTCATGGCTCATATTTGCCAGGAAAGTCGACTTGGTACGATTTGCGACCTCTGCTTCAGAGCGTTGTTTGATGAGCTTTTTAATATTTGTTATATCACGGACTACTTCAATATATCCTGAGGTTTCATTTTCAGTATCCTTGAGAATTTCCACATCGACCTGATATGAAGTATCATTATGATCGAAAAATGTCAGCATTTCACCGCGTTTAGCACATGCGATCCCGCAATCTTCGGTGTTACATATTTGAGCATTCCAGTTACTGCACGGCTTTCCGATCATTTCCTCCCGCGTTTTGCCTAACATATCCTCCACCGGTTTATTCACAAATGTCCAGTTCATATCTTTATCAGTAACGGAAATAAGAAGCGGTATCGCATCCAGGACAGACTTGTACCAGTGTGCCATTGCTTCGGATTTCTTGCTTTCAATATTCAGTTTTTCCGATTGCTCGGTGATGATCATCCTTTTCTTTCTGTCTCTGATATTTGCTGTCGTTATGATGATTATCACCAGAAAAAGCGCTGAAAGCGCACCATATATCCAGGGTCTCTGAGCTTCCGCCAGCACTGCGCGGTAATCGAACGTCATTCGCATCCACCTGTTTGAGATCCCCTTGGTATCAATGACATCAAGCGCTTTATCGATTATAGAACGAAGGATGATTTCATTTTTATTAAAACCGAATCTTGTATTTATACCATGTTCAAAGACATAATTTATCTTAAAGCCGGTAAGTTCACGGTAGTGTGTCAGAAACATAAGTCTTCTTTCGGTGGTCATGACCAGATCCACTTCCCCGTTTTGCAATGCCATGAAGGACTCATCGATGCCGGCATATTCAATCGAATTTTCATGTCCCGGAAACCATTGCCGGAACATTGCAGTATAAGCAGTACCGCGGGCGAGACCGACTTTGATATGATATATTTCATTAATGGAAATATTATGAAAATCCGCTCTGGATATGAGTGCATGATAATCGTTTTGGATCACTTTTTCCGACCAGATAAAATGTTCATCGCGCTCTTTGGTCCATATCAGTTCACCGACAATGGAAGCTTCTCCGGTCCGCAGTATTTCCTGCACATCGGACCATTCCGTGTGTTCATCATTGACCTGCCTGAAGGTAAGATCGGTGATTGCTTCGATTTCGGTCAGCAGATCATAGAAGATGCCCTGCCATTCATTTTCCCGGGCATTGAAAAAGCTGACAGGATAATTACTGTAAATAGCTACGATTTTTATAACCGGATTATTGACTATAAAATCACGCTCTTCATCCGTTAACCGGTTGTATAGTTTGTGTCTCACATATTCCTGGTATCCGGCATTATATAACCCGACTAAATGTGATGATCCGTTATTTTGGAGCGCTTTTTCCATAACGGAAATTATCGGCTCCAATGATGGTGTTTGTGTAGCCATGGAAAGAGAGATATAGATCAACGGAAAATAATCCAGTACGACGATGTCAGGATGATCATCGAAGTTCACTTCTGCCACTTCACTGTATAAATAAGCATCTATCAATCCTGATCTGAGTGCATGATATACGCTTTCGAAATCGCCGAGTGTGATAACCTCAAATGTGCCCGGATCCATTTCCGAAGTCACCCTTGCTATGGTGGCAGTCCCCTCCATGAACCCATAGCGGACCGGTCTTTCGGCAGCAATTTCATCTAAAGATATACTGTCGGCCAATCTATATGCCTTGATATGGCGCGTGGCAATAGAGCTTGTCATCGCATATATCTGCTGACGTTCTTCGGTTGCGATCAAATCTCCGGTAAATGAGATTTCGCCGGTTTCCAGTCCGTCTAAAAGTTCAAGCCATTCATAAATTTCCGGTATGAAGGGTATCTCGAACAATTCCGTCATCCATTCGCAAAATAAAGCGGAAAACCCTCTTACATCACCGTATCTGTTGATAAATGATTCGGTGGAGAGCGGCATTCCGTAAATGAAATATTCAAATTGTTCTTTAAGAGCTTCGATCGCCTCTATTTCCGGTTCTGTTATGCCGGGGATATCTTTATATGTCGTGAATACCACAGGTTCATTAACATCATCCTTTTTAGAACTGCATCCCGAAAACAGCAAAATCAAAAACGTTATGATGAGTGTGATACTTATTATTCTTTTGAATTTGGATGTATTTACGCTCATATTATTGATATTCCAATTGTTCGCGTAATTGTGCTATAGTTGCCTGATTTGACAGCAGCTCCCTTTTTTGCTGCTCTATCTGTAAAATGTTATTAATGCGCCTGAGTAACAGCGGACCGTAAAAAGGCTTTGTTACGTAATCCGCAGCACCCAGTTCCAGTCCCTTCACCGCGCTGGTTTCATCATCCTTTGCAGTAAGGAAAATAACCGGGATGTCCTTGAATCTTGGATTTTCCTTTAAAATCTCGATGGCTTCAAATCCGTTCATCACCGGCATATTTACATCCAGCAAAATTAAATCGGGTATGAATTTATCGGTTATTTTGAAGAGCTTGGCGGCTGAGGGTGCGGGATATACTTCAAAATATGATTTCAACAAATTTCTTACCATAGACAGATATGAAATATTATCATCTACTATTATTACTTTTTTTCGTGTGTTTTCCACGTGTTTGACCTCGTTTATTAATTATATGATGAAAGTTTTTTAATGATCTCATCGAAATTCATCTGCTCGGTGTTTTCACGCAGCCAGATAATCAATTCGCCGTCAGATTCATACTCATAACCTTCCAATTCGTCCAGTGCTGCATCAACACCGCTCATATCGTAGTTGTCACATGCTATACGCAGGTTGTTCAAAGTGACGACATCCGGTTTGGCCTTCTTTGGTTTTTCGTTATCAGAATCTAGTTCTTCAAGCATGGAATTTATGTCCGCGATCAGCTTTCGCGTTATTACCGCCATCTTATCATTGTGGGTTACCACATATTCATAATCACCGGCAAGTGCAGCTCTTTCCAGAGCTTCGGCTATATCTGCGGTTTCTTCAGCACAAATACCGCCGCTGGAACCTCTGATACCGTGCAAAATCGTAGCATATTCTTCCAGGTTATCTGCATCAACGACCCGTGATTTTTCAAGCAGCATCGGAGTGTTCCTCGAATATGAACGAAGAACGTCGATATATGCACTTTTATCATCATAGAAACGTGACAACCCTTTTTCAATAATCAGGCCCGGAACTCCTTTCAACAATGCCTGCCAGTTTTTATCGTCATCATGGATCGGAGGTCTGTAGACATCCTCACGCTGATATAATTTTTCCTGTTCCTTGTCACGGACCCATTCACGGATAACGGAGTCCAGATGTGCTATTTCTATCGGTTTTGAAATGAATGCCTGAAATCCCTTATTTAAGAACATTTCTTCATTCCCTACAATGGCATTTGCCGTAAGGGCGATTATTGGTATGTTTTTTGTATAGTCGGTGCCGATCTCACGTATCTGCCGTGTTGCTTCTATCCCGTCCATCCCGGGCATCATATGATCCATGAATACAGCATTATAACGGACTCTTTTATCAAGGAGCGCTTCAATAGCCTCCTGACCACTTGTCACACAGTCGATCTGCATATGATAAGGCTTCATCAGGCCTCTCGCTACATCAAGATTTGTAACTACATCATCTACGATCAAAACCCGCGCATAAGGCATATAAAGTCTTGTCATACTTCCGTATTGCCTGCGTTTTTGTTCAGAATAGATCAAGTGTTTCAAGCTTTCGATCACTTCCGGGCCGATGATATCATCTGTGATGTGTTTTTGCTTAAGGCGTACGGTGAAAATACTTCCCTTTCCGTATTCACTTTCGGCTTTTATACGACCGTCCATAAGTTCCACAAGTCTTTTTGCTATAGACAGTCCCAGTCCGGTCCCTATGATCTGGCGGTTTGCCGACATATCCACCTGGACATAATCGCTGAATAAGTTATCGATATCTTCCTGCTTGATCCCGATACCGGTATCGCGGACAATAAATGTAAGCCATACCTGATCATCTTCCCGAACACAATTGACGGTCAGTTCTACCGTTCCATCCTGAGTGTATTTAAATGCATTTGACAGGAAATTATTTAATATCTGTTTGATCCTCAGTTCGTCACCGTAAAGATGCGTGGGCAGATTTTCGCAGACATTCATTATGAATTCGATCGGTTTTTCACCCTTATGCATTATACTTTGAGTCACTGCGTCATTTATCATACTGGGAATGTCATATTCGACGGGTATGAGTTCGAACTTGCCCGCTTCGATTTTTGAAATATCAAGGATATCGTTCACTGTACTGAGCAGTGTCGCACCGGCATTGTTTATTTGATACAGCCTGTAGCGGCTTTCTTCACTCAAGCTTCCGTCAGTATCCAAAACCAGGTCCGACAAGCCGATCACTGCATTTAAAGGTGTGCGTATTTCGTGGCTCATGTTGGCGAGAAAACTGCTCTTTGCTTCACTTGCCTGCTGTGCTTCCAGTGTAGCTTCGCGAAGTGCGTTTTCACCCCTGCGTTTGGAAAATGCTCCTGCGAGGATCGACCCCGCCATTGTAGACAGTCTGAATTCGCCCTGTGTCCAGTCCGCCTGTTCAAATGTGGTGGCAAAAACGAGATAGCCTGCACGTGCACCCTCCACCATCAGTGGTATGTAGCAAAAACTTTTCTCCTCAAGGGATGTGCCGGGATGTGCTTCAAAAACCTGAACTGCCGCTTTTTCATAATAACAACCGGTCCTGTCCGCTTCAGTAAGGATCGGTTGCATTACTTCATTGGACAAAATCCGCCCCAGTACTTTCGGGGTTTCTTCATTAATAACGTCTTCATAAGTGCAGTTCAAAGAACCGTCCGGCAGCAATTCCAGAATTATTGCTCTATCGGTTTTAGTAAAGCTGCGCAGGTCGAAAAGCGCATTTTTGATCAGGTTGTCAAAATCATACGGTTGAGTAAACGGCACGGAAAACTTGGAAATAAATTCCTGTGTCCGATACTCCGCTTCGTTCGCCGTTATCATGATCTCTTCACTTCTTTTTCTTGCGTAGGCACCGGCGATGATCGATCCTGCCATCGTCGCAAGCCTGAATTCACCTTCATCCCAGTTTGCCTGTTCAAACATAGTGAAGAAAACCAGATAGCCCGCCCTGTTGCCGCCGATCGTCAACGGTATGTAGCAAAAGCTTTTTTCGCCCAGGTCGGCATCAGGGTATCTCTGGAAATATCTGGATGCAGCTTTTTCATAAAAGCAGCCTGTTCTGTCGGCTTTGTCAAAAATCGGTTTCATACTTCTGTAAGCAAGTGAACGGCCCAGGACCTTTGGTGTTTCTCTGTTTATAATATCTTCATGAGTACAGAGAAGTGATCCGTCCGGCTGGATCTCGAGAATTATTGCCCGGTCTGTGTTTGTGAAGTCGCGCAGGTCATATAAAGCATCGTTGATCAACACGTCAAAATCATAGGATTGTGTGAAAGGTACTGAAAATTCCGATATGAATTTTTGTGTGCGCAGCTCCGCTTCATTTGCCGCGATCAGTAAATCTTCGCTTTTTTTACGTGAATAAGCACTTGCGATGATCGATCCTGCCATTGTAGCCAGTTGAAATTCTCCCTCTGTCCAGTTCGCTTCTTCAAACATTGTAAAGAATACCAGGTAACCCGCTCTGCTCCCGCCGATAGTTAAAGGTATATAACAAAAACTCTTTTCGCCTAAATCTGCAGAAGGGTATCTTTGGAAGTATCTTTGTGCCGCTTTTTCGTAAAAACAACTTGTCCTGTCCGCTTTATCGAGTATCGGCTTCATCTTTTTATATTCAAGTGAAAATCCAGATACTCTCGGTGTTTCATCATTAATAACATCTTCATATGTGCAATATAATGTTCCGTTTGCCTGCAGTTCCAATATTATAGCTCTGTCCGTATTGGTAAAATCACGCAAATCGTACAGAGCATTATCTATCAGATCGTCGAAGTCATAGGGACGGGTAAAGGGCATTGAGAATTCGGAGATAAACTCCTGCGTCCGCAGTTCGGCTTCATTTGCTGCTATAAGAATGTCTTCACTTTTTTTTCTTGAATATGTTCCTGCAATGATCGAACCCGCCATGGTCGCCAGCCGGAATTCCCCTTCCGCCCAGTTTGCCTGCTTGAACATCGTGAAGAATACCAGGTATCCCGCTCTGTTGCCGCCGATAGTCAACGGTATATAGCAAAAGCTTTTTTCGCCTAAATTTGATGACGGGTGTCTTTTAAAATAACGGGACGATTCTTTTTCATAAAAACAACCTGTGTTATCCGCTTCGTCAAGGATGGGCTTCATCATTTCATAAGATAATGAACGATCCAAGACCTTTGGTGTTTCTTTGTTGATGACATTTTCGTAAGTGCACAGCAGTGAACCGTCAGGCTGAAGCTCTAAAATGATGGCTCTGTCGGTTTTTGTGAAGTCGCGCAATTCATACAACGCATTGTTGATCAATTCATCAAAGTCATAAGGTTGTGTAAACGGCACAGAAAATCTTGATATGAACTCCTGTGTACGTAACTCCTCTGCGGTACTGGCGACGATGTTCCTGTTGTCCATCGATGTTTCCTTTCGAAATGTCTATTTCAACATGTATTTGCGCTGTAGCAGTCCGGCGGTCACTTTATCATGAATAAATTGTACCACATATTTTGATATATTAAAATGGCAAAAACCGCTCTCATTATAAACAAATTGTTAAAATTCACTCCCGCCGGTATTGCAAGCATGCTCGCTTCTGAGAATAAATATCGGTGATCCGATTTTAATCATTTACATTCATCTCCTGTATATTGTATTATTATGGTCGGGATTTTAGCGGTTTGTTAAAGACGGGAGATGCCGATGCAATTATATAAACGATATTTTTCCAAATTCAAAAACCCTTTTCTTTTTGCTGTGACCTGTGTGTCCTTAGAAGCTTTTTGTGACCTGCTTGGGCCGACACTAATGGCACGTGTGATAAATCTGGGTATATTGAATAACGACATGGATGCTGTGCTGCGGTGGAGTCTGCTCATGCTTTTTGTCGTTTTTCTCGGTGCCTGTTTTGCTGCGACGCGCAATATTTTAGCCGCACGGACATCATCACTTTTCGGTGCTGATCTACGTCGTGATACTTTCGGTAAGATCGTAAGTTTTTCGGAAGAAAGTGTGGATAAAATCCAAAGCGGATCACTCATTACACGTATGACCGGTGATACATCCCAGGTGGTCATGTTCGCCAATGGTATAATGCGTATCTTTTTGAAAGCACCGATCATGTGTGTCGGAAGCATTGTTTTTGCCACCATCCTGAACCCGCGCTTAAGTCTTTGCATTTACGGTGTAGTGGCATTGATAACAGTACTGACGGTCATAAGTATAAAAATGAGTTACATACGGTTTGCAAAACTGCAGGTTGCTCTGGATAAATTGAATTCTGTCACGCAGGAATATCTGCTCGGGATAAGACTTGTCAAGGCTTTCGGCACATATAATGAGGAAGTGGACCGGTTTGAACAGGCAAATGAATCTTTGAAACAGCGTTCTGTATCGACACAAATGGTTATAACGGTCATATCACCTATCATGGGTCTTGTAGTGGGGCTTGGTGCAACTCTGGCTATATATTTCGGCAGTGTACTGTTTGGTTTCGAGCTGATAGAACCCGGTGATAT
>Ga0123356_10008757_pt1 | contig 10029 bp, 2 predicted proteins | sample TergutEmb28metaG_2_FD_92546 | JGI IMG/M metagenome (GOLD analysis project Ga0123356, IMG submission 92546) | Embiratermes neotenicus P3 segment gut microbial communities from Petit-Saut dam, French Guiana - Emb289 P3 | ecosystem: Host-associated > Arthropoda: Insects > Digestive system > Gut ... | reverse complement strand
TAACGAGCAGATGGGAAATATCGGATCCGAGGTCGGGCGCGCCATAATAGCGCACCGAAATGGAAACACCGTACGCGAGAGCCGAGCGATCGACCGTGCAATCGATTTATTCAGCGCCACTGTCGAAGTCATGATTAACACAGAGTATTCGTATCGGCTAAAGGAAGTGCTGCGTTCGCGTGACGAGTTTTTGCGTTTGTTTTTAGACGGCACATTCGAAGAGGATGCAGAAAATATTGAGCGATATTTCATGTATTTCGCATTTGCCGCCCGCGCAGAGCAAGAATCGGAGAGAAACACAGGGGGACGGTTCTCCTGTGTTTCTAACACAAGAGAACCGTCCCCTTGTGCTGGATGAATAACGATCAATTCCAGCAGAAAAAAACGACAATAGTAACACATCAGTAACAGTATTATCGTATTATTAGACAAATAGAAACACTGTTTATAAAGCAAAATTACACATTTCCGCAGAACTATCTACATGAAAGGAAGCTAACATATGGCAGGACGAAAGCCATCCGAAAAACTCCTTGCGTTATTCTGTTTTATTGCCAAGCTGACCTCGACGCTGACGGTGAGTTCCTCCAAGTATGCAGAACTGGCAGACAAAGACAAAGCGGCAACGGGCGGGGTAGACACAGATGAGACAGTAACAGGCATTACAATCATCATGTACGCCTTGAATATCCGGATGCCTGCAAATACCACTACCCCGACCAATACCCCAGCCGAGGGCAGCATCTGAATCATGACGTTCCTGGGCATTAAGCCCGGGTTCTAACTTTATATAGACGGCATTTAGATGACATTGCACTTTGATAATTGCGAATTGATAATTGCGAATCGAAACTTGGGTTGATATTGTCTATGAGGACTAAAACTATGAGTGGGGAGGTGACAGGTCTTTTCCGGGAATCAGCCCAAGAAAATATAAAAAACGTAACTGTTCAGGTGTTTTCCGGATACCACCTAAACAGTTACAAAACCATAATAATAAAAGGAGAAATATTCATGTTAAAGAAAACCAAAATGCTATCCATCATTCTCGCGCTGGCCATGCTATCCGCTTTACTCCCGGCACTTTCCGCTTCCGCCCTGAATGGGGCGGCGACGGTCAGGGCGTCAGAGAGCAATATCGCGGGGAAATACTGGGTAACCGCAACCGCGAGCAGCAACGCCGAAGACGCCGGGCTGGCGATTGACGGCAACCCCAACACCACCTGGATCGCTGCGGACGAAACAGCATCCCTGACAGTTGACCTCAGCGGCGCTTATAACGCAGTCCGCAAAACCGAAGTCAAATTCATCGGCGAAAACACAATCTACAAGTATAAACTGGAAGGCTCGACCGACGGCGAGGCATGGTTCGCGCTCGCCGACCGCACCGGCAACACGAGGGCAGCCGAGGGATTCACCGACATCTTCAGCAAAGCCGGAATCCGATTCCTGAAGGTCACCATCACCGGCGGCAGCCCCGTAGGGATCAAAGATTTCAAGGTATTCAACTACCTGCGCCCCGATATGGACAACGGCTCCGACATAGGCAGCCTGCAAACCGGGGCATTCTACTACAACGCCAATAACAGCCCGCCCCAGATGATGCTCGATGGTTCGCGCCAGATAAGGGGCGGCACCGGGAATGCTGCCAGCATGAACACCGGCAACAACTTCTACGGGCTGACCAAAGACATGGGCTGGGACACAATCCGCATCCGCATCTGGAACGACCCGCGCAGCGAAGGCGGCTGGGCGACCCCCGGGGTATGGGATAACGGAAGCGGACTCTTGGCGAGCTTCCCGACCGGCAACGCAAACGGAGGCAACAGCCCCAACAGCACCCGCACCCACGCCAGGTATATCGTCGGCGCGGGCCAGAACCTTGCGATAGACTTCCACTACGCCGACAGCTGGGCCGACCCGCAGAACCAGCCAAAGCCATACGCGTGGGTAAACCTTCCCTGGGGCGACCCCGAAGAGCCGCTGAGGATACCCAATATGACCGTAGGCGCGGCGACCGTCCCCGCGACATACAACCCGAACAACGATGCGCACCACAAAATAATCACAAGGGGCCTCGTCTCGGAAGTATACCATTTCACATACGAGATGATTGAATCGTTGATAGCGCAAGGCACGGCGCCGACTATCATCGCTATCGGAAACGAGATATCGCATGGCATGATGTGGGGCAAGGAATACAGGCTGACCAACCACTACAGCGCAACGGAAACATACAATGACCACCATGACTACTACCACCGCTTCATCCGCGACAACGAAAAATCCATACTGGGTACCGGGACGACATACGCGCAAAGATATGCGACATCGACCATAATCGACAGGGAAGACATGCCCTACGGCGGCGGCGTCGAATGGATGAGCTACGCAAAAGCCAATGGCGACAAGAATTCGGAAGCCTATAAATCCTTCCTCGAATCTGTCAGGCGCCTCTCCGTGCTAATAGACGCGGGCCAGAGGGCAATCTACGACCTGAACGAGAAGCACGGCCTGGAAATGCAAACCGAAATACACTTTGCCAACAACGTATTCGCAGAGCCGCGCGGCGGTTCCAAAGTCGTGCTCGACCCAGACACGGCTTTTGAGAAATTCATAACTCTGGTGAGCGAGATCAACAACAGCATGAAGGATATGAGCGGATTCCCAGACCGCATAGGGATCTCCTACTATCCCGACTGGCACGGCACATACGCCATGCTGGAGAAAAATATAGTCGAACTCCAAAAGGTAGTCCCCACAGGCACAAAATTCAACATATCCGAATGCAGCCCGGGATACAGCGGGACGGTCAACAACTGGATTAACGACCCGAACCTGGTAGGCGGCCCTGCGAGCAATCCAAACCCATGGGTATCGGGCCTGCCGAACACATTCACGCGCACCATGCAGTACATGGCGGACTATACAGTTGACCTATTGAACCTGATCAACAACGTCCCCGGCAATGCCGGCATGGGCGTATGGCCATGGAACGGGCAATCAGTATACGGCACAGGCGGTACGCTGAGGGCCGGGATGCTAGCATTCACGCATGCCCACGCAACCGGCGTGGTTGAGAGCGGCATATACATAACAACGCCCGAAGAACTAGCCCCGGCGCTGCCCGCTACCGTCAAGGAACTCAACGTAGCCACAGGCGAAACATCCGAAGCGGCCGTATCATGGAACGCGGTAAACCCCGCAAGCTTCGCGACGCCCGGCACATTCACAGTAACCGGAACAGCGGCGGCAAAAGGCAATATGAACGCAGTGACAGCCTATGTGACCGTGGTTGAAAGGCTCCCGATCACATCGCTGGCAATCGGCGCACCGGCAGTAACGACCGTAGTACGCGGCAGCACATACAATTTCGACGCAGATGTAAACGAAGGCGCCCTGACCGACAAAATCGTATGGACAGTAAACAACGCATCATTCGCGATTGTGAACAACGACAACTCAGTAACCATCCTGAACAAAACAGGCACGGTAATACTGACAGCCACCGACCCGGTAAATGGGAAAACCAATAGCATCATACTTAGGATAGTATAGAACAAGAGGGGACGGTTCTCTTGTGCTAACACAAGAGAACCGTCCCCCTGTGTTAGGTACAACGGAGGATATGGCTAAAGACGAGTGAACACAAGAGAACCGTCCCCCTGTGTTAATATAGCCTTGTTTGCTTGGAACTTCACCAAGTTTTGCCAAAACATCCTTATCAGTTTTGTGATTCAGTTTCATCATTACACTGGTAGTGTTAGCTTTGTCCCATTCTTTTTTCGCTGCGCTATCGGGCATTGACACATCAACCTCCCTGTGGTATAGTCTAGGCAAGGGCTTACCTCCTTCCATTAGGCGGCCAGTCCGAATGGTTAAAACTTAATCGCTAATGCGAAAGCCGCTTACCTTGCACTGGGGGCGGCTTTTGCGCTTCTTCACAATAACCGTCCCCATGTGTTCCACGTGTGTTCTTTTGTTTTTTGATAAAAATAGTTCATTAAAGCAACACATAGTAACTAATATGTAACAGTATTATGATATCGTGATTGTATCCGATACTCTGCCCAAGAGTGTGTAGTAGTAAGCAAAAAATAGGAGGAGGAGGAATCATTAATGGTAAGAAAAAGCAGAGCAATATCCCTAATACTTGCGATGGTCATGATCATGTCCATTCTACCCGCATTTCCCGTTTTTGCTCTCACCGGCACGGCAGCAGCCAAACCGGCTGAGAGCATTATTGCGGGAAAAACCACCGCGAGCAGCAACGCCGCCACCGCCGGACGGGCTATCGACGGCATAACAGACACCGCTAACGAAGTCATCGCCTATACGACTTTGGCTGACGAGGCCATAGCCAAAGCCGGCCCGCAGTTCATCGAAGACAAGGTTTCACGCATCGACTTCAACGAAGGCTGGCAATTCCTGCTGGCATCGCGCACGCCTGCGGACGCCACCGGAGGGTGGGCCACAAACGGCTTTGCGGATCCGGCCGGGATGCCGACGACAGCCCAGATCATCAACCCCGCATTTGACGACAGCGGATGGCGTACGCTCAAGCTCCCCCACGACTTCGCGATCGAGGGCCCGAAGGTCAGCGCAGGAGGAAGCTCCCAGAACTACTTGCAGGGCGGCCTTGGCTGGTACCGCAAGAGCTTCGCCGTGCCGGAATCCATGCAAGGCAAGCGCATCCAGCTTGACTTCGGGGGCGTATACCAGAACTCCAACGTCTATCTGAACGGCCAGTTTGTAGGCAACTATCCGAGCGGCTATACCGGGTTCACCTATGACATCACCCAGTATCTCAACTACGGCGAAGACAACCCCAACGTAGTGGTGGTAAAAGTGCAGAACAAGTCCCCCTCAGGGCGCTGGTACACCGGCAGCGGCATCACCCAGCCGATAGAGCTGGTTGTTTCGGGGCAGACAAGGTTCCTGCGCAACGGAGTGGTCATCACGACGCCGACGGTTGAACTCGACTATAAAACAGACAAATCGGCAGAGGTCAAAGTCAGGGCCGAGGTCCGCAGCGACGCCTCCAACAGCAACATCTGGCTCGTAAACAAAGTCTATGACGCAGACGGCATACTCAAGTCGCAGCATACCTCCGAGCCTGCGCCGATGAACCCCTCATCTTTCATCACGCTAAACGATAACTTCAAAGTCGAAAACATAAACCTCTGGAAACTCGACGACCCATACCGCTACACGATGGTCACCGAGCTGTATTCCATCCAGGACGGCTTCGAGGATGCCACACCCGTGCTGGTCGACTCGGTTAGCAATAAAATAGGCTTCCGCTGGTTCAGGATCGACAGTAAACAAGGCGCATTCCTAAACGACGTCTACTTCAAATTCCAAGGCGTAGACCTGCACCATGACGACGGCGCACTGGGCGCGGCAGGGACATACGACGCCGTAAAGAGGAAGATGGAGATACTCCAGACGATGGGCGTCAACTCATACCGCACGGCGCATAACCCGCCAAACAAAGCAATAATCGACGTCTGCTCCGAGCTGGGCATAGTCGTAATGGAAGAAGCATACGACGGCTGGGGGTCGACCAAGTCCACAAACGACTTCGGCAACTTCTGGTTCAGGGCAGTCCCGGCGGACTGGGCGGGATCGCTCAAAGCCGTCCCGGCAAACACCACCTGGTCGGAATGGGTGATCAAAGAGATGGTCGCCCGCGACATCAACGAACCATCGGTGGTCATGTGGTCGATAGGCAACGAGGTCCGCGGCGTGGGGACAAGGCCGGCCTGGTACAACTGGAACGATTTCCGCAGGCCAGGCGACCCGACGCCCAGCTACACCGCGACCACAATTAACGAATTCACCGAGACGCTGCGCCTGCGCAACTACGTGCTCGACACAGACCCGACCCGCTATGTGACGATAGGCGGCGACCAGGTGCGTACGCCCCCGAGCGCCACAGGCACCGGCGTGTGGAGGTACGTAATCCAGGCGCTGGACGGCTATGGACTCAACTACAACACCGCCACAAGCGTCGACGACCTGAGCGCATGGTATGGCGACAAATTCTTCTATGAATCCGAATCATCATCCCAGACAGGCATACGCGGGGTCTATTACGACGCGCCAATGCAGAATACCGCAGCCGACCAAACTCCCGGCTCGCGCGGCGTTTCCGCATATGATAACCAATTCGCATCATGGACCATGCCAAATGAGTACGGCCTCAAGAAAGACCGCGACCGCAAGTTCTTCCTCGGCCAATTCATATGGTCCGGATTTGACTACCTCGGCGAGCCGACCCCATACGGCATCTTCCCGATGGGCCACTCCAACTTTGGCTGCATCGACACAGCCGGCTTCCCCAAGGACAGCTACTACCTCTACAGGAGCCAGTGGCTAAAAACCGAACGCACGACACATATTGTCCCGATGAACTGGAGCGACTGGGCTTTGGGCGAGAACGTAGAGGTATGGACCTACACCGACGGCTATTCCGCCGAGCTTTTCCTTGACGGGGTATCCTTGGGGGTCAAGAGCTTTGACGAAAAGACGACCACCTTCGGGCTCACATACTACGAGACCACGGAACAGACCAAAGACAACGGCGGAAACGGATACGGGCTTGCGCGCGAGACCTCCGCCAACAACCCGAACGGCTACGTCAGCCCCAACGGCTCATACGGCAAGCTCCACCTCACGTGGAACGTACCGTTTGCGCCGGGAGAGCTCAAAACCGTGGCAAAGGACAAAGCGGGCAACATAATAGGCGAGGATATCGTAAGGACGGCCGGCCGCGCTTACACCACCAAAGTGACGCCATACAAGAGCGTCGTTAAGGCGGACGGCAACAGCTTGGTTTACTTTACAGTCGAAGTGGTAGATGAACACGGGACGATGCTCCCGTCGGCGAGGAACCTGCTTCAATTCAGCGTAACAAACGGCATGATAATCGGCGTGGACAGCGGGTGGCCGGGCATCACCGACCTCTATAAATACGGCAATGTGGACCGCAGCCCGATATCGCAGCTGCATGCCTGGAACGGCAAAGCCCTGGTTATCGTGGAAGCATCAAAGAACCCCGGCCTTGTAACCCTGCGCACCACATCGAAAGACATGGTCCCGACGAGCTGCTCGATCCTGTCTACAGCTGACGGCAAAGGCGAATACACATCCACGACCGTCGTCGAAACGCTGGGCGCAGCTGCAAGCGCAAGGCTATACTACGGAAACGCCATATCGGTCCCGCTGGGTTCGGTAGCGACGCTTCCGGTTGACGCCGAGGTCACATACGCCAGCGGCGCAAAACTAGTCAAGAAGGTCACATGGCCCGAAATCGCGGCTTCCCAGTTCGCCTCGGAGGGCAGCTTCAACGTCACGGGTACGGTAGCAGACACCAGCCTGACCGTCACCGCGAATATCACAGTGGCAAACGCCGCGAAGACGAATATCGCGCTCAACACAAGGGCTGGCGCACAAGATTTCGTACTCACCGAAACGAGCGGCCCGCTTGCCACAGCGACCTTCACCGCAGGCACGAACTATCCGAACTATATGCTAAACGGCAACACGACAAACAACTGGAACAACAGGGGCAACGGCTCGAGTACGGTCGTACTGAGGGCGGTCACCTACAGCAAGCCCTATGAATTCGTCCAGGTATACTGGCACGGATACCAGGCCATAAGCGAGGTGGACCTCTACTTCACGCTGGGCAGCACCGGCCCATCCAACAACCTCCCCGGCCAGATGATAGTCCAATACTGGAACGGGTTTGCGTGGGTAGACGCCGCAAACCAGAAGACCGCCTTTGCAACTGCGTCCAACGAGGCCTCCGTAGTCACGTTCGACCCTGTTGTAACAAGCAAAGTCCGTGTCTTCCTCAAAAACGCCACGCCATACTCGGCGACAACAGGATGCCTGACAATAACCAAATTCGAGGTATACAACGTCGCCGAAGAAGTCGAGCCGCCCGCGATTGTCAGCTTAGCGGACGCAACCGCCAGCACCGTAGCAGGTACGCCCCCGGCACTCCCCGGAATGGTCACGGCCACATATGATAACGGCAACACAGCGCAAGTTGTGGTCACATGGGACGCCATAAACCCCGCCAGCTACGCAAATGCAGGCAGCTTCACGGTCGAGGGGTCTGTTGCCGGCACAGAAATCAAGGCGAGGGCAATCGTCACAGTCACACCGGCGCCGCCGCCGAATATCTTCGTAAACGGCAGCTTTGAAACAGGCACGGAGCCATGGATGCTGCGAAACGCCGCTACCGGGGCGACCACCCCGCTCACCAACGCAACCGGGAACAACTTCTACCGCAGGAACGACCAACAAAATGTGTATGGAACGGGCACATTCGCCGTGAACTACTCGGTAACTGGCGCATTCTCCGGCTACAGCGAAATGTACCAGAACATCACAGTTGGCAACCAACCCGGCATATACACATTTAGCGCATGGTCGCAAGGGTCTACGAGCGGCACGGGCGTGCTTGAGATCTTTGCCGAAGCCGACGGCGTGGTCTATAGGCAGGCGTTCACGGCAACCGGGTGGCGCAACTGGCACAACCCGACCATCAGGGATATAGTCATTAAGGACACGGCCAGGGTCGGCGTAAGGATAACCTACGGCAACGGCTCATGGTACTGGCTCGACGAATTCAGCCTAGTCAAAACGGCCGACTTGGAAGAACCGGATGTTTTCGACATAACGGCGCGCAACGTCGATTTCAACGATAATTGGAAATTCTTCCTTGCCACCGACAACCCAAGCATCTCCGGCGGCAACAACGCGGCGAATTTCCGCAATAACGGCCTTTCCGACGCCGGCGGCCTGACCACTGCCCAAGCGATCTCGCCGGCTTTCGACGACAGCGCGTGGCGCACGGTCAATGTCCCGCATGACTACGGCATCGAAAACCCGAAGACCTCAGCATTCAACAACAACCAGCAAGGCTATATACGCGGCGGCTTGGGCTGGTACCGCAAAACATTCTCCCTGCCCGAGGAATTTAGGGGCAGCAAGAAGATCATGATTGACTTTGGCGGCGTCTACCAGTATCCCGTCGTCTACGTCAACGGCCAGCTTGTAGGCAGCTACACGAACGGCTACACAGGTTTCGCCTTCGACATAACCGAATTCCTGAAATTCGGCGACGATGGCCCGAACCTCATTACCGTCAAAGTCCAAAGCATGCAGTCGTCGGGGCGCTGGTACACCGGATCGGGTATCATCCGGCCTGTGACGCTCGTCGTGACCAACTACACGAGGATACTCAGGAACGGGCTGGTAATGTCGTCGCAAAGCCTTGAAACGACATACAAACAGGACGGGTCGGCTGTCCTCGACGTAAGTGCCAGGATTTTCTCGGATGATTCCAACGGCGTCGCGCAGCTGCGCACGACAATAATGGACGGCGACAAGGTAGTAGCGACGGGTTTGACGGATTTCGTAAGCACCAACCCGAGCACGCAGACCACGCTCACCGACGCCATCACCGTGCCGAACGTCAAGCTGTGGACGCTTGAAGACCCATTCCGCTACACCGTCCTGACAGAAATCCTGTTTACCAAAGACGGCGGGGACGGCACCATCGTGTCCGACGGCGCGGTGACCAAGTACGGTTTCCGCTTCTTCAAGATCGACACGAAAGAAGGCTTCAGCCTCAACGGCAAGTACACGAAACTGCATGGGGTCAACCTCCACCACGACCAGGGCGCCCTTGGCGCGGCAGCGAACTACGACGCGCTCAAACGCCAATTCCTGATCCTCAAGTCGATGGGCGTCAACTCCTACCGCACGGCGCACTGCCCACCGTCGAAGATCGTAATCGACATCTGCTCCGAACTGGGCATCTTGGTGCAGGAAGAGGCGTTCGACTCCTGGAATTCGACCAAAGCGACCTACGACTTCGGCGCATTCTTCATGCAGCCTGTCCCCACCGGTTATCCCGGGCAGCTCAACGTCCCGCTCCCCGCAAACGCCACATGGTCCGACTGGGTGATCAAGGAAATGGTAATGCGCGACATCAACGAGCCATGCATT
>Ga0123356_10008756_pt1 | contig 10030 bp, 7 predicted proteins | sample TergutEmb28metaG_2_FD_92546 | JGI IMG/M metagenome (GOLD analysis project Ga0123356, IMG submission 92546) | Embiratermes neotenicus P3 segment gut microbial communities from Petit-Saut dam, French Guiana - Emb289 P3 | ecosystem: Host-associated > Arthropoda: Insects > Digestive system > Gut ... | reverse complement strand
TACCTCGTTTGTAATTCTTGAGCATACCTTTCTCGTTCCGGCCGGATATGACGGAATTGTAGTATATATTTCAAACGCGGCTAATTTTTCAGATTCCGGTAACAGGGTTCTTTCTGACAATTTCGACGATTACACTCTGTTCTTCAGGTTAAGAGCACAAACAAGCTAATTATCTTCGTGTAACAATCTTTGACAGCTCAAATCCTCCGATTGTTACAAATACCAATATAAAGCATATAACAATTTGAGTCACATCCAAAGGAACAACAGTGAACAGATTGCCTAAAACCGGTACATACATAACCGCGATCAGAATTATAAGTGCCGCAATAGTTGAAAAGTTCAAAAACCTGTTACTGAACATTCTGCTGCTTATTCCTTCAAAAATATCTGACTTTGATGGATAAGCCACAAGAAGCTCGGCTGCGACAAGCGTAAAGAAGCACATACTCATAGCTGCTATATGCCGGTCAACACCATCAGGAATAACAGCGGCAAAATAACCGTAAAGGAATGCGGCAAAAGCTCCGAAACATATGAATACCGCTCTTATTATTACAGAACGCATAACGCGTCTGTTTACTATAGCATCTTTCGGATTTCTTGGCTTTCTGTTCATTATACCGGGCTCTTTACCCTCCATTCCGAGGGCAAATGCGGGAAGCGCATCCGTCAGTAAGTTCATAAAGAGAAGTTGAGTTGCCACAAGCGGTACCGGAAGTCCCAGAATGATTGCCAATAAAATCAGGAAAAGCTCTCCGATGTTGCATCCCAGTAAATATCCGGTAACCTTTCTTATATTGCCGTATATTGTTCTCCCTTGTTCAACAGCACTGACAATACTGACAAAATTATCATCTGTAAGTATCATGTCAGAGGCTTCTTTTGTTACGTCCGTACCTGTTATGCCCATGGATATACCAATGTCAGCTTTTTTGAGCGAAGGCGCGTCATTAACACCGTCACCTGTCATCGCGACTATATTATTATTCGCTTTTATTGCGGTAACAATGCGCACCTTATGCTCGGGAGTTACTCTCGCAAACACATTAACGGTTTTAACCTTTTCTGCAAGTTCATAGTCATCGAGATTATTTAAATCACTTCCGTCCAGCACCTCGTCACCGTCATTAATAATTCCCAATGAGCCCGCAATCGCCGACGCGGATGCTTTGTGGTCTCCCGTTATCATTTTTACACTGATTCCCGCGGTGTGACACTTCTCTACAGATTCTTTAACTTCTTCCCTCGGAGGGTCAATAATGCACATCATTCCGACAAATATGAGGTCATCTTCAACATTATCAATTGTTTTCGAACTCTCATATCTTTTATACGCAAACGCCAGTACACGGTAAGCCTCTGCCGCAAACCGCTCGTTTTGTTCAGTGAGAAGCTGTCTTGTAGCGTCAGTCATAGGAACAATAGCCCCGTCAAGATAGACACTTGAAGAACGGCTTATTATTGCATCCGGTGCACCTTTTGTGTTCATAATGACTTTATTATCATGAAGATTATAAGTTGACATCATTTTTCTGTCAGAATCAAAAGGTATCTCATGGATTCTTTTATGAACACCGTTCATTTCGTCTTTATAGTGCCCCAGCTTCGCGCTGAAAACCAGCATTGCACCTTCCGTCGGATCGCCGATTATTGTTGATTCCTTATCGTCAAAAACAGCATCATTACAGAGAACACCGATTTCGGACATGAGTGATATGTTTCTGGAAACCATTCCGTTTGCTACCACATGCCCTTTTGCTTTATATCCGACTCCGGTTACATCGTAGACATTATCAGGATCACAAACCTTAACAACCGTCATTTTGTTTTGAGTAAGTGTGCCGGTTTTATCCGAGCAGATTACTGTTGTACTTCCGAGTGTTTCAACTGCGCGGAGTTTCTTTATAATAACATGTGCTTTCACCATTTTTTGCACACCTATCGCCAGTATAACTGTTGCTACAATGGCAATACCTTCCGGTACGGCGGCAACAGCCAGCGATACTGCTACCATTAACATTTCGATTAAATCTCTATGGTCGCCAAAGCCCAAAAAGTTGTAGACCACTGCTATAATAAAGACAAATGCGCAGGTAGCTATGCACAGAATACCTAGATATTTTGCTAAGTCATTAAGCTTCTCCTGCAATGGAGTCTTTGCTTCATCTGTATCCTCAAGCAATGCCGCGATTTTACCCATTTCAGTATCCATACCTGTTGCATAAACAACGCCGGCACCTCTGCCGTAGGTGACAACACAGCCCGAAAACGCAAGATTTATTCTGTCGCCTAAAATAGCATCCTCAGCCAATACGGCATTTGCGTCCTTTTTAACCGGCACCGATTCGCCGGTCAATGAGGACTCATCTATTCTCATGTTTATACTTTCAATAAGTCTGATATCCGCAGGTACATAATCACCTGCATCCAGAATAACAATATCCCCTGCAACAACGTCGCAGGAATCGATTTTAACTACCTGACCGTCCCTTTTAACTTTTGCTTTTAGTCCGGATAAGTTCTTAAGCTCCTTGAGAGCCTCATCCGCTTTGTTTTCTTGAGTTATGCCGATAATCATATTTATGATTACAATAGCAATTATTATTATCGCGTCTTTCAAACCTTCGCCGACAAAAGCCGAAACTATTGCCGCTGCTATCAGTATTAATACCAGAAAGTCTTTAAACTGGTCGATAATTCTAAGGAATAACGATCTTTTTTTTGCGCTTTTGAGCCTGTTAAAACCGTTTTCTTTAAGTCGTTTTTCAGCCTCATCACACGTCAGACCATTTACCGGATCAGCTTTTAGTGCTTCCAACGAGCTTGAGATGTGCATAGAATGGACTGTTGAACTCAAATTTTGCAACTCCTATCTCTTAATATAGCTTGATTTTTGTATGATTATATGGTATAATAATTGGATAAACAAGGATTGTTGTTTTAGTGCTAAGGAAAGCGAGGGGTTATCATGACTGTTGGCGGTGTTTCAAATATGAATTACGCTGCTGCTATGCGCATGAGCACCCCTTCTTCTGTTATGCGCTTAAACTCCCCGGCAGCAGAGTATGCCTCCCGGTCTACAGCGTTGGAATTGCCTACGGCTGCAGCTTCGGTCTCTCCGGCATTGATGCCAATCAGCCAGAATCCGGCTATGCTCTACTTCAGCCCGGATGGCGATATTGCGGAAATATCCAGTTTCGGAATGCTTGAAGCCCTTGAAAATGAAACTTGTGAAACCTGTGAGAATCGAAGATACGTTGACCAATCGGATGATTCGTCTGTCAGCTTCCAATCTCCTACCAAAGTCAGCCCTAATATGGCGGGTATGGCAGTCGCTGCGCATGAACAGGAACATGTCAGAAACGAACAGGCTAACGCTCTTAGCGAAGACCGCGAGGTTGTCAACCAATCTGTAACTCTTCATTATGACACATGCCCCGAATGCGGCAAGATATATGTTTCCGGCGGAACCACGCGTACCACTACCGTTGGTAAATCTGAGTCCGAAGAAGATGATGCTGAAAACGGTGCGGGCGGTTTGTCCGGCAGCGGAGCAACCGGCGGAGATGAATAAAATAATTTTGATGCCCTAAAACTCTGAAGAACCAACTGTTCGCGGGAACGGCAATACATCTCTGATATTAGATATTCCTGTAAGATACATAAGAAGCCTCTCAAACCCAAGTCCAAATCCTGCGTGCTTTGTACCGCCGTAACGCCTCAGTTCAAGATACCACCAGTAAGTCTCTTTGTCGAGTCCCATTTCTTCTATCCTGTTTAAAAGAACATCCTCCCGTTCCTCACGTTGGCTGCCTCCAATAATCTCACCAATACCGGGAGCAAGCAAATCCATCGCTGCGACTGTTTTTCCGTCATCATTCAAACGCATGTAAAATGCCTTTATATCTTTTGGATAGTCCGTCACAAAGACGGGCTTTTTATAATGCTTCTCTGTTAAAAAGCGCTCATGCTCTGTTTGCAAATCACACCCCCATGATATAGGAAACTCAAACTTCTCTCCAGAATTTTGGAGAATCTCTATAGCTTGAGTATATGTTACATGAGCAAACTCAGCGTTTGCAACAGTATTTAGTCTTTCAAGCAGCTCCTTATCAACAAAGGCATTTAAGAAATCCAGTTCATCTTTACATTCCTCCAGGACACTTTTAATCACATACTTCAGCATATCCTCGGCAAGCTGCATATCATCTTTTAAATCTGCAAAAGCGATTTCAGGTTCAATCATCCAAAACTCGGCAACATGTCTGGGAGTATTTGAATTTTCAGCTCTGAATGTAGGCCCGAATGTATAGACTCCGCCAAAAGCAAGCGCGTAAGCTTCCGCATTTAATTGTCCCGATACTGTAAGTCCTGCTTTTTTTCCGAAAAAATCTTCTGAATAATCAACTGTTTTATCTGATTTGACCGGCAAGTTTGCCATATCAAGTGTTGTGACATGGAACATCTCACCGGCTCCTTCAGCATCGCTGCAGGTTATTATAGGAGTATGGACATTTACAAATCCCCGCTCCTGAAAAAAACTGTGAATCACGTGCCCTGTTACTGAGCGTATTCTGAAAACCGCGTTAAAAAGATTCGTTCTGGGTCTTAAGTGCGCAATTGTCCGCAGGAACTCAGGCGAATGACGTTTCTTCTGTAACGGATATTCAGGTGTTGATTCTCCCTCTACCACAACCTCACTTGCGGTAATTTCAAATGGCTGTTTAGCCCCATCTGTAATTTTCAGTAACCCGGTTACAATCAAGGCTGCACCGACATTCTGACTTACTATCTCTTTAAAATTTGAAAGACTTTCTTCCTCAAGAACAATTTGTACGCCTTTAAAAGAACTTCCGTCATTGAGGTCAATAAACCCGTACGCTTTCATATCACGTATAGACCTGACCCATCCTCTGACTGTAACAGTCTTGCCCGAATACTCAGTTTGATTAAGATACAGCTCTTTAATTTTCATATCACTCATATAATACTCCTTTACCCGCTATAAGGCTTTTTTTGACATCGATTACACGTTGGTTTTTGCTGCCGCACCATTTAATTGAAAGTGTCCTCTCTTCAAGGATAAACCTGCCATCAACAAGTACATCTGTATGCAACAGCAGTTTGTTTATATCAGAAACCGTTTTTGATTTCTCTTTCAGTTCCTCAAAGGTTCTTCCCGTAAAAACCCAAACATTCAGTCCGTTTTCATGAGCGGCGGCTGCGAGACTTGCGCAGTCCGCAGCTTGCTGAAACGGTTCACCCCCGGATAAAGATAATCCGTCTGTTAACGGATTAGACAGCATTTGCTCAATAACATCATTTACCGCTATCTCAACACCGCCGTTAAAATCCCAAGTATCCGGATTGTGACACCCTTTACAACATACCGTGCAGCCCTGTGTAAAGACCGCGTATCTTAAACCCGGTCCGTCAACAATGGAGTCATGTACCAATCCAGCTATTCTCATTTTATACTCTTAACCTGCATTAGTATTTGTTTTTTTTGCCATGTCATGAAGAACCCTGTCTTTTTCTTCGGCACGTTTTGCATCGTTAAATCTATCTAACGTACCCACTAAATAGCCGGTAATCCGTCTAATCCTCTCAAATCCGGGAAGGTTCTCATCATCTTCACGCCTTCCGCATTTCGGGCATTCATCTTTAATGAAACCCGTGTAACCGCAAACAGGGTCGCGATCTACAGGGTGGTTTACTGAACCATATCCGACTCCTGATTCTTGCATAAACTTGACTATCTTCTCAAATGCCTCGAGATTGTCGAGCGGATTACCGTCCATTTCAACATAGCTGATGTGACCGGCATTGGTCAGAGAATGATAAGGAGCTTCAACTCTGATCTTATCAAAAGCGTTTATTTTATAGTCTACCGGAATGTGGAAACTATTTGTGTAATACTCCTTATCTGTAATTCCCGCAAGGCGGCCGTAGCGTTCACGGTCAATTTTTACGAATCTGCCCGCCAACCCTTCAGCAGGAGTTGCTATAAGAGTGATGTTTAATCCTCTCTCTTTTGTTTCTTTATCACATCTTGAGCGCAAATGGCTTATTATCTCAAGACCAAGATTCTGTGCACGTTCACTTTCCCCGTGATGCTCACCAATTAGGGCTTTTAAAGTCTCAGCCAGTCCGATAAAACCAATTGTGAGCGTTCCATGCTTAAGGATATCTCTGACTTCCTCATTAAAGTTTAAATTTTCCGAGCCAAGCCAAACACCTTGCCCCATTAAAAAAGGAAAGTTATACACCCGTTTACGGCATTGCACTTCAAACCGCTCTAAAAGCTGTTCAATAATTAAGTCCAGCTTATAGTCCAAATCTTCAAAAAAACGTTCAATATCCCCGTTTGCTTTTATTGCAAGCCGCGGTAAATTAATTGATGTAAATGATAGATTGCCCCGGCCGTTGCATATCTCTTGCCCGGGATCATATGCGTTTGCAATAACTCTTGTTCTGCACCCCATATATGCTATTTCTGTTTCCTTTACGCCTTCTTTATAAAATTTTAAATTAAACGGCGCATCAACAAAAGCGAAGTTCGGAAAAAGACGCTTTGCGCTGCAGCGGCACGCGAGCTTAAATAAATCATAGTTCGGGTCTCCCGGGTCAAGATTTATTCCTTTTTTCACGCGAAATACCTGAATCGGATAAATCGGTGTTTCCCCGTTGCCGAGACCTGCTTCGGTAGCGAGCATGACGTTTTCCATAACCATCCGCCCTTCCGGCGATGTGTCCATACCGTAATTTACCGTTGAAAAAGGAGTTTGAGCGCCTGCTCTTGAATGCATTGTATTCAGGTTATGTATAAGAGCTTCCATTGCTTGATATGTAGCACGGTTTGTTTCTTTTTTCGCGAAATGAAGCGCCGTCTCTTGAATTTGGTCAATATCTCCTTTGTCGCCGTAACGTTTTTCCAGTTCAGGTTTTTCAAGACAAAGATATTTCTCATTATGCTCCAGAGTCGGCAGAACTCCGTTTTTGCTCTCGATGTCACTGATTATCTTCTCGATTTCGTCCTCCGGGTCATCGATTTCCTTTGCAAGCATAAGCGCTTTAGCCAGGTTTTGCCTATAAAGCTTCACAAAAGTTTTCTTTACTCCGTCTGCCATGCCATAGTCAAAGTTGACAATGCTTTGCCCGCCATGTTGGTCATTTTGATTTGATTGTATAGCAATACAAGCAAGCGCCGCATACGACGCAATATCATTTGGCTCTCTGAGATGACCATGCCCCGTAGAAAAACCGCCTTTAAACAGTTTTATTATATCAATCTGACAGCATGTTGTTGTAAGCGCCAGAAAATCAAGGTCGTGAATGTGTATATCACCTTCCGCATGCGCAGTTGAATGCTCCGGTTTTAATACAAACATGTTGTAGAACTGCTTTGCCCCTTCGGAGCCATACTTGAGCATGACACCCATAGCGGTGTCTCCGTCAATATTCGCGTTTTCTCTTTTTACGTCACTATGCCGCGCATCGGTATTTGTTATTTCCTCATAAGTCTTCATAAGGCGGGTTCTCATCTGGCGAACGCGGTTGCGTTCATTCCTGTAGAGAATATACGCTCTTGCAGTCGCAATATATCCGTTATCCATCAGTACTTTTTCAACAACATCTTGAATGTGTTCAACATCAGGGGTTTGCTCACCTTCAAGTTCAAGAATTGACACTACTTCTTCAGCAAGCTTGTCGGATAAATCACCGTTTCCGGGTCTGTAGGTTGCTTTAAAAGCTTTGCATATTGCTTCGGAAATTTTTGCAATATTAAACTCGGAAGTTCTTCCATCCCTTTTTTTGATGCCGGTAATAGGCATTTCAGCCACCCCTTTATATAATCGTGATAGGTTGCTTGTTAGCGGGCACAATATATTGTGCCGAAACATGTCCGCAGGAACTTCATTGTACAACCAATAGATAAGGAAGTCAATATCAAAAACGCTCTTTTTACCTTTAATACAGCTTTTTTTGTATAAAGATATATGATACAATTGTAACAATCGGAGGAAAGGACAAAACAAATGTCAGGATCAGCACTTAAAGCTAATGCCAGAAAGCTAATAATCGAAAATTCCCCCCGGCTGCTGCTTATTACTGTAGTTTATCTAATTTTTGTTTCAGTTGTATCTGAATTTACTCTTCGCCTGCCCGGCAGTATTAGTATTGAAGATATATATTCCCGTCTTTCATCCGGAGAAATGCCGGGGCTGGGAATTATCTATACAAACTTCAGACCTATAGGCGTTTTTCTCGCGATAATACTGTATGTGCTTCAACCGGTTATCGGAGTTGGTTTTACAAGTTTCTGCATGAAAACCGGACGTTCACAGAACACGGAACTTAAAGACTTGCTCAACGGATTTCTGGTTTTTACCAAGGTTGTATCTATTTTTATAATAACTACCGTTTTAATTTTTTTATGGAGTATGCTGCTTATAGTTCCCGGCATTATCGCATTTTACAGGTACCGTTTGGCATACTATATACTTCTTGATGACCCGGGAAAAGGAGCAATGCAATGCATAAATGAATCCAAGCTGCTTATGAACGGTAAAAAACTGGATCTGCTGACAATAGATATATCTTTTATCGGATGGTATATTCTTAGCAATGCCGTAATTTTGTTAATTCCATCTCCAATCGCATTGCCTCTTGTTTCCATATGGCTTTCTCCTTACTTCGGACTCACCATTGCCGCATTTTATGAAAATCAGATAGCAAATACCGCTGTTTAGTACAAAGAAACTGCTTAATATAAATTTCACAGGATTAATGATTACAGAAAGGAATTATCAGAAATATGAAAACAAAATACAGCTTTTTTGCGTTAGTATCAAGAATGAAAAACATTACAAGATGGTCGCTGATGCGCAATAATACACTTGAGAACATTCAGGAACACTCTCATATGGTAGCTGTCATCGCACATGCTCTTGCGGTAATCAGACGCGATGTCTTCGGGCGAAACGCAGACCCCGGTCTTGCAGCGTCAATAGCGTTATTTCATGATTCATCTGAAATATTTACAGGTGATATGCCAACACCAATAAAATACTATGATGCCGAAATAATGGAAGCATATAAGAAAGTAGAATCAGTAGCATCACGCAAACTTCTGACAGCTCTGCCCTCGGAAATGCGTCCTGCTTATAAAGCTATACTTTCTACTACGGAAGAAAGCGAAACGATTGAGCTCGTAAAAGCCGCCGACAGGCTTGCGGCATATATAAAATGTATCGAAGAGCTGAAAACCGGTAATATGGATTTTCTCCTTGCTGCGGAACAATCAAAAGATAAACTGTCTCATACCGGACTTCAGGAGGTTGAGTATTTTATCGAAAACTTCATCCCCGCTTTTGAGCTGACTCTTGACGAACTTGACTTTTCGTTTGAATAGCAGAGCCATTATTTTAACAGACTCATAGAGTTACTGAAATTACAATTCCTGTCACTTAGTGGCGCTTCCATGCGCCAAACCGTGCGCTCCACATCCGTGCTCCGCTTGACGTAATTGCAATTCCAGTAACTCTATGCGTCTGCTATATAGATGCTTTTACATCGATAAACAGTTACTTTTTCTACATTTAAGCACTTCAAACGATTATTGATATGTTTAAGAGTTTTGTGCTAACATTTTTCTATACTTACGGAGGGGAAAATGTATGCGCAAGCTTGCTGTGTCGTCATTCAATTTTGCTGCCGCAATTTTTATATCAATATACTTTCTGCCGCATAACCTGCTGCTGATTTGCGCTGCTCTTACAGCGGTTTGTTCTTTAACCGGTTTACTTCTTCGCGGAAATAAACGTCAACGCTTTATAATCGCTCTTCTTTCAATGGCTGCAGGCTTTATTTGGAGCTTTACGTACACATCTGTATACGTCAAACCGTATTGGGTTTATCATGAGGAAGCTATGACAGTTACTGCTACAGTGACTGATTATCCCGTTGCGCGGCAACCGCGCGGATACCGTGTTGACGCGATAGTCCGTCTTGACGGATCTCCCGC
>Ga0123356_10008755_pt1 | contig 10032 bp, 5 predicted proteins | sample TergutEmb28metaG_2_FD_92546 | JGI IMG/M metagenome (GOLD analysis project Ga0123356, IMG submission 92546) | Embiratermes neotenicus P3 segment gut microbial communities from Petit-Saut dam, French Guiana - Emb289 P3 | ecosystem: Host-associated > Arthropoda: Insects > Digestive system > Gut ... | reverse complement strand
CGACGGCGTGCGCGATCGGTGTTGGCGATGGCGGTGGGGGCGAGGACGCGTGGCAACGATCGCCTGGATAGGGGCGATGGCAAAGTGTCGCGAGGCTTGCTCTGTCACGACGCGGGGCCGCTGAGCTTGCTGGGGCCGACGCTTGCGAGTGTGGAGGAAGGATCAGCAGCGGTTGCGACTGGTGATAGGGCGACGACTTAGTTGTTGTGTTTGGGATGCAGGTTGCTGGCATCGGTGGAAGTGGGTGTCGACAGCAGGGACGCGTGGTCATTGGTCCGGAGACGGTGTCGGCGAGCTTCGATGCCGCGCGATGGCGGAGCGATGGTGGAGCGATGGCGGCGCGATGGCAGTCCGTGTTCGAACGATGAGGTGGGACGTTGGTTCGACGGGCGGCATACCATTCCAGTTGGAATGCGCATCGTGGTTGGATGGGCTTGCGTCCTCTGTTCGTGGTGTCTGCACATGCGCAAAATCAGTTGGAACAGCGCTGAGTTTGTTCATGGATCCGTAGTTGGATGGAGCGTCGCGCCCTCACAACGGAAGCCGATAGACGGCATGCCCGTGTCGCCGAGTTGAACTCGGGATTGGGTCCAGCGTCGGGTTGTGTCTGCGCATCACACGTGGGAACTTTGGGAATGCGTACGCAGCCACCGGTGGTAGCTGGACTCATGGACTCGCTGATCTTCAATCGCAGCACTGTAGTTCAAACACTCGCATGCGGCGGTGTTAGCAGGTGTCGTCCCGGTGTGTGTTGTTGCCTCTGAAGGATCGACGAAGTGTGGTGGCGAGAGTTCAGTGAGGCATGGGAGATCAACGACCGTGTGGTGTCGCGCGGGTGTGTTTGGGAGCAGGTCGAAGGGATTTGCGATCTGGCATGTCGCGAGCATTCCGAATGGATCCTCTTGCCTCGCGGACCGTGACACTCGTGTTGATATCACGCTTGTCAACAGGAAATCCCACCTGGGTTTTCACACGGGGGATCATGCTTGGTCTGTGATGGTTGAGGACAATCAGGTGAGTGGGGCAGGCTATGTTCTGACGATGGTGATGGAACCTGCGCGTGCGTCATCGACGCCGAGCTGGCTGGTGATGTATGCGCTGAGCGTCGACCGGCATGGGTGCTGACTAGCGCAGAGGTTCTTCTCCGTCGATGAGCAGGACGAAGTCACTGCGTCGGCAGCGAACTAGTTTGTCAACTCTTAGTTTCGTGATGGCACGAGAGAGAGCGCTGCGGTCTACGGCGAGGTATTCGGCGAGTTGTTGACGTTTGAAGGGGATGGTGAAGCGGTTGCTTCCAAATTTTCGGGCTTCGTCAGTTAGGTAAGACACCAGTTTTGCCCGGGTCGTGGGGAGGGTTAGAAGCTCCATTCGTTGCGTTAGATTCACGTTCTTTTGTGCGAGCGAGCTCGCGAGGTTCTTGATCATCAGAGAGTGGTGTGCGCAGGCCGACGAGCAGGTGGTGAGGATGCGGCGTCCGTCGAGTAGGAGGATTTCGGAGTCTTCCGCCGCGACGGTGCTGACTGGCCATTGACCTCCCACGCATGCGAATGATTCACCAAAGATGCCGCCTGGTTCGATGCGTGTGAGGATCATTCGGGTTCCCCAGTAGTCGTCGCGCACCACATGGACTGCGCCCGAGAGGACAATTCCAATTGATGTGGCTTCTTCGCCACCGGTGGAAATGAAGGAGTCTTTGGTGAAGTTTCGTTGGACGCTGGACAAGCATTGCAGCATCGCTGTGAGTTCAGCGTCCGGGATTTCGTTGAACAATTGGCAGGAATTCAGGGACGGGAAACTATTTTTCATTTCGGCCTTGTTTGTGGCAAACGCGCCATACTGGTCGGCGGGGGTCTATTACGTGTTGTGGGCAGTGTCAAGCCAACGGGCTCGCAGTTGGGTTGGCATTTCCACAAACGTGGCCATTTCGGTGGCCCCATTTTGCGAGCTCGCCATCAACGGCGATCATCGTTGGGAGTTTGCTATGAACCAAATGTTTTGTTTCCAGTGTGAGCAGACGGCCGCCGGGCGCGGGTGTGTTGGTGTACAGGGAGTCTGTGGGAAAACCGCAGACGTTGCTGTCAAACAGGATGGATTGACAGGGGCGCTGATTGGGCTTGCGAGGGCAGTAGCAGAGGCGGGTGGTGAGCAGTGTCCGCCAGACACTGCGGCGTTGATGGTGGAGTGCTTGGTCGCGACGGCTACCAATGTCAACTTCGATGGGGAGGACATTGATAGATTGACGGACAAGGTCCGGCGGGAACGCGAGCAGTTGGGGCAGCGAGGTCGCGATCTATTGGTGGCGACAGACGAGTACGATCTGGGTAGATTGTGGGGTGCGGATGAGGATGTTCGGTCGTTGAAGTCCTTGGTCCTTCTGGGGGCTAGAGGGCTGTCAGCCTACGCTCACCATGCCGCGATGTTGGGCAAGACGAGTGACGAAATCAACAACTTCTTGCCAGTCGCGCTGCGGGCTGTTGGTAACGAGAGTCTTGGGCAGGCGGACCTGTTGCCGTTGGTGCTTGAGACAGGTCGCATCAACATGGTTGCGATGAAGTTGTTGGATGGCGCGCACACCGAGGCGTATGGATTGCCAGCGCCCAAGGTTGTGCCGCTGTCTATCGAGAAGGGGCCATTCGTTATCATCAGCGGGCATGATCTTCATGACCTAAAGCTGTTGCTCGAGCAGACCGATGGCCGTGGGGTCAATGTGTACACGCATGGGGAGATGCTGCCAGCGCATGCGTACCCTGAGCTATCGCGACATCCGCAGTTGAAGGGAAATTTCGGCACCGCGTGGACCAATCAGCAGCGCGAGTTTGACGGAGTTCCCGGGGCGATTCTGTTCACGACTAACTGCATCATGCCTGTTCGGGAGAGTTATTCTGACAGGGTCTTCACGACAGCAATGGTTGGGTATCCTGGACTGAAGCATATCGGTCCCGAAAAGGATTTTGGGGCTGTGATAGCCAAGGCAATTGAGTTGGGGGGATACTCCGAGAAGCGTCAAATGGTTGGGGCGAATGGCGGCAGTGAGGTTGTGACGGGATTTGGGCACGGTACGATATTGTCTGTCGCCGACAAGGTGGTTGATGCGGTGAAGAGTGGGGCGCTCAAGCACATATTTTTGGTTGGTGGGTGTGATGGTGCGAAGCCTGGGCGGGACTATTACACTGAGTTTGTGAAGGAGGCACCGTCGGACACGCTGATTCTGACCCTGGCGTGTGGGAAGTATCGCTTCAACGATATGAATTTGGGCGAGATTGGGGGATTACCGAGGTTGATGGATGTGGGGCAGTGCAATGATGCATTTTCCGCGATCAAGGTTGCAGTGACTTTGGCTGGTGTGTTTGAATGCGGGGTGAATGATTTGCCTCTAACACTGGTGTTGTCGTGGTATGAGCAGAAGGCCGTGAGTATTTTGCTGACGCTTTTGCACCTTGGGATCAAGAATATTCTGATTGGCCCAAGTCTGCCATCGTTTGTGTCCCCCGCGGTGCTGAACATCCTGGTCGAGAGCTACCAACTGACGCCGATTGGGACAGCCAAGCGCGATTTGCTGCGGATACTAGGACAGTAGTCGGCATAAGTAATTAGTTTTTGTGTTGCAGAGGCCACCACCTGCCAGCCGGTGAGGCTGATAGTGAAGGTTGGCTTCTGCGACTGACACGCCGCATCTTTTTGTGGATTGTGGGCGTGCAGTGTTAGCTTGCACCCTATCCGGTTCTGCGCTACCCAAGCTCGACTTGCTCCAACCTACTCATATCTAGGGAGACGAATTCCATGAGTTCGCGTCGTTTCGTTGTCGTGTCAGGCTTGGCCCTATTCGTTGCCAGCTATATTTGCGTGTCTATTGTCGGATGCGGTGGTGACGACTCTTCGTCGGACGGGAACCAAAATGGCAATTCCGGCGGTAGCGGTGGAGGTGGAGACGGGTCGGGAGGGGGCAATGTGGGCGGCGGCGGAACCGGAGGGCAGGAGTGTGAGGTGGGCCAGCACTGTGGAATTGGGAAGGTGTGCTCGCCCAGTTCTGTGTGTGTTGATGGATGCTACATCGAAAACACGTTCTATGATCGCGACGTTTCCAATCCACAGAATGCGTGCGAAGTGTGTTCCGGGGCTAGCGTGTCAGATTGGTCTCCAGCAGGATATGGCACGGTCTGCAGCACAAACGGCGGGGCTGGAGTGTGCGATGGATCGGGTAGCTGTTCGAAACCACCGTCGATTGGTGCCGGGATGCTTCACACATGTGGACGTGACGCTGGTGGATCTGTGAAGTGTTGGGGTTCGAACGAGGACGGGCAGGTTGGTGATGGTTCGACCGACGATCGGCACGTTCCGACGTCGGTTGGTGGCCTGGCATCGGGGGTGAAGTCCGTTGCTGCTGGACTTGCGCATTCCTGCGCAATTACATCGAATGGTGGAGTGTCCTGTTGGGGAGACAATGGGAATGGGCAGCTTGGGGATGGTACGACTGTGAGTCGTGCTGTTGCGGCACCGGTTACCGGGTTGGGTTCGAGTATTGTGGATATTTCGGCCGGCGACAATCACACTTGTGGGATTACCATTGAAGGCGAAGTTGTGTGTTGGGGGCAGAACAATTTCGGGCAGCTTGGGAATTTCTCCAAGCAGATGGAAACTGCGCCCGTTGCGGTCGCGGAGGTGGGAAGCGGGGCGAAGGCGGTTGCGTGCGGTGGAGCTCATTCTTGTGCGATAACTTCAACTGGCGAAGTGATGTGTTGGGGAAGCAACACCCATGATCAGCTGGGTACTGGGCAGGCGGGTGCTGGTGTCGCAGCGCTTGTTTCGGGTCTCGGGACTGGAGTGGTTGCGATAACGGCTGGTTTTCGACATAGCTGTGCAGTGACTTCGGCTGGTGCGGCAATGTGTTGGGGACAAAATGATAGTGGGCAAGTTGGGAATGGGTCGATCACTAAGCAGGCTGCCCCAATTCCGGTATCTGGACTTAACTCTGGCGTAATAGGAATTGCAGCGGGACAATCAAATACTTGTGCATTGATAACCGGAGGATCTGTGAAATGTTGGGGAAACAATGCGCTAGGGCAGATCGGCGACGGGACCCTGAACAATACCCTTTTGCCCGTGAAGGTTTCGGGGATCGAATCGGGAGCAATATCTATTTCTGCTGGCGGCGGCCACAATTGCGTCGTTATGTCAAACGGTGATGCGAAGTGTTGGGGGTATAATTCCGCTGGGCAGATTGGGGACGGGTCTACGACGAATCAATCTGCACCGGTTTCCGTAGTCGGCTTTCCATAGTCGGGTTTCCATAGTCGGGTTTCCGCAAGGGGAATGATCTGGCGAATCGGTCGCAATTTGCGCAAATTCGCTCACACATTCCGCATGACTTGTTTTCTGTCCAGTTTTGGGTGGAACACGTCGCAACTGCGGTCGACGGCGACAGGATACTTTTTGGAAAAAAATCTGTTGACATTGTATGCATGGTGGTATTCGCTCCAAGGATGCCCGTCTATCTCGCCGACGCTCTCGCCGCGTGGGAACTAGCGCCCAGCGTGGATTCTGCGCTTGCTGTCCTAGATGCAGCCCAAGACTCTCTGACCCGTGCTGAGGAGGAAAAGGAGGGTCTTCATCGCTTCTTGGACGTCACGCGGCTATCACCGTTTCTGTTGGCATTGCCGACCAGAAATGACCGTCACCGGTGGGCGGAGCTTGTTCTGAAGACGCTCGATTCGACTGAGTATAGAATCGAGACCTTGATTGATCAGCGTGCGGTTCGGCATCCAAATCGGGTGTTGTTTCGAGACAGAGAAAGTCACCAGTCCTCGGGGTGGACTTTCGAGCAGGTTCGGACAAGAATTCGACGGATTGCTGCTGGATTGCATAATCGAGTTGCCTGTCCGCGAGTGGCAATACTGGCTGAAAACAGTGTTGAGTCTGCGTGTGTTGATTTGGCCTGTCTTGCGTATGACATTCTTGATACTCCGCTAAATATCCACTTTGATGTTGCGACATTGATTCAGGTATTTAGTTCGTTGTCGATCAATATAGTGATAACGAATAGGGAAAATCTTTACGAGCGTGTTATGCAGGCTCGTGAACAAATGAATGCGGATTTTGATGTGCTATGTATTGAGGGGCAGGCTCAACCAGGAGATCCTGACACTTTTCTTGGGGAAGAGCACGCGCAGTTATCGGATGCGCAGGTGGACAGCATATTGTCTTGCAGACCGAGAATTGGTTGGACTGATGCTTCGACTGTGATGTTTACCTCGGGGAGTACCGGGGAGGCGAAGGGCCTGGTGTTTTCTCAGCGCAATCTGGTATCAAAGAGATTTGCGAGAGCTGCTGCGCTTCCGGCTGTTGGGGAGGAGGAACTGCTGCTATGCTATTTGCCGTTATTCCACACTTTCGGGCGATATTTGGAGATGCTTGGTATGGTGTTTTGGGGCGGAACGTATTGTTTCGCGGGAAACCCGTCGGCGGAGACTTTGCTGACATTGCTGCAGAAATTCCGTCCAACGGGGCTGATATCTATACCTCTGCGATGGTCACAGATTCACGATCATTGTTTGGAAAAGCTGAGTTCTGCAGCGTTGGAGGAGTCTCCAAATAGGGTGTTTGCGAGGGAAACTGGGGGTAGGTTGAGGTGGGGACTGTCTGCGGCGGGTCGTCTGGATCCGCGGGTGTTTAGGTATTTCCGCAAGATGGGGGTGGAATTGTGTTCTGGATTTGGGATGACGGAGGCGACTGGTGGAATCACGATGACTCCGCCCGGTGAGTATCGTGATGGATCTGTTGGCATTCCTCTTCCGTTGGTCAACACACGGATATCCAGTGTTGGTGAGTTGCATATTAGTGGTCCTTACGTTGCTCGGTATCTTGGCGGGGCTGTCACAGACGAAGCCGAGCCGTGGTTATGCACTGGGGATTTGTTTGTCGAGCAAGCTGATGGTCACCTTGAGATTGTGGACAGAATCAAGGATATATACAAGAACACTCGCGGGCAGACTATAGCTCCCGGGCGGGTGGAGCAGCGCTTCGTCGATGTTCCTGGTATAAAGCGCGTGTTTTTGGTTGGTGACGGCAAAGACTATAATGCGTTATTGATTGTGCCAGATCTTATGGATCCGGTTTTGCGTGGTTTTGAGCCATCTCCATCGGTCGATCCAGATCATCCGACCAGACTATATTTCCAGCAGATTGTGGCTGCGGCGAACAAGGATCTCGCGCCGTTCGAGAGGGTTGTGAATTTCGCCCTTCTTCATAGAGATTTTTCTGCGGAACGCGGTGAATTGACTGTGAAGGGAACTTACAACCGTAAAGAAGTCCTGCAAAACTTCTCGTCGATAATACAGGATCTGTATTGCAGAAGCTTTGTGGAGCTATTATTGGAACATTGGATTGTCCGGATTCCGCGATGGTTCTTCCGCGATATCACCGTGCTGGAATCGGATATTGTGGTTGACAATGGTGGGCTGCTCGACAAATCCAGGGGAGTTCGGCTGATTATTAAACAGGGATCTGAGCCTGGATATGTTCGAATCGGCAGCCTGGAATATGGATTTTCCACCAAGGTGATAGATTTAGGGTTGCTGGCGCGCCATCCATTGCTGTGGGTTTCCAATCCGGCTTTCTTGGCGTTTGCGCCGTGTAAAGACGGGTGGGATATCGCGCTCGACAATGTTTCCCCGAGGGTTCTATTGCCGTGGGAACCGGTTGAATTTGACGATGATTGCAGGCACGTAACTGGCGGGATTGAGCGACTTGCGCAGGCGTCGCTGCTTATCAAAGTGCATCGCAACAGTGTTATGGCGTTGTTTTCGAGGGGAGACGAAGCCCTTGAAGCACTCGATGCTTTGATATCGATGCTTGGCGGTGAAGACGAGCATATTGAGACATTGCTGCGAAGACGATTGGAGTGTATGGCGCGTCATCCAGTGCTTGCAGTACGCTGTCGTGCGTACAGTACGCTGCTATTGTCTCGTTGGGTTCCCGATTATGATTCGATGTTGGGGTCTTTCGTGTTGTCGAATCGTTCGTTCCTTGACGGGTCCTCGATTGATGCGATTTGTCGCAGCAGAGTAGAGCGTAGGCGGCTGGGGGCATTTCGTCAGCGACTATACAACTATAGGTCCAAGTTGCCATTGCCAGAGTTTGATACTCCCAAGAGTGTGTTCTTGGATATCTTCCATCTTCTGTCAACGATTGCGCGCTACCATCCGGAGTATTATGGTGCTGTTCGCGAAGAGTTGGTATCCTGGGCTATGAACGACTCTGCGCCAAATCTTGCGGCGGTGGCGGACACAGAGGTCCTCGACCTCGCAAGGTTGTACGAAAAAGCGATCGAAGAAGAGCGAACCAATGCTACGGTGTGGCAGGGACGCATTGTGTTTCAGGATGGTTTGGATCCCGACGATGTCGCAAAAATTGAGCAGGCGATTGTGGGAACGAATTTCTTGAAGCAGGCGATCATGCTCACTACCGACGGTGAGATTTGCGACATTAGTAGGATTTTGCCGGACGGAATATGGGTTTCGGCGATTTCTTATTTGCACAATCAAGCGTTCTATCGCGTAAGCATCAACACCGACACAGGGAAGCATTATAATCTGCAGTTTGTCATTCCTCACGGTATTGACCAAGATCGCGTCAAGGAAATTGTGTATTGGCTCGTTATGATTAGGGGTTATCCATTCGGACGGCCTGTTTTGCCTAGATTTGGATGCTGGCGGCCGGAGCTCGGAACAATTGCCCTGGCATATGTGAGTGACCTAAATGTGTGGGAACGCATAAGAGCTTTGGCGAGTTTGCGGGCGAAGGAGGTGGACTCGCCGCTCCCAGATGAATGGCGAAAAATGTATGTGCGTGCGATGGCTGCTTTTTTTGCGGGGTGGCGTGCCAGTGGAAGAAGAATTGTTCCGGGCGTAGTGAGCCCGTCGAATGTAACTGTTCCCGAGCCGGATTTTCGAGAGGGGACACAGATTCTTTCAATAACGGACTTCAAGCAGTACACCGGGCCTCGTTGCTTGATAGAGCCGTTGGTGCGCAACTTCTATGTTCAGACTACGAGTCATTATCCGTGGTGCATGAGGCAGCTTGATCCGGATTGGGTTTTGTTGGCTTGTGTTGAGGCGTTGGGCGAGGAGGAGGGGACTGAGTTTCTTCGGGAATTCGACGCTGTTATGGGGATGGAGCAGATTCCTGGGACGAGCGGTACGTGGCACGACCGAATCACAGTGTTTTTGCGATCGTTGGCAGCCCATCCGTATGTTGCTCTTGCTGTGAAATGTGCGATTGAGCGATATGCGAAATGGCGTGAGGCAAATGAGGGTGCGACTGGGGTTGCGAGGGAGCAATTCTTGTTGTCGGCGCAGAGGCTATACGGATTCGATAGGTTTCCGGAGTGGGTTAGGTACTATCTTTATGCGAATACGTATTTCGATTCGGCAAATGAAGATATTAGAGCTGCGTTTGCGAGGTTAGTGTTGGAAATGGCGCGTTCGCCGGGTCAGAGTGGGACGCCGCTGCTTGAGATATCTGAGCTTCATTCGCTAATTGTAAGCAAAGAGGATCGGGCGGTGTTTAAGCGCGTAGTGTTTCCGCGTATGCAGCTTTCGCAGCATTTGGAATTGATGTCAGTGCGTCATGGTAGTCAACAAGAGGTGATAGTGCGGTCGTCTGTTCTTGACGTGGCGTCTGTGGAGTACAATGTGAGGGAGCCGCTAGAACCTGCTGAGGTTGGGAAGCTGTATCGGTTGTATGTTACCGCTGGGTTTTTCAAGAATGTGTCCAATCAGGACAGGTTTTTGGTGCTGTTAGATCAAGCAGAGCAGGTGGTTGGGGGGATATCGTATCAGGTGTTGGAAGATGGGCTTGTGAATCTTGATGGGATAGTGGTGTCGCGTTATCTCAAGGGGCGAGGGTTGAACACTGCGCTGCTCGAGGATTTTTGTGCGCGAATGGCTAGCCAGGGGCATCTAGCTGTAAAGACGCAGTTTTTTGCGCGACATTTTTACATGAAACGAGGGTTTAGGCTTGATCGCAGTTATGGGG
>Ga0123356_10008754_pt1 | contig 10032 bp, 10 predicted proteins | sample TergutEmb28metaG_2_FD_92546 | JGI IMG/M metagenome (GOLD analysis project Ga0123356, IMG submission 92546) | Embiratermes neotenicus P3 segment gut microbial communities from Petit-Saut dam, French Guiana - Emb289 P3 | ecosystem: Host-associated > Arthropoda: Insects > Digestive system > Gut ... | reverse complement strand
GCTTTATTCTTCCTGTAATTCGATTATGAAGTCCTCCCTTGTTCTCAAACAAATTCTTTACGATCCACGAAGAGGCGGATCCACAAACGATTAGCATTATGTCCGCTCTGCTTGATGCAAATGAATTCCAAAAACGATCCAGTGCAGGTAAAAAATCGGATTTTGGCATATCAAGCCAAGGTAGTTCGTCGATAAATATAACTCTGCGTTTGTCGTCTGGCGTTTTTAATAGCTGCTTTATTTTATTGAATGCATCAGACCAATTCATTGAAGCTGATTCAACTTCACCGCCATACTCCGAAATCGCTTCGTCAAATCTTTTCAGCTGATATCTGTTTGTGATATTTTTCCCGATAGCGCCGGAAAAATAGAAGGCGATCTCGTTTGAAAACAGCTCCTTAATTAGATATGTCTTCCCAACACGTCTTCGTCCGGTAACAGCGATGAACTCAGGTTTACCGGATGAAAAAAAACGTTTTAGCTCTGTCTGCTCCTGTGAACGCCCAACGATCTTCATGTCTCACCTCCGTCCAAAACTCGGTCAATTATACCACATTTGGACGCATAAAGAGCACATTTACGGCATTTTCAGGTTAAACACGTCCAAAACCCGGTTATTTATACCACATTTGGACGAATCAAATGTTGCAATTTTTGTAAATTCAATCTATTATAATTTATATGATCATCGAAATAATTCAGGGAGATATTACTAAGCAGGAGGTGGACGCCATCGTCAATGCCGCCAATACGACTTTGCTCGGCGGCGGCGGGGTGGACGGCGCCATCCACCGCGCGGCGGGAAGCGAGCTTCTTGATGAATGCCGCACGCTGAACGGCTGCGATACCGGTAGGGCAAAGATCACTAAAGGCTACGCCCTTCCTGCAAAGCATGTCATACATACGCCCGGACCCATATGGCGAGGCGGCAAAAACAGGGAGCCGGAACTGCTTCGCAGCTGCTATAAAAGCTGCCTCGAACTCGCGGTAGCAAATAATTGCAAGACTGTTGCCTTCCCCTCTATCAGCACCGGGGTATACAGCTACCCGCTTGAAGAGGCAAGCCGGATAGCCATAGATACCATCATCGATTTTGACGACACTGACAATATCATCGAAAAGGTGATCATCGTATGTTTCGACCAAAAAACAAGGGAAGCGTATGACAGGGCTATAGCGGAGAGGGCGTGACCGTCTGATGTCACCGCGTATTGTGGCCCGACACTGCCTATGATTTTTCCGAGAGCAGATCTCTGATTTCTTTTAAAAGCTCCACTTCGGTCTGTTTTTCTTCCTGCGGTTTGCTCCGTATCCCGTTGATTACTTTAATTATCAGGAATAGTGCAAACGCGATAACAGCGAAGTTCACTAAGGATTGTATGAAATCGCCGTATTTAAAATCAACACCCAGGATCTTAAATTTAAGCTCGCCAAAATCCTGACCCGCAGTGATAAGACTCACGATCGGCATGATGATATTATCCACCAGCGAATTGACGATGGCAGTGAATGCAGCGCCAATCACGATACCGACCGCAAGATCGATCATGTTGCCCCTGAATGCAAATTCCTTGAATTCATTTATAAATCTTATCCCCTTGGTTTTCTTTATTTTTTCTTTCTTCTTTCTTATCCCCATTTTTCTTTCATCCTCCCCAATATACAGATCCCTATAGCGGAACGCGTGATGGCGTGCCCGCGCGACGCGGGTATGTGCCCGGCGTGTGATTTTGTTTCTTAATAACCATTATATTATGAGAGTACAGCGATGGTGTGTTTCGGTTCGCTGCTTCCTGTTCAGACGGCCTTACATCGACATCCTTTACGGCTCCAAGCAGTAGCCGCGCCTGAAGGCTGTCATCGATCTCCATCTTTGCTCCCTCTGTCTTCCATGCATACATGCAGCCACCGGGCTTTACAAGTGGCAGGCAGTACTCCGAAATCACCGCAAGACTGCCGACGGCGCGGCAGAGGCACAGATCGAATCGTTCGCGAATATCTTTGTCCCGCCCGGCATCCTCAGCCCGGCTCTTTATCAGGGTCACGTTTGTTATTCCCAGCTCACTCAAAGCATCACGGAGAAATTCGATCCTCTTGCCGAGCGAGTCGATCAGGGTGAATTCTTTTTCGGGATATAATACGGCAAGCGGCACTCCCGGAAAGCCCGCACCCGTACCGATGTCCACTATCCTATTCGCCGCTTTTATCTCGGGCCAGCCAAAGCAGGCAGAGGAATCAATCAAATGTTTTTCAATAAAAAGGTCGGGCTCCGAAATCGTTGTGAGATTGATCTTTTCGTTTCTCTCTAAAACAAGAGCCATAAAGGCGAGCAGAATTCGCGATTTTTCATCAGCATTCGCAACTTTTTTCAGGGTCAGATATTTTTCCAGTGTCTTCATAATCAACTACCATATCACAGCTCAGCGATCTTGTCTCTCGCGCTCGAGCCTGACGATATGTATGAGGAGTATTCCGATGTCCGCGGGAGATACTCCGGAAATGCGGGATGCCTGTCCTATTGATTCCGGTCTATGCTCTGACAGCTTCTGCATCGCTTCTATCCGGAGGCCGGAAAGGGTGCTGTAGTCGATGTCGCTTGGGATTCTCTTGTTCTCAAGCTTGCGAAATCTTTCCACACGCTCGTTTTGTTTTTCGATATAGCCCCTGTATTTGAGCACGATCTCGACCTGTAGGCATACCGAATCGGGCAGGGTCTGCCTGTCCGCGTCAAGCGCGATCAGATTGTCATATGACACCTCGGGACGCAATAGCAATTCCGCAAGGCTTATCCGGCCACCCAGAGGCTTCAGCTTGTCCGGCTCATCAGACAGACCGGCCAGAAACCGGTTCGCTTCACCCGGCCGGACATATGTGTTTTTGAGCCGTGACAATTCACTATCGATCGCTTCTTTCCGCGAAAGAAATTTCTCATACCTTTCCTTTGAAGCAAGCCCGAGCTCATATCCCTTTTCCGTCAGCCTCAGATCCGCATTGTCCTGACGCAAAATGAGCCGGAACTCCGCACGCGACGTCATTATCCTGTATGGCTCGTTAGTGCCTTTTGTGACTAAGTCGTCGATAAGCACTCCTATATATGCCTCATCACGAGCAGGTATCCATGGCGGCTTGCCGTCGAGCTTACGCACTGCATTGATGCCCGCGATCAGGCCCTGAGCAGCAGCCTCTTCATATCCAGATGTCCCGTTGAACTGACCGGCGCAGAACAGTCCGTCGATCCCCTTGTATTCAAGGCTCGGCTTCAGGCTCAATGGGTCAAGGCAATCGTATTCTATCGAGTAGGCGAAAAGCCCGAATTCCGCATTTTCCATCCCCGGTATCGTCCGGTAAAACTCCCTCTGTATATCAATAGGCAAGCTGGTACTGAGACCCTGTATGTAAACCAAATCGCTTGACAGTCCTTCGGGCTCAAGGAATACCTGATGCCTTTTCCTGTCGGGAAATCTGCTCACCTTGTCTTCGATCGAAAGGCAGTATCTCGGACCGACGCCCGTCGTATGTCCACCGTACGGCGCCGTCTTGTCTATGTTGTCGGCCACAATCGTATGGCCCTGTTCATTCGTATATGTGAGCCAGCATGACAACTGGTTCTCTCCGATATATTTTCCATCATTCAAAAAGGAGAATGGCTGGATCGATTCATCGCCCTTTTGTTCATTCATTTTGTCATAATCCAAAGTGTTTGAGATAGCGCGAGCCGGTGTACCCGTCTTGAATCTCCTCAGGGGAAGTCCCTTCTTTTTCAGGTTCTCTGCCAATTTGTATGATGCCTTAAGCCCGGACGGTCCACTCTCCTCTGCGCTGTCGGAAACATGCAATAAACCGGAGAGATATGTGCCTGTTGCAAGTATTACCGCCCGCCCGCTGATGGTTTCATCGGTATTAAGCGATATTCCGGATACGCAGCCTTCCTGCACCTCTATATCTACGACTTCGCCCGTCATGAGACTCAGGTTTTCCTGCTCCCTGAGAGTCCGCGTCATCTCTGTATGATATTTTTCCTTATCCGCCTGGGCTCGTGGCGAATGCACCGCAGGGCCCTTTGATTTATTGAGCATCCTGCTTTGAATAAATGTCTTGTCTATCGTCAGTCCCATCTGCCCGCCGAGCGCGTCGATCTCTCGAACGAGCTGGCCTTTGCCCGTGCCGCCGATCGAAGGGTTGCAGGGCATCATGGCTATCGATTGTTCCTCGATAGTAAGAATCAGCGTCTTCTTCCCGAGACGCGCAGCAGCGAGCGCCGCTTCGCAGCCGGCATGACCGGCGCCGATCACAATCACATCGTAAATCATTTTCCTACACAGAAATTCTCAAAGACTTTGTCGAGGATGTCATCGGTCGCAGTCTCGCCAGTGATCTCGCCGAGTTTTTCCCACGCGGTGCGCGTATTCATTTCGGCAAAATCGGGCGTTCCCTGCAACCTTAGGGCGGCGATCGCGCTCCTTATTTCCTCCCGTGCCTTTAAGAGCGCCTCGAGATGCCGGGCATTAGTTATGATCATGCTCGACCTCTGGCTAAGGTTTCCGCTGAATACCTGTGACACCAAATACTCTTCAAGCATTTTTACCCCTTCGCCGGTGAGCGCCGAAAGGCTTATCACATCCCTGCCGGGCGGAAGGGATGACTCGTTTATTTGCCCGGGCAGATCGCATTTATTCAGCACGATGACTGAATTTCTACCTTCTATTACACTAAATATCTTCCTGTCGTCTTCAGTGACAGGCGCCGAGCCGTCCAGCATAAGGACGATCAGATCGGCTTCGTCAATTGCATAACCGGTTCGTTCAACGCCGATGCGCTCCGCTTCATTTTCCGTCTGCCTTATCCCGGCCGTATCGGTAAGCTTTACCGGGATGCCCTGCACCTCGATAAATTCTTCTATGCTGTCCCTCGTGGTTCCGGGCGTATCGGTGACGATAGCGCGCGATTCTTTAAGCATCATATTCAATAGTGACGATTTTCCTACATTGGCCTTGCCGGCTATGACCACGCTGATACCCTCTCGAAGCATCCTTCCGGTGTCCGCGGTCGCTATCAATTCCGACAACTCCGCCTCGGCTCCGGCGAGCTTTGCGCTGATGGAAGAGACTGCTGAGCCATCGTCTGCCGGGATCTCGTCCTCATCCGGATAGTCCATATTTACTATGGCCTCCGCCAATGTATCAGACAGAAGTTCACGCAGGGCGGATATTTTCCTGCCGAGTGCACCTTCGAGCTGAAGTATTGCTGCCTTTGCACCTTCCTCCGTCTTGGCCTTCACAACATCTATCACCGCCTCGGCCTGGGTGAGGTCGAGACGACCGTTAAGAAAAGCCCTCTTGGTGAATTCGCCGCGCTCCGCAAGCTCAGCTCCGTTTTCACAGGCGAGCTTTAGTATTTTTCTCAGAGACACCACGCTTCCGTGGCAGTGTATCTCCGCCACATCTTCCCCGGTATAGCTGTGCGGCCCTTCCATAAATACGGCGAGAACCTCATCGATCGTTTCGGTCGACTCCGGTTCTCTGATTGTTCCGTAATGCATATGTCTATCCGGAAACACCCCGCTGTTTTTTCCATAAAATAGCCTGTCAAGTATTTCCCTTGACCTTTCGCCGCTGATTCGAACTATGCCGATACCACCCTCACCATAAGCGGTGGATATCGCGGCTATGGTCGTGTTCATTTTACCCTGTCTATGATTACCCTTCTGTACGGCTCTTCGCCCTCGCTGCGGGTATCAACTCCGTCGATCTTTTGAAGCGTGGAATGAATGACCTTACGCTCATAAGGATTCATCGGTTCCAGACGCACGCTCCTTCCGGACTTTAGTACTTTTTGCGCGAGCTTCACAGCAAGCCTCTCAAGGGTCTTTTCTCTTCTGGAGCGGTAGCCCTCCACGTCAACGATCACACGGCGGTATACCTCGCGGTTCTTGTTTGCAACAAGGTTTGTCAGGTATTGTATGGCGTCTAAGGTTTGACCTCTTTTGCCGATGACCGTCTTCGAATCTTCACCGCTGACTTCGATATATACACACTCGTCGTTTTCAAAAACGGCAATTTCCGCACTGAGATTCATTTTATTGATCATGGTCAGCAAGAACTGAGACGCTTCATTTTCCTCGACCTGAACAAGATTATCCGGCTTTTCAGCAAGTGAAGGCTTATCGGAAAAATCATATTCGGGAATACTCTCATATTTGTTATTCCCACGGTCGCTGCGATCGTTTCGCTTGTGCGGCGCCCCGCGGTCTCCATCGAATCTGTCTCTTCTGTCCGGTCTGGAATTATACCCTGACGACTGCGCGCCGCCAGCATTTTGCTTGTTCTTCTTGCGAAGATCGTGAGTGACCTTTCTTTGATCGTGCCTCTTATCCTCTTCATCGTCAATGTCGTCGAATTGGACCTTTTCCACACGCACCTTTGCCAGCTTCTGGCCAAGCCCGAGAAAACCCTTCGTGGGCTCTTCGAGAACTGTTACCATCACCTGATCTTCTGTTAGGCCGAGATCGTCAAGTGCAAGTCTTACCGCTTCGTCGACGTCCCTTCCCCATTTTTCGGAATAATCCATTGTTTCCTCCTTAATACTAATCGGCTTGATGCCGCATCTATCGCTATAATAGCGTTATATAGTTCCCTTACCTTCCGCGATCATCTTTTCAAGCTTCTTGCGCCAGAGCCTGAGAACCTGATACTGTCCGATTGTATACAAGTTTCCAAGGAACCAGTAGAACGCCAATCCGGCCGGGAATGTATGTCCCATCCAGATGATCATGAGAGGGAAGAAATACTTCATCATTTTCATCATTCCCATCATCTGATTTTGCTGTGAAGGATCCATCTGGGATTGCTTCTGCGTGATCTGGAATGAGAAAAAGGTCGTGATACCCGCCACCACCGGTAATATCCAGGGGTCGGGCTGGCTGATATCGGGAATCCACAGAAAGCTTTCGTGGACCGCGAGTATCATCCTGTCAGTGTGTACATATGCGATCGGATTACGAAGGAGATAGAACAAACCGATGAGTATCGGAAATTGGATAAGCATCGGCAGGCAGCCCCTCATGGGGTGATACCCCTCTTCCTTATAGAGCTTTTGCATCCGGATATTCATCTCCTGCTTATCGTTGGCGTATCTCTTTTGCATCTCCTTTATTTTTGGCTGGATCTTTGACATTTTGATCTGCCCCTTTATCTGGCTCGCATAAAGCGGGAACAGACAAGTCCTTACTATTAAAGTAAACAGCAGCAGGGTGATGCCATAATTAGATACAACCGAATAAATCGATGAAAGAAGATAGCTTAACGGTGTCGCGATAAAGCCGAAAAAAGTCAAATTATATATCCTCCATTCATTATCATGCGCATCCTAAGCGGTATGACGCATTTTTCTAAGCTCCCACGGCAGATCCCACTGCGGCAGGAAATCCGGTACAGGATCGTACCCGCCTTCGTGGAATGGGTGGCAGCGCATTATACGGGAAATCCCAAGCCTGCAGCCGATAATAAAGCCATACTTCTCCAGAGCCTGAACAAAATAATTCGAGCAAGTGGGATAGTATCTGCAGGTAGCCGGAAACAGCGGCGATATAAACCGCTGATAACCTTTTATAATTATCACGAGTGCTTTCTTCATTATTTGTATAGGCCGCTCCTGCCAAGCGTTTTATTCATTGATTCCAATACTTCCGTAAATGTCGCGCCGGAGATGCTGCTCCTTGCGATAAAGAGTATGTCATACCCCTGTTTCAGCTTGTCCCTCTGTGCTCTCAGGCTTTCTTTCATAAGGCGTCTGGCACGATTTCTAACGACCGCCTTCCCCACTTTCTTGCTTGCGAGAAATGCGTATCTATTAAAACCAAGTCTGTTTTGTAAGTGAATTACAACTAAGTGTTTGCTGTGTGCAGACTTTCCTTTATCGTATAACTTTTTAAAGTCCCTGCTGTCACGCAGTACGTCCGGCCTGAGCAAGGCCCACCTCCGAGCCTGCGCTATTAAGCGCTCAAGGTCTTTCTGCCCCTGCTTCTTCTGCGCCTCAGCACGTGGCGCCCGTTCTTCGTTTTCATCCTTTTCCTAAAACCGTGTTCTTTTTTTCGTTGCCGCTTCTTCGGCTGATACGTCATCTTCATTAATAAACTCCTTGACTTTTTGCTTGTCTCTTCGGGCGTCTCAATTTCAACGCCGCATTTGGTATTATAATGTAAGGAACAACAGCCTGTCAAACTTTGCGGGCCTGAAATCGGCGAAAATCAGTACGTTTTCACTCTCCGCCTGCTGCGTGCATTTCTTCGCAGAGGCCGATTATGCGGTTTTGCACAGCTTCTTTTCCCGGCCCTTTTCAGTCTCAGTTACCGTCCAACGCTTTCTGAAGGTTGTCCATACTGCCCTCGATCGCTTCCTTCGCCGTCTTGTCTCCGGTCCAAACCGGCCCTAATACTGATGACAGTAGATCGTATATGTCATTTGTATTATTGACAAAATACCAGCAGGTCGACTGTGCATTGTTCATGGCATAGTCAACGACCGCAGTTTTATACTGTTCATAAGGCGGGAAGTTCGGATTGTCTACCCACTCACGGGTTTTTGATTCATCTGTGTACCACTCTTCAAGCACAGGCATCCAGATGCCGCTGGAGATGAGTCCCCAGTTGTTCTGTTCCTGCGCATACCATTTGAGCCATTCCATTGCTTCCTCGGGATGCTTTGTCTGACTGTACACCACATTGGGACCGCCGGTACAAATGGTCACCGCCTGTCCCATGCTCGGCAGAACTGCAACACCGTAATCAAGGCCATCGTCTGACACCGCGGAGGCAAGGCAGGTGCCCACATTCCATGTGCCGCCTGTCGCCATCGCAACATTACCGGCAATGATCGAGCGCTGAAGCCCGTCATCAGTCAGACCCTCTGACAACGGTGCCACCTTGTGTTTCAGGTAGAGATCCGCTACTTTCTGGATCGCATCAACAGCTGCCGCATCGCTCATGGTCACCGTGTTGCCATCGGGCGAGAAGAAGCCGCCGCCGTTACTCTTTGCCCATACCTCAAGCTGCCAGGTGAGATTTTCCACCATGCAGCCGTATTGTACAATATTGTTTTCGTCAAATCCTGCATCGGCTGGCGTGTTGCCTTTCTTATCTAATGTAAGTTTTTTCGCCACTTCAACAAACTGATCCCATGTCCATGCTTTATCTGCGGAATCAGGTGGGTAATCGAGATTTGCATCATCGAACATTTTCTTATTGTAATACAGGATCAGTACTTCATTTGCCGCTGAATAAGCTACCGGCGAGTCACCATCCTTAAACGTCACGCTGTCAAGAGGCTTTGATGGAGCGCCTTCATACATATCCGATACATCTGAAAGCAATCCTTGCTTTGCGAGGGATAGCACACCGGCTTCATTCATGATACCGGTATCAGGTAATTCGCCGGCTGTTGCCAACGTATCGAGCTTCTGCACATACGTGTCGTGTGGAATGGAAATAACTTCAACTTTGATCTTATCCTGCGAACTGTTGAACATATCTGCGGACGCAGTAACTTCTTTCGCTTCATCAGGTGTTCCCCAGAAAGAGTAGGTGATCTTAACAAGGCCTGTATTGCCTTCTTCACCATCACCTCCGCCGCTGCCATCGCCGCCGCAAGCTGAGAACATCGCAATTACGAGAATGCACAAAACAAGTGCAAATAATTTCTTTCCTCTCATTTTTCCCTCCTCATTCTCTAATTCTATGGAATACCATGTGATTATCCGTTTTCCTACACTCTCTATATCATTCTTTTACCATGAAAACGCAAAACAAGCAAACTCTACGTCAATTCATCCGCGGAAAAGACTCGCAAATTTCCTCACCCGCTTGCGAGAACAGATTTTAAGATTGTCCTGTTGATATCAATTCCATTTGATTTGTTGGTAATGTGTATATGATAAACAGCCCATGCCATAGCTGATTTTTTTATACACATATTTCTGTGGAAAACTTGTGTTGGTTTGTGGATAATTTCTTGTGGAAATTTTTACATTTATTTATTG
>Ga0123356_10008753_pt1 | contig 10033 bp, 8 predicted proteins | sample TergutEmb28metaG_2_FD_92546 | JGI IMG/M metagenome (GOLD analysis project Ga0123356, IMG submission 92546) | Embiratermes neotenicus P3 segment gut microbial communities from Petit-Saut dam, French Guiana - Emb289 P3 | ecosystem: Host-associated > Arthropoda: Insects > Digestive system > Gut ... | reverse complement strand
GGGCCACTGCTCGGCGCGCTCGTCGGCGCGACGAGCACCCAATTCACCCCGGGCCACGTCGGCTGGGGCGGCGTGCTGTGGCGGTGGTGGGTCGGTGACGCGCTCGGCGTGCTCGTCGTCGGCTCGCTGATCCTGGCCTGGGCGCGGGGCGACACGCGCCGCGCCGGCCACGCCCGCCGCCACGGTCACGGCCTCGAGGGCATCGAGGCGGCCGCGATCGCCGTCGCGCTGATCGCGGTGACCTGGTGGGCGTTCTGGGGCGGGGTGCCGGCGCTGGCCTACGCGGCGATCCCTGTGCTCGGGTGGGCCGCGCTGCGCTTCGGCGTGGTCGGCGCGACCACCGGCGGCGCGATCGTGGCGGTGATCGCCGACTGGGCCACGCTTGACAACCGCGGGCTGTTCGCGGTGATCGCACACGGCTCGCACGACGAGGCGCTGTGGCAGCTGCAGCTGTTCATCGGCGTGCTGCTGCTGACCGCGCTCGTGCTCGCCGCCCAGGTGACCGAGACAACCGAGGCCGAGCGCAAGCTGCAGGCCGCGGAGGAGCAGCGCAACCTCCGGCTGATGCTCGAGGCCGCGCCGGACCCGGTCGTGGTCCTGCACTCGGGCGGCACGATCGACTGGGCCAACCCGCAGTTCGAGAGCCTCGTCACGCAGGGCCGCGACCTGCTGCGCGGGCGCGACCTGATCGAGCTCGTCCCACCCGACCGGCGGGAGATGGTGCTGGGCGCGATCCGCGCGAGCGCCGACGGGCCGCCGGGCGCGCGCAGCACCTTCGAGCTGGCCGGCCTCGGCGGCCGGACCGATCGCGTGCTCGAGGCCGCCATCAGCCCGCTCGAAACCACGGACGGGCGCATGCTCGTGACGATCCTCCGCGACGTAACCGAGGCCCGCAACGCGGACCGGATGCTGCGCGCGGCGCTGAGCACCGCGGAGACGGCGACTCAGGCCAAGACCGACTTCCTCGCGACGATGAGCCATGAGATCCGCACGCCGATGAACGGCGTGATCGGACTCGTGGAGATCCTGGGACGGAGCCCGCTGCAGCCCGACCAGCGTGAGATCGTGACCACCGTCGCCGAGTCGGCGTCGACCCTGCTGGCGATCATCGACGACATCCTCGACTTCTCCAAGATCGAGGCAGGCCGGCTGGAGCTCGAGGCGGAGCCGTTCGACCTGGCCGAGCTCGTCGACGGCGTCGGAGCGCTGGTCGCCTCGTCCGCCGCAGCCAAGAGGGTCGAGCTGATCTGCGCGATCGACGCCGACGTCCCAGAGCTGCTGATGGGTGACGCCGCACGCGTCCGCCAGGTCCTGTTCAACCTCGTCGGCAACGCGATCAAGTTCACCGCCGAGGGCTCTGTGCGCCTGCAGGTGAAGGCCACGGACGGCGGCATCGGGATCGCCGTGAGCGACACCGGCATCGGGATCTCGCCCGAGCAGCAGGACCGGCTGTTCGAGGCGTTCGTCCAGGCCGAGCAGTCGACCACGCGTCGCTTCGGCGGCAGCGGCCTCGGGCTCGCGATCGTCGCCCGCCTGGTCGCGCTGATGGGCGGAAGCGTCACGGTCTCAAGCCAGCCGGGAGCCGGCAGCACGTTCAACGTGCAGCTGCCGCTGGCGGCCGTCGAGCCCGCGGAGACGGCGGCAGGGGTGCTGAGCGGCGTGCGCGTGACCGCGGTCGTCGCCGACGGCGCCCGTGACCTGGCCGCGGAGGTCACGATCGGCGCGCTCGCGCGCGCCGGAGCCGACGTGCGCACGCAGACGCAGGCGATTGACGACGGGGGAGCGGACGTGGTCTACGTCACCCGTGGCGCGCTCGCCACGGGTGCCGATGGTCTCGCGCAGCCGGCCGCCTCGGGCTCGGTGCCGTTCGTCTGCGACCGCGACACTGCGGGGGAGGCGCAAATGCAAGGCGCCTCCCCCGTCGGTACCTCTGCGATCACCGGCCGTTCCGTCGTGCAGGCCGTCGCGGACGCCGCCGGGCGGCTGCGCGCGACACAGGCGAGTTCAGCGCCGGCGCTGCCGCACGACCGGCCGATGGTGCTCGTCGCCGAGGACCACCCCGTCAACCAGATGGTCATCAACGAACAGCTGACGGCGCTCGGATTCGACTGCGAGATCGCCGATGACGGGGTGCAGGCGCTGGAGCTGGCCGCCGAGGGGCGCTTCAGCATCCTGCTGGCCGATTGCCACATGCCGAACCTCGACGGTTTCGAGCTGACGCGCCGGATTCGAGCGGGAGAGGAGGGGACGGACCGGCACCTGCCGATCATCGCCGTGACCGCCAGCGCGCTCGAGTCGGAGGCGGAGCGGTGCCTGGCGACGGGGATGGATCAGGTGCTGCGCAAGCCGTTCTCGCTGGAAGCCCTGGAGCGCTGCCTGACCCACTGGCTGCCCGCCGACGCGGGTCCGGGCCTCGGTCAGGGTCCGGCGGACCCTCAGCCTCGCGCCGCGACCTCCGACGCCCCCGCGCAGAGAACCGTCTGAATCTCGAGCCGGTCGTCGAGCACGACGATGTCGGCGGGACCGCCGGGCTCGAGCACGCCGACGTCGTCGCGCCCCAGGAAGCGCGCCGGAACCTCCGTCGCGGCGCCGACGGCATGCTCGAGCGGGACGCCGAGCGCGTGCAGGTTGCGCACCGCGTCGATCATCGTGAGGACCGAGCCGGCGATCTTCCCGTCCTCGCGCTTCGGCGCCTCACCCGGCGCAACGTCGACCTGGACGTCGCCGAGCTGGAAGCTGCCGGCGGCAACGCCGGCGCCAGCCATCGCGTCGGTGATCAAGACGACGCGGCCGGCGGCGGACGCCCAGACGATCTGCACCGTTTCCCAGGCAAGGTGGTGGCCGTCAACGATCATCTTCACGACCACGTCGAAGCGGGTGAGCCCCACCCCGGCGATACCGGGGTCGCGCGACCGCAGCGGCCGCATCGCGTTGAAGATGTGCGTGAGGCCGGCGATGCCGAGATCGAAGCCGTGACTGGCCTCTGCCGCGGTTGCGTTGGTGTGTCCGGCCGAGACGATCACGCCGCGTTCGCGCAGGCGGGTGACGAGCGCATCGGCGCCCGGCAACTCCGGCGCGAGCGTCATCTCGGTCACCTGCCCGGCGTCGAGCAGCCGCTCGAGCAGCACCAGATCCGGCGCTCGCATGTGCTCGACCGGATGCGCTCCGGGGCGCTCCGTCGAAAGGAACGGGCCCTCGAGGTGGGCGCCGAGCACACGTGGGCCACCGCCGTTCTCGCCGTGCGATGCCACGCTGCGCAACGCGTCGATCGTCATCTCCTCGGGAGCGGTGATGAAGGTCGGCTGGTAGGCGGTGACTCCGGCGCGGAGCATGGCCTCCTCGGCGGTGCGGTAGTCCTCGGGCGCCGCCGTGAGGAAGTCGACGCCGCCGTAGCCGTTCACCTGGATGTCGACCAGGCCGGGGATCGCGATCTGGTCGTGGCGCCCGGGCGGCAGCCCGACCGCGACCACGCGGCCGTCCTCGACCGTGATGTCACCTGAGACGAGCTCGCCGTGGACGAGCGCTGCCTTGACGCCGAGCCTCATACGCGCACGCCGGTCAGCGCTGCGCTCACGGCCTCCCATACCTGCGGCGAGTCGGGCGTCGCGAGGTGTGTCATGTGACCGCATGCCTCATAGCCCCACGTCCAGACGTCGGTGACGCCCGCCTCGCGAGTGGCGTTGATCGCGTCGACGAGTTCCGGAATGTCTGCGGCGGTCAGGCCGAAGCTCGGCACCCAGAGTTGGGCGCCGACGCCGTGGCGGTCGGCCGTCTCGCGCAGCAGCTTTGCGAAGCGCCGCACGAACGTGCCCGCAGGCTCGCCAAAGTTCTTCCAGTAAGGGTCGGTGACGAGGATCGAGAGGCCGGGGAGCGACGCGACCGTGTTCCAGTCGGAGATCCCGTACTTGCCTTCCGTCACCGGCAGCAGGCAGATCGCGCTCCTGCCGCCACGTGAGTCGACGTGCTGCACCATCTCTCCGAGGAAGCTCGCGACGGAGGCCTCGCGAAAGGCCAGCACCTCCGGGGTCAGCTCTGCCGGGATCGGCGCGCCGAGGCGCTCGGCGCAGTGCTCGCAGCGGCAGGTCCAGCGCGCCGGATCGTCAACGCCGACGTGGTCCGGTATGCACCAGTGGGGCTCGTCCCAGAACACCATGTCGACGCCGCACTCGAGCACCCAGTCGGCCCACTCCTTGCAGAACTCGCGGTAAGCCGCACTGTTCAGGCAGGCGGCGGCGACGCGGCGCCCGTCGTCGAGCACCTGGCACTCCTCCGGGTGCAAGGTCACCCAGCGGCTCTCGGCCTCGCCGCCGAACGTGCGGCCGAGCCCCCACGGGCTCGCCTGCACGAACAGGCCCTCGGCATGGGAGATCGCGACGATCTCGGCCATCGTGTCGCGGTAGTACGCAAGGTCGTTCTCGGAGAAGGTGTGCAGCACACCGCTGTAGCCGCGCTGGGCCAGGTCCGCCATGTCCCGCTGGACATGGCGGGCGATCCGCACCCCGAAATACGAGCATCCCGCTCTGGTGTTCTGCACCATCTCAACCCCTTACGGCGCCGGCCGTCAGACCGAACGCGATTCGACGCTGGACAAGAAGGAAGAAGATCACGATCGGAATCGAGATCAGGGTCGAGGCCGCCATCAGGGCGCCCCAGTCGACGGCGCGCTCGCCGCCGGTGAAGTTCGCGAGCCAGACGGTGATCGTCTGGTTCTGCTGGCTGCTCAGCAGCGTCCGCGCGAAGATGAACTCGTTCCAGGTGGTGATGAACGCGAACACCGAGGTGGCGACCAGGCCCGGGCCGACCAGCGGCAGCAGGATGCGGACGAAGGCGCCGAGCCGGGTGGAGCCGTCGACCATCGCCGCCTCCTCGAGGTCCTTGGGGATACCGAGCAGGAAACCGCGCAGCGTCCACAGGCAGAACGGCAGCGCGAACGTCAGATATACGAGGATCACGCCCGTCAGCTTGTCGACCTGGTTGTACTTGGCGAGCACGACGTAGAGCGGGATCACCAGCCCGGCCTGCGGCAGCATCTGGATCCCGATGACCACGACCATCAGCAGCTTGCGGGTGGTGAAACGGTACTTGGCCAGCGCCAGCGCGGCGAAGAAAGAGAACACCAATGACAGCAGGACCGCCGCCAATACGACGATCACGGTGTTCTTCACGTTCGCCCAGAAGTATGGCTCGCTGAGCGCCTTGGTGAAATGCGACAGGGTCGGATTCGTCGGGAACCACGTCGGCGTGTATCCGTTGATCGCGTTGTCAGGCTTGAACGCCGTCGCCACCATCCAGTAGACGGGGAACACCATCACGACGAAGACGGCCAGCCCGACGGCGTTCCAGCCGTAGCGGCTCCTGGTGGATCGTTTCATGATTCGTCACCCGCTCGCACCATCGCCCGCACGTAGAAGACGCTGAGCAGCGCGACGATCAGCAGCATCAGGACCGAGATCGCGGCGCCGCGGCCGAAGTTGTTCTCCGCGTAGCCCTGGATGTAGAGGTAGATGCTCATCAGATAGTTGCTCGGGTTCTGCTGCCCGGGGCCGATCAGCAGGTAGGGCTGCGTGAAGACGCCGAAGTCCCAGATGATCGACAGGCTCGTGAGCAGCAGCAGGATCGGCTTGAGCACCGGCAGCGTCACGTCCTTGAGCACGCGCCAGGCGCGGGCGCCGTCGACCTGTGCCGCCTCGATCAGCTCGTGCGGCACCTGTGCGAGCGCCGCATAGCTCGTGATCGTCACAAACGGGATGCCGGCCCAGACGATCAGGGTCGTCACCATCGCGTACGCGTCAAAGGTCGACGCATACCAGTTGTGCTGGAAGTAGTTGCCGATGTGAAGGTCGGTGAGCACGTAATTCAGAAGGCCGTTCTGCAGGTTCGTCATCCAGCTCCAGAGCTGCACGGCGACGACGGGCGGCATCGACCAGACGAGCACGAGGCCCACCGTCACGAGCAGGCGCACCCAGGTGGAGACACGCACCAGCAGCAGCGCGAGCGCAACCCCGAGCACCATCGTCAGCCCGACGTTCACCGCCGCGAAGATGAGCGTGCGCCACAGCGTGTTCCAGAACACCGGGTCCGAGAGGACGCTTGAGTAGTTGGAGAACCCGATGTAGATGCCGTGGTGGGAGACGAGCTGGAAGAGCCCGTACTCCTGGAACGACAGCTCGACCAGGTTGACGATCGGGTAGCCGAGGATCGCCGCGATGGCGACGGCCGTCGGCAGCAGCAGCAGGTACGGCGCGGCGCTGCGGGTGAGGCGGCGCCGGGTGCGAGCCCGCCGCCGCGACCTCGCGGTCGCGGCGGCGGGCGTAAGCGCCGTTGGTTCAGTCGCGCTCAGGACGCCGGCTGGTTGAGGGTTTGTGCGATGTTCTCGCTGGCCGTCGTGGCCGCCTGCTTGACCGAGAGCTGCCCGGTGAGCATGTCGCCGAGCAGGGTCTTGAGGATGTTGGCGTTCTCGACCTCGACCCAGTTCACCGCCTGCGGCACGAACCAGCTCTGGGCCGCCGCCTCGTCGTTGACGTCACCCTTGGTGAGCAGGTTGGTGGCGTTCGGGATGTTGCCCGCGGTCTGCAACCCCTGCTCGCTCGTGGTGCTGGTGTAGTCAGCGATCCACTGCGCGGCCTGGGACTGGTCGCTGCTCTTGGCCGGGATAGCGAGGTCCGAGCCGCCGAGGAAGCCCGGCATCGGCTGGCCCTTGACGTAGCTCGGCATCACCATCTGCTTGGTGTCGGCCAGGTACTTCTTGTTGGTGACGGAGCCCTTGAACCAGGCAGGGCCATACATGGCCGCCGTCTTGCCCTCGCTGTAGACCGTGTAGGCGTACGGGCTGGTGCCGTCGAGCTTGGCCGTTGACTTCGGCTCCGTCGCATTGAAGAAATTCAGGTACGCGGTCAGGCCCGCGATCGAGTTCTTCGAGTCCAGGGTGCCGACCCACTTGCCGTGCTCGTACTTGGCGATCGAGCCGTGGTGGTCGAACACGAAGCTGAGCGCCGTGTACCAGTCCTCGCCGCCGACGTACAGCGGTGAGAAGCCCTTGACCTTCTTCTCCTTCTTCCCGACCTTGACCAGGTCCGCCTGCATCTGCGCGAGCGACGTCGGCGCCTTCTTGATGCCGGCCTTCTTGAACAGGTCGGCGCGGTAGGTGACCACGCGCGAGCCCGCGTAGTACGGGACCGCGTACAGCTTGCCCATGTACGTGCCCGACGCCTTCAGGCCGCCGAGCCAGTGGCTGGAGTTCGGGAACTGCGACGCGTTGAGCGGGGCGAACGCGCCTGACGCCATGTAGCTGGTCGTCTCGGTGTTGCCCATCTCGATCACGTCCGGCTCGTTACCGCCGGCGATCGTGGCGTTGAAGTTCCCCAGGTGGGTGCTCCACTGCTGGTAATCGATGTTGACCGTCCAGCCCGGGTTTTGAGACTCGAACTGGTTGTTTGCGGCGGTCACGAGCTGTGGCCAGCCATTCTGGGCGTCCACCTGAAGCCACACGGTCAGCGTGTGGCTGGTTGCGCCCAAGGCGGTCGACGCCGTGGCGACCCCGACCCCGAGTGCGAGCGCGGCAGCCGAAGCGGCCGCGATCAACCTTTGCCTCATCTAAGAAAACCTCCTCTAAGTCCTCGACGCGAGCAGACGACCTGTCCCCCGTCACCGGCGGGCTGAAAGCCCGCCCTTCTATTCAGTGGTCTAGTCCATTATGGTCTAAACCACTGTTCGCGTGCGAATGTCCCACACCCGGCCGCTTGTGTCAAGAGCCGCTTGGAAGGACCGTTTGCGCCGCGGCGAGTAATCAGCTAACACTACGCGGCGAGGTTCCGGGTGCCAGGCATCGTTCTAGACAACATCAGCAAGATCTACAAGGGAGACGTGAAGGCGGTCGACGACGTCTCGCTGACGATCGACGACGGGGAGTTCCTCGTGCTCGTCGGCCCCTCCGGGTGCGGCAAGTCCACGCTCCTGCGGATGGTCGCGGGCCTCGAGGAGGTCACCGAGGGCACGATCTCGATCGGCGGCCGCGACGTCACCGACCTGGCCCCGCGCGACCGTGACGTCGCGATGGTGTTCCAGAGCTACGCGCTCTATCCGCACATGTCCGTGCGTGACAACCTCGGCTACGGGCTGCGCGTGCGCCGCACTCCGAAGCCCGAGATCGCCAGGCGCGTCCAGGAGGTCGCGGAGGTGCTCGGCCTCGACCAGTTCCTCGACCGGCGCCCGGCGGCGCTCTCGGGCGGGCAGCGCCAGCGCGTGGCGATGGGCCGGGCGATGGTGCGCGAGCCGCAGGCGTTCCTGATGGACGAGCCGCTCTCGAACCTCGACGCAAAGCTCCGGGTGAGCATGCGCACACAGCTCGCCGCGCTGCACGCGCGGCTGCGGACCACGACGATCTACGTCACCCACGACCAGATCGAGGCGATGACCCTCGGTCAGCGCGTCGCCGTGCTGCGCGACGGCAGGGTCCAGCAGGTCGACACGCCCGACGAGCTGTACGCGCGCCCCGCCAACGTGTTCGTCGCCGCATTCATCGGCTCGCCGGCGATGAACCTGGTCCAGGCCGACGTCTCTGGGGGTGAGCTGCGATTCGGCGGATACACGATTCCCCTGCGCGCGGACAGCGCCGGCGCTGGTGCCGGAGTGCCCGCGGACGGGCGCGTGATCGCCGGCCTGCGGCCGGAGGCGTTCGAGGACGCCGAGTTTGGCGAGGCGTCGATGCCGCGGCTCGACGCCCAGGTCGAGGTCGTCGAGAAGCTCGGCGCCGACACCCACGTCATGTTCACGGTCGCCTCACCGCCGGTTGACGTCGGCCGCGTGCACGAGGAGGCCGACGACGAGCACGGGCTCGTCGACATCGCGGGCACGCTCTTCACCGCACGCGTCGACCCACGCACGGAAGCCCGGCCCGGCCAGCCGCTGCAGCTCGCGGTCAACCCGGCTGCGATCCACTACTTCGACCCAGCGAGCGGCCTGCGACTCGACGGCGCGCCGCAGCTGGCGGCGGCGGCGAGCAGCTAGACCGGCTGGTCGCTGCTGGCGGGGGCGGTGAGCAGCTAGCGCGCGGCGGTCGCGTGAACCGCCGGCAGCGTATGGGCGCTGGCGTTGCTGTTCATGCCGTAGTTGCCGCCGAGCGCAATGATCATCACGACGATCGCCACGACCGTGATGATCAGGACCTTGCGCCACCCCGCCTCACGGAGCTGCTCGACAAGCTTCTGCCACCACATGACGAGGATTATGGCGTGACGGGAAGGAAACCCACTCCCACGGTGGGTTTCCTTCCCATCACCCGCGCAGGCGACTACCGTTACGCCGATGCTGCGCCCCGTGCAACCCGGCGACCTGCCGCTGCTCAGGGACGGCGGCGTCAGTTCTTTCAACGACTTCGGCCCCCGGGAGCATCGCGCGGTTGCACCGGCCGCCAAGCTTGACGACTCCGGCGCCCTCGCAGTCGTTGATCAAGAGGGCACCCTGGCCGGCCTGGTCTCGTGGCATTACGTTCACTGGGGGCCGAACACAGCCTCGCGCTGCCCAGCGATCGGCATCGAGCTTTTGCCCGCGGCGCGCGGACGGGGTATCGGCCGGGCCGCCCAGCGGGCACTCGCCGAGCTGTTCTTCAGACACACGGCCGTCAACCGCGTCGAGGCTCACACCGACGTTGAGAACCTCGCCGAGCAGCGCGCCCTGGAGGCCGCGGGGTTCACCCGCGAAGGCCTGATCCGCGGCGCGCAATGGCGGGACGGGGCTTACAGAGACGGCTATCTGTACGCGATCGTTCGCAGTGATGTCGCGGCGCACGGCGACGCTCCGGCGAACTCCTGACGGTCCGCCTTCAGTCGTCGTGGGTGATTGGGTCGAGAGTCAGCCGGCCGCTGTGGCGGCCAGCTCGGCGAGCACCGTCGCCTGCCGCTCGAGCGTCTGCTGCTGGCCGTCGAGGGCATAGCGGTCGGCCAGCTCGCGGGGATCGAGGTAGCCGATGTGCGTCCCGTCGTGGTCCTCCCAGATCAGCATTCGCAGCGGCAGCTCGATGCCTACGCGCGGGTCG
>Ga0123356_10008752_pt1 | contig 10033 bp, 6 predicted proteins | sample TergutEmb28metaG_2_FD_92546 | JGI IMG/M metagenome (GOLD analysis project Ga0123356, IMG submission 92546) | Embiratermes neotenicus P3 segment gut microbial communities from Petit-Saut dam, French Guiana - Emb289 P3 | ecosystem: Host-associated > Arthropoda: Insects > Digestive system > Gut ... | reverse complement strand
TTGCAGGACAAAGTAGCTCTGCGAATACCGGCCGGGCTTGACCGCAAGGAAGCGGAGGTTTACCGGCATCTGGATCCGGCGAGACTGCCAAAGCATATCGCCATCATCATGGACGGCAATGGGCGCTGGGCCAGGCGCCGCCACATGCCGCGTGTGGCCGGGCACCGGGCCGGCGTGGCTGCTGTGCGCTCGAGTGTCGAGACGGCGGCGCGGATTCGTATTCCGGCGCTGACACTGTATGCGTTTTCGGAAGAGAATTGGAAGAAGCGTCCGGCCGGCGAAGTGAGCTTTTTGATGCGGCTGCTAAGCCGGTATCTGAAGGCCGAGGTTCCGACCTTGAATGAGAACAATATCCGGCTGGAATACATCGGCAGGCAGCACGAACTACCGGGTGACGTACAGGAGCGCATGAACTGGGCGCGTGAGGCTACGGCGCGCAATACAGGGATGGTGCTGACGCTGGCGCTCAACTACAGCGCGCGCAGCGAACTGGTGGACGCGTTCCGGTCGATGGTGAAGGCGGCATCGCAGAATGGCGGGATCGATCATCTGCAGATCGACGAGGACGTGGTTTCGCAGCATCTGTACACGCGTCACTTGCCTGATCCGGACCTGGTCGTGCGGACTTCGGGCGAGATGCGACTTAGCAACTTTCTGCTCTGGCAGCTCGCTTATGCCGAGATTTATGTAACCTCGACGTTATGGCCGGATTTTCGCGGCGTGCATCTGCTCGAGGGGATCGCGGAGTACCAAAAGCGCGAGCGGCGGTACGGGGGACTCAATCACTCTGAGGGACATCCTTCACCCCCCTGAGCCACAATTTGGTAATTTTGTAAGTGGGTAATTTTGCAATTCTGCCATCCTCCGCGATCGGCAGAAAATTTCATTACCAAATTTCACAATCCTTTTTTTCCCTTGCTCAAGCGCATCGCGACTGCGGTCATTCTGATTCCGGTTGTGCTGGGGCTCGTTTTGTGGGCGCCGGTACCGGCGCTGGCCGCCGTGGCTGGCATGGTGGCGCTGCTGACGATTCACGAATTCCTGAAGCTAACCGAAGCCTATGGCGTGCGGCCGATGGGTTGGCCTACGTACTTGTTCACGGCGCTGTTCTTCGTTTTGCTCGCGGTCAGTGGAGGGGGTGAGGCCGCGCTCCTTTCTACGGGAAGATTTCTCGTGGTGTTGGCATTCGCAGCGGCGATTGTGCCCTTCGTTTTTCTGACACGCGCGATGTATCGAGAAGACTTGCGCAGCGCATATCCCGCAGCGGCGGCTTCGGTGTTTGCCTTCACTTATATCGCTCTGCCGATGGGGATGCTGGTCCAGCTTCGGCAGCAGTGGGCGGGGGCGTTTTATCTGCTGTTTCTGCTGCTTGTCGTTTGGGCAGGCGACATCTTTGCCTACTTTGTGGGCAAGTCGATTGGGCGGCATCTGATGTCGCCGCGCATCAGCCCGAAGAAAACCTGGGAGGGTGCGGCGGCCTCGGTCGTGGCGAGCGTGGCTGTCGGATGGACTTTGTTCCACTATGCTCTGCCCCTCAGCGAGGCCTTGCTGCGTGTCGGGCTGATTCAGCGACGCGACGGGATGTTTGGGCTGGAGCAGCCGGCGATGGGGCCGATCATCCTGCTCACGATTGTGCTGAATATCGCTGCGCAACTAGGCGACCTGGCCGAGTCTCTGATCAAGCGCGGCGCGGGCGTCAAGGATTCCGGGGCGCTTCTTCCCGGGCACGGGGGCATGCTCGATCGCATCGACGCACTGCTCTTTGCCGCCCCGGTGCTATGGTACTTCGCGGTGTGGCGCATTGTGCAGTAAGCGCCGCGATGGAGTACGCGTCGGCCGCCTGCGGAGTGGCCGTTCCGGAAACGGTCAGGCAGCGAGAGTGGCTTCAGCGATGCGCTCCTCGGGTGCAAATAGGATAATCTTGGATAGAGATGAAACGCATTGCCATCCTGGGCTCGACGGGCTCGATCGGACGCAGCACTTTGAGCGTGGCCGAGTCGTATCCAGAGCGGTTTCAGATTGTAACGCTCGCCGCCGGAGCCAACCTGGACTCGGCGTTCGAGCAGGCGCGGCACTGGAAGCCGCGCGTGATTTCGATGGCGGCTGAGGCAGATGCCGCCAGACTCCGCGCTCGTCTGAACAAGGAAGGATTGAATCAGATCGAAGTCGTCCACGGTGCGTCGGGAACGGTACGTGTCGCGACCCATCCGGACGTCGACTTCGTGGTCAGCGCCATCGTCGGAGTCGCGGGGCTGGAGGCGACCTACGAAGCCGTTCGAGCGGGTAAGACTCTCGGGCTCGCCAACAAGGAATGCCTGGTTGCCGCAGGTGAACTGATCACCGCCGAGGCGCGAAAACAGAAAGTCGCGCTGCTCCCCATCGACAGCGAGCACAACGCGGTGCATCAGTGCATGCGCGGCGGGCGGATGGAGGAGGTCGAACGCATTTGGCTTACGGCTTCCGGCGGGCCATTCCGCAATACTCCGGCTTCCGATTTTGCATCGATAACCGTCGAGCAGGCGCTGAATCACCCCACATGGAAGATGGGGCGGCGCATCACGATCGACTCGGCCACGTTGATGAACAAAGGCTTTGAGGTCATCGAGGCGTGCAGACTTTTTCACATGCCGCCGGCGAAAGTGGAAGTGATTGTCCATCCGCAATCTACAATTCATTCACTGGTGGAATTTGTGGATGGCAGCATACTTGCTCAATTCTCCGTAACGGATATGCGGTTGCCGATTCTTTACGCCTTGACCTATCCTGACCGGATTGAGTCGGATATGCGCTTTGCGGTCAGTGACTTGCGTCGACTGGACTTCGCCCCTCCAGACCTGAAAAAATTTCCCTGCTTACGTCTGGCCTATGAGGCGGCAGAGGCGGGCGGTGCCAAAACCGTCGCTTTGAATGCGGCGGACGAAGTGGCCGTGGCAGCTTTCTTGGCAGGCAATATCCGGTTTGAGCAGATTCCCAGGGTGATCGAAGACGTGCTCTCGGCAACAAGTCCAACTCCGATGGAATCTATAAAGATCGTGCTCGAAGCGGATCAGAAGGCCAGGCAATTTGCCCAAGAGCAAGTAAACATTCACAAAAGTGAACGTCCCCGGGCAACATCTTTCGCGTAATTTTGGAATCTAACAGGTGGGAGCGTACGTATCTTCAATATGAATGATTTCTTTACTTCAGTGGTCGCCGTGGTCGGCGTTCTGGGATTCATGATTTTGATCCATGAGTTCGGACACTATGCGGTGGCCAAGTGGCTCGGGGTTCGGGTGGAGCAGTTCGCCATCGGCTTCGGCCCCCGGCTGGTCGGTTTCCGCAAGGGTGAGACCGACTATCGCATCAACGCCATTCCGCTCGGCGGCTACGTCAAGATGAGCGGCGAGAACCCGATGGATCAGCGCACGGACGATCCCCGGGAGTTTCTGAACCACTCGCGCTGGCATCGCTTTCTGATCGCGATTGCGGGACCGATGATGAACATTCTGCTCGCGATTTTCCTGCTTACCGTCGTCTACATGGTGCACTACGAGTATCCGGTTTACCTGGATAAGCCGGCAGTGATTGATAGTGTGAGGCCGGGCTCGGCCGCCGCGCAGGCTGGCCTCGAGCCCGGCGACCGCATCGTGAAGGTCGACGGGATCGAGAATCCCACCTGGGAACAACTTGAGCCTCGGGTGATGTTGAGCCCGAACCAGCCATTGACGGTTTCTATTCAGCGGGACAACCAGATCTTCGAGAAGACTCTGGTTCCCAAGCCGGTCACTTCCTCCGAGATCGGGTTCGCGGGTTGGTTGCCCGAGGATCCCGTTATCGTTGGCAGGACCGAGGCTGGCAAGCCTGCTGCCAAAGCCGGCATCAAGGAAGACGACAGAATTGTGGCTCTCAACGGTCAACCCGTGCACTCGATTGAAGGTGTAATCGACAGTCTGCAACAGATTAAGGATCAGCCTGTCGATCTCACCGTAGTGCGCGGCACCGAGACGCTGCATTTTCAGATGACGCCGGTTTTTTCCGACACCGAAGATCCGAAAGAGCGGCGGTACCGGTTAGGCTTCACGAACAAGGGGGAGATGCGCGTTACCACGCTTCCCTTCGGGAAAGCGCTCGGGCTTTCCTTGCAGCGCAATCGCGAATACTCGCTCATGATTCTGGAGCTGGCCAAGAAACTGGTGGAGCGCAAGATTTCGATGAAGGCAGTTTCTGGTCCGATTGGCATTGCGCAGCAGGCCGGCTACGCAGCTCAGCAGAAGGGCTGGACTCCGTTGATGGAACTCACGGCTGGCATCAGCCTGAACCTGGGCATCTTCAATTTGCTGCCAATTCCGATTCTTGACGGTGGCGTGATTCTGTTCCTGCTGATCGAAGGGCTGATGCGGCGCGACATCAGCTTGAGCATCAAGGAACGGGTCTACCAGGCCGCGTTCGTCTTCCTCGTCTTGTTTGCAGTGATGGTCATCTACAACGACCTGATGAAGACGATTCCGGGACTGGCGGACCGATTGCCGTAGGAAATTCGTGGATCCAGGAACAATCAGCCGACGGCTTGCGCCGCCGGCTGATTTGCTTTAGGCCGTCTTGCGTTTCAGAGTCTTGCCTGGGGGGAGCAGGCGTTTCGACTTCGGAGGACAAACCGCGGGCGACGCTGCTCTTGCGGCCGGAACCATGGCCGCCCGCACGTTGGCCGCGATCTGGTCGGCATCGTGTCCGGCCGCAAGATCAGCGATGATCGATGCAAACACCCGGCCCACCACTTCCGCCGACCGCGGCGTCAGGTGAGTCATATGCATGGGATTCGCCAACCCGTTGAAGGGATCATCACTGGTAATGCTGGCCGAGCCATTTGGCAGGGCGCTGATGGCCTTCTGGAAGTTTGTCCATGCATTGCTGGCGCTCTCGCCGGTGAGATTCCCGTAGAGTTGGGCAAGCGTGCCCGAGTCCCCTAGGTTGACCATCGCCGGGGCGATCTTCTCCAGACCGTACCCCTGACTGATCAGCCACGACAGAAATGCCATACTACATCCGATGCTGTCGGCCTCCTGGTCGGTGTCCTCGGTCCGATCGACCCAGTTCGGCATCTTGTCGGCGACCCATTGCGGGGCCGTGGCGAAGTCCGACAACGCGTTGTTGCCTACGACGGCCGCGCACCAGCGCGAAAGAGCTTCTCCAGTGCTCTCTCCGCACAGGTTGCCGTTCATCAAGCACTCGCTCAGTTCGGCTTCGAACAGGGCGGAGACTCGTGCGGAGTTTCCATAGGAAGCGTCGACTTCGATGGCATTGCCGGTCGTGTAGTCGCAACCGTTGTGGTCGGCGCCTCCGGTGCCATCGGTGGCGCCGTCCAGCGCAAAGACAATGACGCTGACATCACCGCCGGTCGTGCCGAAGATGCCGTCGTTGGCGGTCGCGATCCGATCGGCGTCATTGAGCAAATCCTCCGCGTTCTGCTTAGCCTGGGCTCCCAACGCGGAATCGACATAAACGGTAACCCGTCCGCTGGGACTGGTTCCTACCGGCTCTGCGTTGCCCTGAAAGCTGGGCCATGCGGGAGTGCTTGGTGCAGGCCGCTTGATCCTGGCGCCAGGTTTGTGCGGTGGTCTAAGACGATAACTACTCATACGACACATCCTCCAGTGCGAATAGACTAAATGCGAAAGAGGCGGAAGCGCGATCCGGTAGTTCCAAGAAAACGAGGGTCAGGGATTCACTAGCGGGAAGCAACTAATACTCCCTCATCGGCCAGACGACCAGGGGGATTGGATCTAGTGGATCGTCTCTTCTCTCGCGGTCTTTCGAGTGTCCACGGTTGGCGATTGTCCATTACTAATGGACATGTATAATAATGGACGTGCAGGCGACCGATCCCACTGTCCGTCCGTACCTGGACACTCTGCGAGCCCTGCCCTTCATTCAAGAACTCCAGTTCTCTGAACCACATGGCCAAAAGGATGCTGGGGTGGATGGAATCTTAACTCTCCGGACCGCACAGGGAACTCACGTCTTTTTCGTGCAACAGAAGCGATCGTATCTCGACAGCAGTTTGTTGCATGCTGTGATCGCACAAGCCAAGACCTATTACGCTCAACACCGGAATCCTCTGTTCTTATTTGCTCGCTACTTACCAACTCCTTCTGCCGAGCGACTGATGGAGTCTGGCATCAACTTCATCGACCAGACGGGCAACATTCACCTCAATCTCGGTAAGGACTACGAGCGTACTGTCATCGGGAAGAAAGACAAAACCCGCAAGGAGCAGATATATCGCCTCACGCCTGCCATCGTTCAACTCCTATTTGCATTTGTCTCCAACGACGACGCGCCCAACTGGAGTGTTCGCCAACTCGGCGAGGTTGCGGGCCTAAGCAAAAGTAATGTTGCCAAGCTTCGCCAGCAACTAATCGACCGAGGCACCTTGCGTCAAACCGAAAAGCGGATAGAGATCAGCAATCCACGAGAACTAGAGGACACATTGTTACGGGGATACGATCTCGTTCTTCGACCGAAGCTCTATCTCGGACGCTTTCGCGGTCCCGAGAGCGACCTTGACAGCACCCTCAAAAACGCTCGTGCAGCCTTTGCGGAACTATCGGTTCGCTGGTCACTGACCGGGGGGCCCGCGGCCTATGCGCTCCAACACTTCTATCGGGGGCAGCAGCTGCCTCTATTCCTTGAATCATTTTCTGATTCGCTCCGCCGCCGCCTCCGCCTAATTGCCGATAAAGCAGGTCCTGCGATCTTCTTGCGGCCGTTCGGTATCCTTCCATTCTGGCGCGAACTACAAGGGTACTCCATTGCCCACCCGTGGCTCATCTATGCTGAGTTGATGAGTTCAGCGGATTCTCGCGCCCACGAAGCTGCGCAGGAAATCAAAAGTCAATTCCTCACACCGTCCCATGCCTGATCTCACTGGAACCCAGATGGCTGACTTGCATCTGCTTCAGCAATATTGCGATCGACTTCGTGCTGATCTTGTCATCATTGGCGCCATTGCCTATCAGGTACACTTCCCGAACGATCCACGCCATACCAGCGATGTGGACCTAGCGGTCGCGCTTGACCTCGACGATTTCGCGAAACTAGAAGGAACCCTCACCTGTGCTCGTTGGACCCGGGTTCCCAATCGTGAGCAGCGCTGGCACAGCGATCACGGAACTATTTTGGATCTCATACCTGCTGGGCCCAAACTTCGAAAAGCCCGGCAGATTACCTGGCCGGTCAGCCAATTCACGATGAGTCTCGTCGGCTTCGACCATGTTTTTGCGCTCGCCGAACCCGTTGCTTTTACCGAGGATCTCACGCTGAGAGTGATTCCTCCGGTCGTCCTCATGCTCTTGAAGATCGTTGCCTTCCTAGATGATCAGAATCGCCGCGCCAAGGACCTCGTTGATTTTCGAAGTCTCATACTCCGCTATGCGGAAGACGGCGACCTTCTCTTTGGCGACGAAGTCCTCGAAGCCAATTTGGCCGACTTTAGTCTGGCACCGGCCTTCCTGCTGGGAACACATCTGCGAAACCTGTGTACTGCAGACGAAGCCACTCTCGTCGCAGACTTCTTTGATGCATTGGATGAAAGCAAGCCGGGTTGTTTTGACTTACAATTCCTGTCATTTTGGTGAAGATAAGCCCATAGCCTTCGATAAGTGTACGGATCGTGCGCGCTGAGAATGGCGGCTCGAAGTTGGCGCATATGATTGTAGTTCGAGTGCATGTTGAAAAACAGCGCTTTGCAAGGTTTGTAATTGATGCCCCGACCCGACATCGTTGCATGTTGTTGAAGCCGGAAACTAACATTCGGGCGCCGACCGCGGCCGCGCAGATCAGGCAAACCTGATTTGACACACTCCACGTGGCACTATGGCGCGGCTCCAAAACCGCGCCGCGCCCTTCCAGGCAAGGCTGTTAAGCGGGCGCTATTGCCCGGTCAGCAGAAAGATCGGGTTTTGCGGCGGAACAATGGGCACGGCGGCCCCAGTATCGGCGGTTGGGCCGACATTGGCTGGCGCGGGAACCAGATTCAAATTCGCTTCGAAGTGCGTCGAGGACAAACCTGTCGCCAGCACGGTCAGCGTCAGCCCATTCAACTGCGTACCCGCCGAGCTCGTGAAGCCGGATAACGCTATCCTGGTTCCCGGAGCGAAGCTGTTGATCGCGGTGAAGGTACCCACGTCATTCGTGATCGAGAAGGACGTGACGGTCGCGGATGCCACGCTCGTCGCGGTTCCCGAGTCGGCGGTTGAGGCAACGTTCGGGTGAGTAAAGTTACACTCGAATTGCGTTCCCGACAGACCGGTCGCGAGGACTGTCAAGGCCTGACCATTCAAGTACGTCCCCACTCCCAAACCCGAAATCTGAACCTGCTGCCCGGCGATGAAATTATTCACTGCCTGGAATGTAACCACGTTCGACGCGATCGCAAACGACGTGATCGAACCCTGCGAAGCGCACGTTCCCGCTGTGCAGGCTCCGAAGGGAGCGACAATGTCGGTCATCAGCGTGTCGGGAGTGTTGTTGGCATTGTTCGAGGATGACGTCGACGTCGTGCTGATGTCGGCAATCGATCCGGCGTCGCAGATGCTCACATACACGTGGCTGCTGTCGGCCGAAGCGGTGGTGAACATGCGGAAGCGCGTCGTGCCGGGCGAATACACCGCCGGTGTCGCGCACGATGTCACCGGAGGCACGGCATACTGCATCAGGGTATACGGCGGAGACGTCAGCAATGAGAGCGAGGGAGCCGGAGAGAGCAGCGTGGACGTGGGTGGCTTCACCGTCAGACTTGCGGCATCGAAGACGGTCAGCATCGGCACAATGCAAGGAGCGGCTCCGACGTTCGGATCGGTGCACGAGGTCTGGCTCTGGTAGCTGGCGACATAGAAACGCGAACCATCCGGCAGGGCCGCGACCGATACGGGAGAACATCCGCTAGGACAGGCCGGGTTCGTGCCGCCGCTCATCGAGATCGTAGCCAGCAGCGTGGGCGTGTCGTTCGAATTGCCGCTTAAATCTAGGCCCCCGGTTGCGGAGTAGACGAACACGTTCCCCGTGGTCGGGTTGGTGACGTAGAGACGGTTCAGCGTGGGATCGTACAAAACGAAATTGGCACCTGCCCCCACGGACAGATTGGTTTGACTTTGCAGGATGGTGTTGGTTGCCACATCGATGGGGATAAGCGTCCCGCTTCCCTGCGCCAGAACGTAGACTCGCTTGCTGTCGGAGCGTGCAACGGCCCATACCGGATTGTTGCCAACCGCAATGGTCGCCAGCGTCGACAGGTCGGTGGGGGAAAGATTCATCACCGTGTTGTTTCCCTCGTTGACCACGTAGAGGTTCTGGGTGTCCGCCGTCTCTACCATAGCAACGGGATGCGGAGCAGGACTGGCGTTGGCGGGATTGAGGTACGCGATGTTGGTAATCGAATCGTTCGCCGTATTCAAAACCGCAACTGAGTCGGTGCTGGCGAAGCTGCAATTTGGCTCGTTTTCGACTCCGTAATTTGCCACGAAGACTTGCGTGATTTGGGTCGTGGCGACGTAGTCCGGCTGGTAGGAGCAAAACGTCGGAATGGGAACCGTAGCCGTTCCTCCGGTGGCGTTTCCCAGACCGGTAACCGGATTGGTGTATTGGATGGTGGATCCGTTGACCGACGAGATTTTGAAGTTGCCGTTATAGCCGCTGGGATTGGTTAAGTTCCCTGGGATGACGACACCGGTAACCACAATGGGATCCCCGACCTGCGCCACACCGATCGCAGTACTCAGATTCATCGTCACCAGGCTGCCGGATTCAGTGATCGTGGCAATTGCAGAACTCTGGTTGGGGCCAATATTCGGCAGCGAATAGGTAACGATATTTCCGAGGCCGGTCGCAACGGTGCTATCGGCTGCCGGCGCAAAGGCAGTAACGAGATCCGGGTTTCCAAGCATTAGGCTCCCTGCGCTGGCCACGAAAACTCGGGAACCGTTCGGCAGAATGGCAGCATGAGTGGGGTTCAAGCCCATATTGGCTTGGCCGATGTTGCTGTCGCCGGAAACATCGA
>Ga0123356_10008751_pt1 | contig 10033 bp, 8 predicted proteins | sample TergutEmb28metaG_2_FD_92546 | JGI IMG/M metagenome (GOLD analysis project Ga0123356, IMG submission 92546) | Embiratermes neotenicus P3 segment gut microbial communities from Petit-Saut dam, French Guiana - Emb289 P3 | ecosystem: Host-associated > Arthropoda: Insects > Digestive system > Gut ... | reverse complement strand
TTTTGCCCTTGCCTGCGCCCCAACCGTAAAAAAGTTGCAGAAACTTGCTGAATCTCGGAATTGGTGTGAATTTGGGGCTGGAGGAGGATTAGGAGGCTGGAGAGCGGAGAGCAGCATCCGGATGCGACGGGCGTGGCATGGCACTGGAGCGCTCGGGCGCGGCATCCGGATGCGGCGCGTATGGCGGGCGCGCTCGTGCAAGCGGAGTAACAGAGGCTGTCTGGCTACGAGGCTTGGCTGCTGCTTTCGTCGCGGCTGCGGTAGTACTCGTTTACCAGACTGCGAAAGCCCAGCTCCTTGATGCCCTGATAGTCAAGCCGGTAATTCGATTTACTGAAGCGACCCGTGGCGATATAGCGAACGTACGTTTGCAGGTAGTGGTCAATCTGCTTTAAGCTCTCACTGGTGGTCAGAATCGGAAAGAACCAGCGCGACCAGGTTAGGTCATTAGCGTCACCGCCTTCGTAGAACTTCATATTAAAGCTACGGATGAATGCACGTTGGGCTCGCTCAGCAGAAGCGTCCTTACGCAGCATCCAGCGTCGGAGAGCCCGTGCTTTACGACGGATCTTGCCCTTCAGCTTTAATATGGTTGCCTGGCTCAGATCGATAACCCCTGCCGTATAGGATAAACCCAGAAACTCCCAGGCCTCTCCAGGAGCCGCGATGTAGGTCTTATCCCCATTGATCTTAAGACCGTGTTCGGCAATGATCCGCCTGGCGTTTTGGGAACAGTAGGCGATTTCTTCAGCGCTGTCAGCAAAAAAGATGATGTCGTCAGAATAACGCGCGTACGTGTAGCCACGTTCGACGAACCAGCTGTCCAGCTCACGCAGGTAGATGTTCGCCAAAAAGGGACTGGTCGGTGTGCCAGCCATAACTCCACGCTGCTCCTCGATCAGGGTGCCCTCAAAGACCGCCTGGTCAGCGGTCAGCAGTCGGGTGAAAAAGTCGGTCAGCTCAGTATCGTCGGCAAAAACGTCAGCCGCAATCGGCAGCATCTTTGTTGTGTCGATGCTGTTGAAGTAGTCGGAGATATCCAGCTTGCAACACCACTTCGCATCGATACCGGGGGTGCGAACAATGGTCTGAAACGCTCGATGCGCGCCGTAATTGCGCCGAAATGAGTAGCATCCTTCTGGCTGCCGGTGGTCAAAGCGATAGAGCAGCCAAGCCAGCAGTTTCAGTGTCCACATCAGCTCGCTTTCGAAGCAATAGACGGTTCGTTTCTTGTTGGTTCCAAGCTTGTTCAGCAGCAGTTTCTGAGGAGGCGGCAGCGGCTCCTGTTGCCTGATCACCTGAACCGCAGACAGGTAAGCCCGCGTCTCAATTAATGTGGATAAACCCTCGACGTCTTTCTTGGGAAGGTGGCCTTTGAGCATTTTGTAGTCATAGAATTCCTGCCAGATGTCCTGGTTATCCAGTAAGTCGATGATTCCCATAAAACACCTCGCGCGGTATCGTCGGCAGTGATTTAAGTAGACGGGAAGAAAAAGGCTGTTTGAAAGCCATGCAATGGCTACCGGACATGAACGCCAGCCAGACTATCTGCAAAGTCGCCAGCGAAGTGGTGGCGCTTCGTCCTGTCGCAGATACAAGTAAGCTTGTGTTTTTCTTCCCGTCAGGCACCTATTATGCCTGATTGCCAAGGCAAAACATAGCGTGCAGGTAAAAGCGGGTGAAAGCCGATACGGCTGTCATGGCAAAGTAGGCTAATATGGCTGTATGAACTGATCCAATCAATACTGGGAAGAAAACCATGACTCAGACAAGAGATACAGACCTTACTGGAAAGACCAAGATGTCAGCAAGGGTGGTGTTTTGGATCTGCCTGATAAACAGCATCACTTCACTTTTCTTCGGTGGGTTGATGATGGCGATTCCGGTTGATACCCCGTTAGGGCTGGGCGCGCTGCTTCCCGCTATGGGCGATTTTCCGTTTCAGGAGCTGTTCTTTAGAGATCTTTTCTGGCCAGGGTTAGCATTGGTATTGTGCAATGGGGTCGGGAATACTGTTGCAGTTGTTGCTCTGCTAAAGAAAGCCAAGGTTGGATATACACTCTCGTTAGTTTCTGGGGTTCTGTTGATTGCCTGGTGCTGTTTTGAGAACATCTACATGTTCAACCCGCCTGCTGTTTTTTATACAGTCGTCGGTCTTATCCAGATAGTTGTTTCTAGACGCTTGAGCTTGGACAATGCTTAGATAGATAGCGAATTCGATTATTAGGAATCTAATAAAAAAGGGAATATCAGCAAGACAGTATCCGCACTGCATGTAAGGTTGTCGACTATATATTAAATGTTGCGCATTTTGCACATTCGACTTCATATTATCGGCACTTGCGTGTTACATTCCTGTAACATTCTTGGTGCTGTTGCAAATAAAGGCGTTTTTCAACGAGGGAGCGACAGCACGAAACATCGGCGAGCAGTCGATCGAAAGGAAGGAAGTTAATAATGGCAAAAATATCACCAAAGGACAATTTTCTAAAGTTGGCTGGCGGCGGTATGCCGGAGTATGTACCTTACTTCACCTATATGGGAACTGAGGAGATTCCGGAAATACCGACAAAGGTAGCCAGAGCGGAGTTGGTAGTTCCCAATCCGCCAAATCCGGATGGCAGCAATACCAGCATGTGGGGTGTAACCACCTATCCGAACGAGGATACAGCTGGTTCATCGATGCCTGAGCCGGATGTATGGATTCTTGATGACATCACCAAATGGGGTGACATCATCAGAAAACCAGTCTTCAAGGAAGGCATGGATTTCGAGGCTATGGCAAAAGAGAGCTTTGAGCGTGCGAACCTTGATCGCAACGAGAGTGCTCTGAGAACCGGTATTTTCTTTGGGCCTTGGATGTCATTGGTAGGTTTCATGGGCTTTGAGGGTGCCATGATTGCTATGGTTGAAGAGCCTGAGACCGTCAAGGAACTCTTTGACTGGATGACTTCATTGTTCGAGCCGTATTACACACCTATTCTTGATGCCTATCAGCCTGACATTTGGACTATCGGTGATGATAGCTGCACCGAACGTGGACCGTTCTTCTCAGTTGCTATGTACAGGGATCTGTTCAAGCCGTTCTATGAGCGCTTCGCGAAGCAAGCCATGGAGCGTGAGATTCCGATTATGTTCCACATCTGCGGCTTTATTGAGCCATTCATTCCTGAGATGATCGACTTCGGCGTCAAGTACGTTGAGCCGGCACAGGAGACCAACGACGTCATGTCGCTGAAGGAGCAGTACAAGGGTCAGATGTCATACCTCGGCACCTATGACTGGGGCAAGCATTATCCCAAAGACTACCCGAACTATGATCCTGAAGCTGTCAAGCAAGATGTTCGTGACGCTATTGACAAGTACAGTCCAGGTGGAGCATGGGCTCCGCTGATCTGGCCGGTCAGTTATGTTGGCGATCCACATATTGACGACCTGAGAAGACTTATCTGGAATGAGTGCTACACATACGGCAAGAAGGTCTACGGCTACGAAGATTAGTTTTAAGGATCTTCACTATTGATTAGCGAAAGGAACAGAAGTGAGTAACTCACAAACGACAAGTGAACCTGTGTTAACTGAGATGAAAAAACACATGCCATACCTGTTTGCCTTTACAGCATTCTGCCAAGGCTTCGGTGTTGTATTGGTTCTGCAGTATCTCTCATACTACGTAACGGAATACATGGGCATGTCTCTCGGTGCTCTGGCAGTCGTGCTTTCTGCCTGCACAACAGCGGACTTTGTCTTCACAATTATTACTGGCCCGATTGTTCAGAAGACCATGACCAGATGGGGGCAGTTTCGCCCCTTTATCATTACCTGCCCGTTCATTATCGTGCTCGGCTACATTGTTATTTTCTACGGTTTCAAATCAACAGATACCGTCATGTCAATAATGATCGCTACCTGCTACGGTCTGACCGGTTTTTGCTGGCAGTGCCTGACAGCCTCTAATAACGGCTTACTGTCAAGGGTTGCTGGTGCAAGTGCGTCAAACCGTCTGTCGATTACCTCAAAGAATATGATCGCTGCGCGTGTTGCCGGTGTGTTCGTAAACATGATTACATCACCATTCATTCAGTGGTCAACCGATAGGGGTATCAACGGTTACCTGATTCTGACTCTTGGTTATGGTTTCTTGACCATCTTCCCGAACATCTTCCTGTTCATATTGACAAAGGAATATGATCAATACGACCCGAACTATAAGGCTCCGGAATCACCTGCTAATGTCAAGGTTCTATCGATGTATCTTGAGACATTCAAGAACCCGCATTTTATAGTGTTCTTCATATCCCAGTTTGTTGTTTCGGTCGACAACTATGTTGTTATGCCAGTAAACACCTACTACTGGAGGTATTCCGTCGGTAACTTTAGCTTGATGGGCTTGGCAGGAACCATTTCAGTCGGTGTAGGTATTGTTGCTGCGACTGTTATGCCACCGATTTCTCGAAGGCTGGGAAAGAAGAATTCAGCCATCACGGCGTATTCACTTGGTGCGGTGGTCAATGTGCTGATCGCCTTCTTAACTGATGGCAACTACATTGCCAAGATCATTTTAGTCACATGCAACACCTTCGCAGATACCATCTTCGGAACCTGGGGTATCAATCTTTACCTTGATATTGCTGAGTACCAGGAGTATACGACTGGTACCGACATGAGAGCGTTTGTCATATCGATGGCAAACATGACACCTCGACTAGCGGCTATGGCAGGTAACCCATTTGCTCCACTTGTGCTGCGATATGCCGGTTATGATGGGGCATCAGGTACGATGGCCAACCCCTTCCGAATGTGTATGCTTATCGGACTTACACCAGCGACCACCTATGTCATGGCTGCGCTTATCTTGAAGTTCTTCTATAAGCTGACCGATGAAGATGCAGCAATGTACGCTGAAGCCAACGCTCTGAAGCGCGCTGCAGCTGGTGGCGACACCTTTGATGCCAGCCTGCTTGTTGAGGATGACGACTAGGTTGCTTATCTGATCGATTAGCTGTATGAGTTCAGCAGTTGTGGCTGGATAAACTTGCTGACCAGAAAAAGTACTGAATGGTGGCGGTGCACTTATTGCACCGCCACTCGTTTACTTGTGCACACTCTACAGGGCGTACTCTGATCGCCCTGCAAACTGCTAGATTCTCAAATAAAGGCACGAGGTCTTATCCACATAAAGAGCTGCAAACTTACCAGTCAGGTTGTGTCTGCGAGCCGGTGGTTATGCACTGTGCCTCGTCATTTACGTTAAGCATTTAACTGTCTTGCGCTGGTGTTTGCTATGTGTGAAACTGCTTGAAATGCCATGGGCTTTTTGGGTGCTTGAGTAGAGAATGAGGCCATGGCAAACGGTAACAATCAAGCATCCGATCGATAAGGAAGGAATTCAATATGGCAAAAATTTCACCGAAGGACAATTTTCTGCAGCTAGCAGGCGGGGGAATGCCGGAGTATGTACCCTATTTTACTTTTATGGGTAATGAGGAGATTCCGGAGATCCCGACCAAATCTGCAGGACCGATGCTGTTTGTACCCAGCACTCCCAATGAGGATGGCAGCGTTACGAACATGTGGGGTGTAACAACATTTCCGAACCAGGAAACTGCAGGCTCTTCAATGCCTGAGCCGGATGTCTTTATCATGGAAGATATCACCAAGTGGGGCGATGCTCTGAAGAAGCCGGTTTTCAAAGATGATCTTGATTTCGAAGCAATGGCGAAAGAAAGTTTTGAGCGAATTAATCTTGACCGTGACGAGAGTGCCCTGCGTACCGGGCTGTTTCCATCGCTTTGGATGGCACTGGTTTCGTTCATGGGATTTGAGGGTGCTATGATTGCTATGGTTGAAGAGCCGGAGTCTGTCAAAGAGCTGTTCGATTACATGACCTCTCTTTATGAGCCGTACTACACCAAGGTGCTCGATGCTTTTAAGCCAGACATCTGGTCAATGGGTGATGATATCTGTACTGAGCGCGGTCCGTTTTTCTCTGTTGCTATGCTTGAGGATCTTTACATGCCTTTCTATCATCGTTTTTCCTCACAGGCTGTTGAGCGTGGACTTCCCATTATCTTTCACATCTGCGGTTTCATTGAGCCATTCCTACCTGCTCTGATTGACGTTGGTGTCAAGTATGCCGAGCCGGCGCAGGAGACCAACGACGTCATGTCGCTGAAGGAGCAGTATCCGAACAAGATGACTTACCTCGGCACCTATGACTGGGGCAAGCATTATCCCAAGGACTATCCGAACTATGACCCTGAAGCTGTGAAGCAAGATGTTCGTGACGCTATTGACAAGTACAGCCCAGGTGGAGCATGGGCTCCACTGATCTGGCCGGTCAGCTACGTTGGCGATCCCCATATCGACGACCTGAAGAGACTGATATGGAACGAGTGCTACACCTATGGCAAGAAGGTCTACGGATACGAAGACTAAGTCTTACTGCTGGGATCAGCTGCGAGAGTCTGCATGAGTAGGCTTTTGCTGCCAGTGAGCATTTAAGCGGGAGCCGACCAGATCTAGGTCGGCTTCAGTTTTCAAAAGGTAAGGAGCAAGATGGTAAATAAGTACGAGGTACTTTTTGATTATTTTGGCTACCAGTCTTTTCGTCCTGGGCAAGAGGAGTTGATTGATAAGATTCTCTTAGGGCGAGACGTTCTTGGGGTTATGCCGACCAGCGCTGGTAAATCGCTTTGCTACCAGATTCCAGCTATGATCATGGACGGAATCTCGATTGTGGTCTCTCCGTTGATTTCCCTGATGACTGACCAGGTCAGTGCACTGAGACAAGCAGGTATCGCAGCAGGCTTTATCAACAGCACGCTGTCGGCATCAGAGATACGTGACATTCTTCGTGATGCAGGAGAAGGGCAATATAAGATTCTTTATGTAGCACCTGAACGGCTTGAGAATACTGACTTTTTAGATTTCTGCCAGTCAGTGAAGATTGCGATGGTAGCTGTCGATGAAGCGCACTGTGTCTCGCAGTGGGGGCATGACTTTCGTCCGAGCTATAGAAATATCACTCGATTCATCGAAGCGCTGCCTTCGAGACCGATCGTCAGTGCGTTTACTGCTACTGCAACGCCAGAGGTGAGGGCAGATATTGAGGGATTGCTCAAAATGAACGATGCGCACTGCTTGGTCACGGGCTTCGATCGAAGTAACTTATATTTTGAGGTGCAGCATCCAGTTGACAAACTCAAGTCTTTACTCGAGTTTTTAATAGAGCGTGAAGATTTGAGCGGAATTGTGTACTGTGCAAGGCGCATGGATGTTGAGCAGGTGTGTGAGGAACTGCTCAACCATGGCTACTCAGCCACTCGCTACCACGCTGGTCTAAGCGATGAAGAGCGAAAAACCAACCAGGATGATTTTATCTACGATCGCAGCAGCATTATGGTGGCGACAAATGCTTTTGGTATGGGTATCGATAAAAGCAATGTGTCTTATGTGGTGCACTACAACATGCCAAAGAATATTGAAAGCTACTACCAGGAGGCTGGTAGAGCTGGACGTGATGGAGAGCCTGCGGTCTGTCTGCTGCTCTACGCTTCGCAGGATGTTCAGACAGGTAGATACTTTATCGAACACAGCTATATCGACAGCAAGTACGACATGCAAATGCGTGAAATCATGCGAGATCATGATTTTGAGCTGCTGAAGAGGATGACCTGGTATTGTACGACCAGCGACTGCCTACGCGGATACATCCTGAAGTATTTCAGCGACTCCGCTCCTGTGCATTGCGATTATTGCTCGAATTGCGATACACAGTTTGAAACGGTTAATGCAACACAAGAGGCGCGGAAGATTGTGTTATGCGTTATGGAAATCTGCGAGCGAGGAAACCCATTCGGAAGAACAATAGTTGCGAACACATTGAACGGTAGCAAGGAAAAAAGAGTCAACTCTTTGGGACTGAATAGTGTTCGGGCATATGGAAGCCTGCGTAGCCTGTCAGTAAAACGCATAGTAGACATAATTGACCATATGGTCGAGAAGGGATGGCTGGAACAGACAGCCAGTTCTTATCCAGTTATTGTTTTGACTGATAAATCGAGAGATATCTTTGATAGTGAACTGCATATAAAGATTCCGAAAGAGCGCAAGAAGGTTGGAAAGACCGTGAAAGTGAGTCAGCGGACAGTGGCTGAAGTGGCTGACTCGGCAGCAGCTAAGGTCGATATGGTAGCAGCAGCCAGGACCGACTTGGCGGCAGCAGCTCGCGCGAAGACAGCAGCGCCCAACCAAGAAGATAACAACCTGGCAGGTTACAACAGCGCAGAGCTATACGAGATACTCGTTGCTCTGCGAAGAAAACTGGCTGACGATGCGGGAGTTCCAGCTTATATCGTTTTTAGTAACGCAACCCTTACTGACATGTGTCAGAAACTACCGCGGACACCTGATGAATTTCTTTCTGTTAGCGGCGTCGGGCGGGCGAAGCTGGCAGCTTACTGCGATGTATTTCTAGAAGCGATTACAGATTATCTGGTGACACTAAGAGAATTCTAGAATATTGCAGGTTACAATGAGCGTATCCGCAGGTGCATTCATAAATCTCTATAAAGGAGGAGCACTCATATGGACGCAAATACGAAGGCTGCAGCTAAAAAGGTACAGGGAAATGCAGACAAGTACGACTCGTACAAGATTTTGATGGCTCGATACAAAAAAGCCAAACAGCAGGACTTCTACTTTGAGATGCTTTGGATTCTTTATGCGATGTTCGAGGATCGCACCTCGGCTTTCCTCTACTATGCCGGTTTTGTAAACGAGGACAGGCGAAAAGCAGTTGGAGACAAGGACATCCAAAAATCGATTCGAGGAGTTTTGAAACTCAGTGACAAAGCGAATTTCGACTTTGGCACACTATATGGAAAAACCTTGACTATCAAAAAAGCTATTGCATGGATGCAGAATGCTGAGGCAGCTGATGATTACCAGAAGGATCTCAAAGCTCTTCTGAACAGAAAAGCAATCAGTAGCCCTGAGTTCTTACAGTGCCTAAATGGTATGGACTACTGGCGTGACAAACGTAATGGTCTTACCCATGCTCTGTTTTCTGTGCATAGCTATGAATCAGCAAAAGACCTGAAGCCGTTATGTGAGCAGGGGTATCAGCTGGCGCGGACACTCGATAACGCTGTCAGCGCTCTTCGCAAGCGCGACCAGAAAAGCAGCATTCGCATGAAGTTTGGCTTGAAGTAACGGGGTTGAGTGATGCCAGGTGGGTTTGCATGGCGCGCTGGGTTGCGACGTGGCGCGCCTGGCAGGAATCGAACCTGCAACCTTTGGATTAGAAGTCCACTGCTCTGTCCGTTGAGCTACAGGCGCGTTTCGGCTGTCAATTCTACCATTGTGCCTGCTTTACTTGTATAGACGCTTGAATATTCTTCGATGATTGAGTAACCTTATCGGGCAACACATGAGCGGCAGTAGTTCAATGGTAGAGCATCAGCCTTCCAAGCTGATTGTTGCGGGTTCGAGTCCCGTCTGCCGCTCCACTTTATTTGCGATGAGTGTGCGGGCGTGGCGGAATCGGCAGACGCACCAGGTTTAGGTCCTGGCGGGGAAACCCGTGGGGGTTCAAGTCCCTTCGCCCGCACCAAAAATGGCTCTGGGAACCAAATGGTTCTCAGAGCCATTTTTTGCAGCGTGATTCCAGGACTTGAACCCCGTGAGGGCTTTGGCCGTAAAGCAGGGGTGCCAGTGGCACGCCTGCAGGCCAAAGGGGCGAACGAGCGAAGCTCGTGAGGTCGACAAGCGCTAGGAGTGCGAAGCACGACGACGTGATTGTTCAAGTCCCTTCGCCCGCACCAAAAATGGCTCTGGGAACCAAATGGTTCTCAGAGCCATTTTTCGCAGAGCAGAATAACTGACCCAGCAAAGAAGTTACATTTGCGTTATCTTAGTAGCAAGTAGAATAGTGATGCTCACAGTGTTCGGTATCAGAAATAAGGCAGGCAAAGACATATGGATCAGATAAGTCAAATCGCACCATTCTCATGGATCGCTCTAGATGACG
>Ga0123356_10008749_pt1 | contig 10036 bp, 11 predicted proteins | sample TergutEmb28metaG_2_FD_92546 | JGI IMG/M metagenome (GOLD analysis project Ga0123356, IMG submission 92546) | Embiratermes neotenicus P3 segment gut microbial communities from Petit-Saut dam, French Guiana - Emb289 P3 | ecosystem: Host-associated > Arthropoda: Insects > Digestive system > Gut ... | reverse complement strand
CGCGCGTACACCGTGACCCATCGCGACGAAGAGATTGCCCTGACCAAGAAGGAATTCGACCTGCTGGCCTACCTGATGGCCCATGTGGGCGAGGTGGTGACCCGTGACACATTGCTGGACAAGGTATGGGGGTACGCCTACGCCGGCGACACCAATATTGTGGACGTATACGTGCGGTACCTGCGCACCAAGGTAGATGAGCGGGTGGGCGTAAAGTACGTACACACGGTGCGCGGCGTGGGGTATATGATCAAAGATGAAAGAAAAGGCTAAGGCCGCCCAAAAGGAGCGGCAGACCAAGCAAAAAAAGGGCAGAGAAAAGGGAAGGGAAAAACCGCTGAGCAAAAAGCAAAAGCGCAAACAAGCCCAGTGGCGTCCAACTCCGCCCATGCATGCCGAATATGTGGAAGGTTGGATCAACCGCACCAGCCACGCCATACATCACTTTTTGCTGCGTTTGTTCAGCAATCTCCGTTTTTCGCTGAGCCTGCGCATATCGGCCAATTATGCCCGGTTGCTGCTTCGGATGTACGTGGGAAATCTGGTTTGGCTGTTCGCCGCCTTTTGCGTGTGGCAGGCGCCTATGCTGTTGGCCCGCAATGCGGAGATTGTGCACGGGGCGCCTGATTTTTTTCTACATCAGGATAGTGTCCGGGCCGAGTGGTTGCCTGGCCCCGCGCCGGAATCCGACGATTGGCTGGACAACAATGTATTCAGATACTTGGGGCCGGTCCGGGGTTTTACGTTTGAGGGATGGCGGCCCATCCTTACGCTGGAGGAGACGGTGATCCACGCCGGGGAGCTGTACCGTGTCCGCACCATACACGACCTTACCGGCCTGTGTATCTTATTTGGCCAGCTGATGCTGGGGTTGTTTGTGTTTGATATCTTGCGGGCCTTTGGTTTTTTGGTGGGGGGCAGGCGGCACAACCGGCGCCTTTTGCAGCCCATCGCCGATATCACGGCCCACGCCCAGATGCTCTCCGAAAACGAGCTAAGCCTGCGCCTGAATGTGGCCGGGGCCAAGAACGAGCTTAAAGATTTGGCTACGGTGTTTAACGCCATGCTGGACCGTATCGAGGCTGCATACAATGGGCAGAAACAGTTTGTTTCGGATGCCTCCCACGAGCTGCGTACCCCCATCGCCGTGATCCAGGGGTATGGCAACCTGCTGGAGCGATGGGCCAAGGATGACCCAAAGGTGCGGGACGAAGCCATTTCCGCCATCGTAAACGAAACCGGCAACATGAAGGACTTGGTGGAAAAGCTGCTGTTCTTAGCCCGTCACGACAAACAGACGTTTAAGCTGAATTTGGAGCACTTTGAGCTGCGGGAGCTGGTGGAAGAGACCGTGCGCGAAACCGAGATGATCACCGCCAATCATAGCGTGGAGACCGGCGAACTGAGTTCCGGCATTTTGTATGCCGATCGCAATGCCATCAAGCAGGCGGTGCGTGTGTTTATTGACAACGCGGTGAAGTACACGCCCCCCGGCGGAGTGATCCGCATTGCCTGCGAGCGCACACCGGGCACGGTGACTATCGCGGTGAGTGACAATGGCCAGGGCATCGCCAGCGCCGACCTGCCCAATGTATTCGACCGGTTCTATCGGGCCGATGCCGCCCGCTCCGGCAAAACCAACGGCCACGGGCTAGGCCTGGCCATCGCGCGCATCATTGTGAGTTCCCACAACGGCAAGATACGGGTTACGTCGCAAAAGGGCGTGGGCAGTACGTTTAGGATTATTTTACCGAACTAATTGAAAGGAAGGGTATACAGAATGGGGAAAATCATGCTATTCGTTCACAGCAAATCCGGTTTTACAAAAAGGTATGCGGATTGGATCGCGCAAGAGCTAGGCTGCGACGTAAAACCATACAAGGAATTCGAAAAAACAGACATAAAAACAGGCGATATGGTCATTTTCGGCAGCCGTGTGTTCGCCGGGAAAGTCCAATACCTGGACAAAGTAAAAGTACGCGCGCAAAACCTGATTGTATTTGCCACCGGCGCCACACCGGCCGCCGCAACCGACGTGATTGACGGCATATGGAGCGGCAATTTGAGCGAAACCGAACGCCAGTCCATCCCGCATTTTTATATGCAAAGCGGCCTGGATTACGGAAAAATGGGCTTTCTAGATAGAACACTCATGAAAATGGTGGCAAAGTTTATGAGCAAAAAGAAAGAGAAAAGCAAAGATGAAAGTGCTTTTGCACAAGCGATTACAGCATCCTACGATATTTCTTCAAAGGAGTATGTTATGCCTTTGGTACAGTGCGTAAACGAAAAACAAAAAGTGCAAGCATAACAGCAAGGCTCCCGCCTACAAAAGCCATCTTTAGCAGGCCAAATGTACTTGCCGTAACCACCGCCCACGAAGGCAAATTTGGATAGTGACGAAGCATTGTGATGATGCCGATATTCTCTATCCAGTCAAACACCATGGCCAGAACCGGCACAAAAAGAAGATGTTTGCACCACGCTTTTGTCGCGGCTTGTTGGAGAAGCAAGGCGATCCATCCTACGTAAAAAAGCATATAAGCCAGGGGAAAAGGGAAATCCAGCGGCATAATTTTGGTTAGATAAAACGCCCTTCCCTCTGTCCCTAACGCAGTGAGCATATCGTATGCTTTTTCTTGGGTATACCCCAATTCAAAATCAAGGATGTTGGCGCCGCCGGTGATCCTCAACAAACCACTGACGCCTATGCCGCTATAGTTGATCAATACAAACAAAACAATAAACAATACGGTAAACAAAGAAGCCGTTTTCCATGAGGTTTTGCGTATCACCATATTCAAAAACTTGTTCATTGATTTTACCCCCCTAAAGGTTAAACATCTTTCGTAGCGCCGACAGGGCGACCGCCTCCTGGTTGGGGTCGATGCAGAGGGAAACCTTGGTTTCGCTGGTGGTGATCAGATGGGCGGTGACCCCGGCGCTAGCAAGGCAATCGAATATCTTAAACGCTACGCCACCAGCGTGGGCTATGCCCGCCCCTTCCAACATGAGCTTTACCATGTTGGCGCGGTGGCGTGCGGTGAGCCCCAGCCCGGTGATGGCCGCCATGGCTTGGGCCAGCCCGGCTTGGGGCAATGAAAAGGCCACGTCCGCCCGCCCTCCGTTGGGTGCGCTCTGGCTGAGCATGTCGATGTTGATGCTCCGTATGGCCCCGAACAGCCGCGCCATGGCCGGTGGGCTGGCCTCCACGCCGCGTATGGTAAGGATGGCGATGTCCCGGGTGGCGGAAAGATGGGTGACCAGGGAGTTCTCCAGCAATAGCTGCTGCATGTTGTACAGGCCCGGCGGTTTGCCCACGATGTAACGTGCGGCGCGCAACGCGCCCGACGCAAACAGCCGGCGGGATTGGGCGATGTGCTGGAGCAATATGATTTCGTCGTCGCCATAAAAGCCCACCTCGTGGGAACCGGCCATGGTGCCGCCCCGGATCACGGCCATGCCGATTTCGTTAGGAGAGCGGGCCCGGCTTGCCCCATGGCGATCATACACCAGTTCCTTGGGGGTAGGATAGGCCGCCCGCACCGCATCGGCCAGCATCAGCGCGGTGCCGCTGGGCGCATCGATCTTGCGGTTGTGGTGCCGCTCCAATATCTCCACATCAAATGCGTTGCCCAGCGCCGATACCGCGCTGGCAGCCATCTGGCACATCACGCTGACACCGTAGGCCATGTTGGCCGATTGAAAGATGGGGATAGAGGCTGAGGCATCGGCGATCCGATGTTGATCCCCGTCGATATAGCCGGTGGTGGCCAGCACCAGGGGCAGCTTGTGCCGCAGGGCGTAACCCAGCAGCGAGGATAGGGTGCTCGGGTGCGAAAAATCCACGCATACATCGATTTGCGGGATGCGTGCCGCATTTAAGATGCCAAAGGTGGGGAAGCAAGGGAAGGGCGTGTCCCGTGTGCCCGCCTGGGCATCCACACCGGCGGCGACCTCCATACTGGCCTGGTCGGCGGCCAATTCCGTTAGCGCCCGGCCCATTTGGCCCAACGCGCCGCTGATTAACATACGTGTCATACGCTATCGCCATTCCTTTGTTATTTAGAGCTTGTCCGATATTTTGGAATGTAGGGACGGCCCCATGTGGCCGCCCGCCCCTACGGCAACAACCCCAACGCCTGCATTGCCAACTCCAACTTCTGCCGGTTATCGGCCCCCATGGGCACCAGCGGCAAACGCAGGGGTCCGGCCTGCATGCCCATCAGGTTAAGCGCCGTTTTGGTCGGGATGGGGCTCACCTCGCAGAACAGCGCTTCTACCAGCGGGTTGAGCTTGTACTGCAGTTGGCGGGATGCTTCCAGATTCCCTGCGTGGAATTGGGCCACCAGGTCATGGGTTTCCCGGGGGCATATATTCGACACCACCGAGATCACGCCCTCGCCGCCCAGGCCCAAGTAGGGCACGATATGGTCGTCATTGCCCGAATACACGGCGATGCGGTCGTGGCACACCCGGAAGATTTCGGTGATCTGCTGGATGTCGCCGCTGGCTTCTTTTATAGCGGCAATGCGCGGGTGATCGGCCAGTATATCCAATGTAGCCGGGGTCATATTTAGGCCGGTGCGTGCGGGCACGTTGTACAGGATCACCGGCAGCGCCGTGGCGTCGGCCAGGGCCGTGAAGTGGGCCACCAGCCCGGCCTGGGTGGTTTTGTTGTAATAGGGAGTCACCGCCAGCAGCGCGTCGGCGCCTAGGGCTTGGGCGCGCCCGCCGGCGGCGATCACATCCCGCGTATCATTGCCGCCCACCCCCGCAACCACGGGAACCCGCCCGTGAACCCGTTCCACCGCAAAGCCGATGGCCTCATCGCGCTCCTGGGCTGTCATGGTGGCGGGTTCGCCGGTGGTGCCGCACACGATCAGCGCATCCACGCCGTTGTCAATCTGCCAATCGATCAGGCGGCCAAAGGCAGGCAGGTTCAGTCCATCCTCGGTAAAGGGGGTGACCAGCGCGGTGCCGCAGCCGGTGAATACTGTGAGCTTTGTTTTCATATTTGATGATTCTCCTTTTCGTTTAGGGATTAGGGGTTAGGGGTTAGGGGGGATGGCCGTTCCTTTCTAATCCCTAATCCCTCTACTTCCGTGGAACATACCCCTGGGCGCAAAGCAGCTCGGCGATCAGCACGCCGCCGCCCGCCGCGCCGCGCAGCGTATTGTGGGATAACCCCACGAACCGATAGTCGAATAGCCGGTCCTCGCGAAGCCGCCCCAGGGCGATGGCCATACCCTGCTCCAAATCGCGATCCAGGCGGGTTTGGGGGCGGTTGGGTTCGTCAAAATAGTGCAGGAATGATTTGGGCGCGCTGGGCAGGCTCAGTTGCTGGGGCAGCGCCGTATAGTTGCGCCAGGCTTCGAGTATTTGCTCGGGACTTGGCTTTTGGGCAAAGGCTACGCTTACCGTGGCCATGTGGCCGTCGGCCACCGCCACCCGCACACAATGGGCGCTGATCACCGGCTCGCTGGCCAGCTCAATCTGCCCATCCCGTACCTTACCCCAGATTTTCAGCGGCTCCCGCTCGCTTTTTTCTTCCTCGCCGCCGATGTAGGGGATTACGTTGTCCACCATCTCGGGCCAGGTGGCAAAGGTTTTGCCCGCACCGGAGATGGACTGATAGGTGCTTACGGCCATACGCAGGGGCCGGAAAACCCGCAACGCGTGGAGCGGCGGCACGTAGGATTGGATGGAGCAATTTGGTTTGACGGCCACAAAGCCGGTACGTGTGCCCAGCCGCAACCGCTGGGCCTCGATCACTTCGGCATGCTCGGGGTTGATCTCGGGGATCACCATGGGTACGTCGGCGGTCATGCGGTGGGCCGAGTTGTTGGAGATCACCGGGGTTTCGCGGCGGGCGTAGGCGTCTTCCAATTTACGGGTATCCTCTTTGGGCATGTCTACGGCGCAGAACACAAAGTCGGCCTGTTGGGCCACCTGATCGATTTCAGATGCGTCCACCACCGGCATGCCCACGATTTTTTCGGGGATGGGCCAGTCAAAGGCCCAGCGGCTGCCCACCGCTTCGGCATAGGGTTTGCCCGCGGAGCGGGGCGAGGCCGCCAGGGCCGTGATCTGAAACCAGGGGTGGTTTGCCAGCAGCGACACAAAGCGCTGGCCCACCATGCCGGTGGCGCCCACCACCGCTACTTTTCGGGATAGATTGACCGGCTTGTTGTCCATCGCTTTTGCCTCCTATTCATTTATAATCTATGAAATGCTTGCCTGTATGATACATCGCCATGGGTGGGATTGTCAATCTTGCGATTCGTCGGCTTCTTCTGCCTCTTCTTCCATACCTAATAAGGCCGTAGCTTCCGCATCGGGCAAGGATTCCACATTTTTGAGCCTGCGCATGATCTGCCGGGTGCGCACGCCCACCAATTTATCCATTTCGTCGCCTGCCTGCTGGATGCGCTCCTGGGTCTTGGCCAGCACCCCGCCAAAGGCCGCAAACTCTTTTTTGACGGCGCTCAGAATCGTCCATACTTCGCTGGAGCGTTTTTCAATGGCCAATGTGTTAAAACCCATTTGCAGCGCGTTGAGCAACGCCAACAAAGTCGTGGGTCCAGCCACGTTGATATGATACTGGGATTGTACGGTTTCTACTAGGCCAGGGATGCGCAATACCTCGGCGTACAACCCTTCGATGGGCAGGAACAACAGGCCAAAATCCGTGGTTCTGGGTGGCCCGATATATTTTTCCCGTATCTCTTTGGCCGATTTTTTGATGGAACTCTCGATGCCTTTTTGGGCCTCTTGAATGCCTTCCCGATCCCCCAGCTCATAGGCGCTTTGCAGGCGCTCATAGTCCTCGATGGGGAACTTGGAGTCGATGGGCAGGTACACCGGCCCTTCGTAATCTTTGCCGGGCAGTTTCAGCGCAAACTCCACCCGGTCGCTGCCGCCCAAGATGGGGAAGTTTTTTTCGTACTGGCTGTCGGCAAATACATCCATCAACAGGCGCTCCAATTGGATTTCGCCGTAGCTGCCACGGGTTTTGACATTGATCAGGGCCTTTTTTAAGTCGCCTACATTTTGGGCCAGTCCTTGCATCTCGCCAAGGCCCTGATGCACCTTCTCCAACCGTTCGCTTACGGTTTTAAAGGAATCGTCCAGCCGTTTGCTTAAGGTTTCTTGCAGCTTTTCATCTACGACCTTGCGCATCTCATCTAGTTTTTTGCTGTTGCTCTCTTCAATATCCCTGAGCTTGTTATCCACGCTTGCGCGAACTCGATCAAAACTTTCGTTCATTTCGCCCCGAAATTGGCCCACTTCTCTGCTCAGCGCGGCCCGCAGGCTTTCGGTTTCATCCCGCAAGGCCCTTTTGACCCCTTCGGCTTCGTGACCCATGGCTTTTCTGCCAGCAGAACCCTGCCGAAACAGCATTACAAACAACAGAATCAAAACAACGGCAACCAGGGAAAGGGAGATCAGCTGAAAATGTTCCATTAAATAGGCCAGTATATGCTCCATTTTTTCCATCACTTTCCGTTTTTACGTTTGTTATTCAGCATTAAACTAAACAATATCAGCCCGCCGCCGGCCAGCTGCAACGGGGCCAGTCGTTCGCCCAGCAGCAACATACCCCCCAGCACAGCCGCGATGGGGTTGATGTTTACAAATAGCGACACGGTGAAGGGATCCAATACGCTCAAGGCCTCGGTGTACAAAAAATAGCATAGCGCCGAACAAAACGCCGCCAAACCCAGGGCGCAGGCCCAGGCCAAGGCGTCCACCGGCTGCCAGCGCGGGCTTTCGGCCAGGGCGAATGGAATCAATGTGATCAGCGCGCACAGGGCCTGCCAGCTGGTGAGGCGCAGGCCGGTGTACTTGCCGCGCAGCCCCGAATTGCACTGGATGTACAGCACCCAGCATACGCAGCAGCCCAGTATCAGCAAATTGCCTTTTAGGCTGCCCCCGAACTCGCCCTCTGCACCAAAACGGATGACCGCAAATACACCCAGCAACGATAACGCCAGGCTGATCCACTGGGCCGCGCCCGCCCTTGCCCGCTGGAACGCGATGCCATACAGCAGCGACAGCACCGGAACCCCTGCCAGGATCAGCGCGGCGGAAGAGGCCGAGGTGTACGTCATGCCGGTGTATTCAAAAAAGTAGTACATGGTAATGCCCAGCACCGCCGCCAGCAGGGCCAGGGGCAGGTCGCGCTTATGGATTCGCAAGGATTTCTCCCGTGCCAACGCCACGGGGGTGAGGATTGTGGCCGCAAACAGATAACGTACCGTAGCCAACGTCATGGGCGGGAAACCGGCGGTAAGGGCATACTTTGATGCGATAAAAGACAACCCCCACAGCACATTCACCAGCGCCAGGGCAGTGATACCAAACGCTCTTGACCGGCGGGCCGGGGTCAACGGATTATCGATCATCATAATCCACCGAGCCGGTGATGGCATCGTCCAGCACTTCCACAAAGTATTTCTTTGGGTTGTAGTGATCCACCCACACCCGCACGCGGTAGTCTTCGGGCCTGCGGAGCAACCCCACCCGCCAAAGGGAGCCGCTCTTCACCAGCCGGGTGGCCCCCTGGGTATCCACGTACTTGCACTCCAAGATCACGCCGGGCTGGTAATTGACCCGCACGTTGCTGAAGTAGGCGTTCACCACCTCGGCGTCGTAGCAAGCGCCTTCGCGCATGAGGGTGCGGATATGCTTGCGCTTAGCAAAATGGCCCAGGAGAAATCCTAAACCGACGCACAAAAAGATAACGCCTATCACACAAAAGGTGATGGAGAGGGCCAGGTGGTCGTCCCGGTGCATGTTTCCGGCCTGGGTTTGCCATATAAACAGGCCTACGCCCAAAAAGGGAGCGCCGATCAGGGTGAACACCAGGCCTATGATCCAGAATGCGGGGTTGCCGTGATTGCGGAGGGGGGAGTTGGTGTTGTTATGCATGATAAGAGCCTCCTATTTTGCTTTCAGTGATGTGATGCGTTATAATACTTGTATCGCACAGGCCGAAAGGAGCAACCAACATGCACATCGTGCTAGTAGAACCCGAAATCCCACAAAATACAGGCAACATCGCCCGCACTTGCGCCGCCACCGGCACGCGCTTGCACCTAGTGGAGCCCATGGGCTTTCGCATTGAAGACCGCCACTTGCGCCGTGCCGGGCTGGATTACTGGCCCATGGTGGAGCTGCGCGTCCATCCCTCGTTGGAGGCCTTTTTTGCCGAGTTTGCCGGGGCGGAGGGCCGTATGCACTTCGCCACCACCAAAGCGCCCCGTGCCTACACCGAGGCCCGCTACGGCCCGGAGGACTTTCTGGTGTTTGGCTGCGAGACCCGTGGCCTGCCCGAGACGCTGCTGAGCCGCGTGTTTGACCGGTGCGTACGCATCCCCATGCTGCCGGGGGCCCGCTCTTTGAACCTTTCAAACTCGGTGGCGGTGGTGGCCTATGAGGCGCTGCGCCAGCAGGGTTTCCCCCAGATGCAGAATCAGGGGGCGCTTACCGGCCGCGATGAGCCCGATCAGCTTTGGCTGGACATGCTATGATGGGCCGCAAACCAAATTATACAGGATTGCCTCTCGGTTGACAATAGTTATGGGATTATGTATAATGGCCAGGAAAGATGGTGATCACAATGCGCAGGGATTACGACGAACCGCCCCGGTCTCAGGCGGGCTTGCGCGCGGCGGCCAGCGTGATGGATTTTTTGGGTGTAATGGGTTGCACCGTGTTGATCTTGGCGCTGATGGCGCTGATGACCGCGCTGTTTAGCTGGCTGCAAAACGATCTGACCGTCACGTTTTCCGGCATCGGCCAAAACATCAACGAAGCTGTGATGATCGATTCCAATGCCAATCGATAGAATATGGGGGAAACGGGTATGAAAAAGACTGTTGCCATTTTGTTTGCGTTTTGCCTGATGTTTGGTTTCACAGCTGCCCTGGGCGGCGGTAGCCCGGCAGTCATCGTGGAGCGTTGCAAACAGGCCATCGAGCAGAATAGAAGGTTTGCCGTAAAGGGCACCCTTGCGGTGGGCGTGGAAGGG
>Ga0123356_10008748_pt1 | contig 10037 bp, 12 predicted proteins | sample TergutEmb28metaG_2_FD_92546 | JGI IMG/M metagenome (GOLD analysis project Ga0123356, IMG submission 92546) | Embiratermes neotenicus P3 segment gut microbial communities from Petit-Saut dam, French Guiana - Emb289 P3 | ecosystem: Host-associated > Arthropoda: Insects > Digestive system > Gut ... | reverse complement strand
TGATTTGTGTGTTCTAACGCCGGTTAAGGATGAGGGGAGACGTCTTACAGAAACCTCAATAGACTTACGGGTAAGATTATATGATGTTCAGGAGACCGCGTTAGATTTACTTACTTATAACCAAGATGATTTTTGGGTACAGGCGGCTCAACCGCGTTCATTTCCGCATCATATTGTGGAACAGGGAGTAGTATTATATGGGTAATGATATTTTCGTTATCCGTCAAATGTAAAATTAACAAAATCGGATATGGAACAAGCCCTTAAATACGCATCCCAAATATTGGAGTTTACAACGTCAAAGTTAAAAGAATTGAAGTACGAATATGTGCCGGAACAAGCCAAAGAATAAAGACTTTACTTACCACTCGCAATAACCTTTAATTTTTCAGCATAATCAATTAAAAGTTCATTGACAAATTTCATTGATTTAATGAGGTCATAATATTTTTCGTATTGCATTTGAACTTGCTGGGGCGAAAGATTTTCATTCTCTTGCTTACTTAAAGACTCACTATACCATTTTCTAAATTTAGCTTGATATTCTGTTAAGTGAGGTCTTAAACCTTTGTTTAAAATATCTGTGAGTAATAGGATTAAATCATTTGAAGTCTCATTGTTTAATAGCAGTTCCCCGGAAAGAGTTTTCAATTCTTCTCTTGTCGTATGAAACAATGTGTACCAAGAATTATATACCTCTACTATCACATCATGCTCTTCATCTATTGGCAATGCGGCTTTTCTTGTAATAAGTTCTACATAAATTCTATGAGCGATTTCGATGTTTTGATAATTCCTTACTATTTTGTATTCAATTTCACCGCCACCGGCACTGTATTTGAGAGTTACAGGTACAATTTCTGTATGTATTTTTCCTTTTTTGGTAAATTTTTTAATCAAATAGCGAATGCCAAAAAACAAAATAATGCCGGTAATGGCAATAGATATCCAATAATTCAGAGCAAGGGAAAAAACACCTTGCTCCGGATTGAATTTCAGGTATATAATGTCAAACTTGTTCATTGCCAGCGATCACCAGATCTATTATTTGAAAATGATGGATAAGAATTATCAGGTATTATTATGTTTCTATTTGAAAAAGCTTCATGTATCCAAGACTGAACCGTTTTAGGGTTTGTATCCCATTTATAAAGCTTCGCAAAACCACATTTAACATTATCATATAATCGTGGTGGGATTGTATACGGATAAAGTTTACTATTATAAGTAGGCAGTAAGATTCCCAACAATCCAGAACGAGAGCTATTTTTTGTATCTCTAATACTTGACGCTATTTCCCAATCAATATGTTTTCGCTGCCACGTCAGGGTACCGATTAGAACAACCGTGACCGTCGAATCACTCAAGTATTCATCTCTGATTTTTTGACGTACCGTTTCTGTTTTGAGGTTGGAATCAATATCTCCTATTTGTACTGATTTTGAGATCATAATATCATGATAATCTGCAAAAACTTTTTCAAATTGATCGCGATAAAGTTGGTCGTTAGCGTGATGATAACTCACAAATACCTTATGTTTTTGAGTACTCATAGCGTATCCTCCTCTGCGAGATGGTTTTTTAATGGCAGTCAGTATTTTAGGCATGTACATCCACACCTCATTGTGGATTTTACATTATTTTTGAGATGTTTCGTCAAGCTTTTCGTATAATTCTAATTTTTTTTGCAAAGAATCGGATAACTTCAAAAGGGTAGTATAACTCACTTTTAAACTGTCAGCATCTTTTTTAAATTGAATATTTTCGTCTGCATAAGTTCTTTTTTCTTTATCAAACTTTGAATAACCGTTATCTTTTCCAAACAGATAAGCCCCGCCAATTATTGTTAATATTAACCCTATTAATGGAAAAATGCACCAGCGACTTGCTTTATTAGTAACTTCTCCCTCTCGTTTAGGTTTAATGCCTAACTTATCTTCTACTTTTTTAATTAATTTTTGTGTTTCAAGGATAACTTCTTTATGTTTAGCAATTTCAGCAGTACTGCCAATACCAAAAGCGGCCTTTTTTTCATCAGGGACATTTTTGATAAGAGGAGTTGATTCATAATATCCACTACTTTTCAGTTTCATTAAAATTTGGTTATACTCTTTAACATAGTGTTCATAGGCATCGTATTTTTTCTCCGACTCGTCTTTTTTACTATTTTCCTCTAAAATTTTAAGCTCATCCAATATTGTTTTTAAAAAAGATTTCATAACATTTTACCTTAATCTTTTATTTGTGATGATTTGAGAGCAGCGTTATGTAAACTTTACGTAACAAAAACATCTGTACAGGCTTGGTTACAATAATCATAGAACATAGGATGAATAACTATTTCTTCATCATCATGAATAGATTTTGTTATTGATTTTGATGGAAAATGATAATAAAATTTACAAATATACCGTTTTCGGTTGTATCTACTATTTGAAACAATGTACTTCTGCTCTGCTTCAACAGCAGCATCATCGTCCAATGGATACAGAATACCCCAAAAACCAATATTATATAATTGATCAAGCCAGTCTTCAATAGATGTTACTACTACTACACGTGATAGATCATTAAAAATTTTGGTTATATGAGAACGAAAATCTTGATACGATATTTTATTCTGAACATTCCTAAATCTTTTTAAAAAATCATCTAAATAAGGATAATTTATAGCATATTCCTTGATGAAAAAGTCAACATTATCCATCGTTTTATCATGTACAATCTTCCTAAAAGTTGCGTCATTCAACTCTTTTGTGCGAGCTTCTTTTTCCAGTTCAACAAGAATAGCTAATACTTGTCGTGGTCTATACAGGGTATGCCTTAAAATATAATCCAATGAATTTTCTTGAATGTTGTAACGTTCGTTTTTAATCATCGCAGGAAATAAATTGTTCCATGTTTCATCAAAATTTTTTTCTATAGAAGAAAATATTCTCTTGTTTAGAATATCAGCTATACTTTCTCTTTTCCAAATAATCCCAACCTGTACACCAGCAATTTTATCAGCATCTTTTAGCCCGTTTGAAACAAACCGATCGTGTGGTATAAAACAATAGATGCGAATATAATCTCTGTATATCTCGCTAATTGTAATTTTGTACACAGCAGTAATTAAAGCATCAAATACCAACTGTAAATTCTCTTGTGCTGAAGAAACGCTTGTTTCTAATGTATCAAATTTATCAAATGTTATAATGATTTTCTTTTTTAAATATTTTAAGTAATCTTGGAACTTTTTTTCGACGGATATAAAATTGTTGTTAGGCAAAGGATGTTTAGTCGTCTCACAATGACTCCGAGAAACACTATTATCCAACAAAGTCCTTGCTGCTTCTATAATTCGCTCCATTAATGTTTCTGAGTCATTAACATTTAAAATACCGATTTTTTGTAGATACTTATAAACAGTATCCCTATTCTCATTAGGGGATGAATCTGGCATCTCAGAGTTTATTGCAACTTGCATAGCGTATATTTTTATAACAGATTCCCAATATTTTGCGAATTGACTTAAACGCCCACTTAAATTAGAACGTAATAAGAGATTTACATCATCAATAATTGACATAAATACAATATCATCAAATGCAATTTGAATTACTAAATCATTTTCTTTTTTATGTTTCGTTACTAAATTTCTTCTAAAAGCAGATTTCCCAGACCCTTTTTCTCCTGTAATTATAGATTTTTTGCGAGTGATCATATCTTTATAAAACTCACATTCAACAAAATGCCTTGAAAACTCTTCGTCATTTTGATTTTCAGAATCAATGGGTTCCCACTGAATAGGTGGCCGATTTTTCATGCTATACTACCTCTTCGATAAAGAAAATATGTTTTGATTTAGGGTAAATCTATTGTAGCTTTTACAATTGAGGATGTTAATTCACTACCATCCTCGCCGTCAGTATTCTTTGATGTTTTCATAAGGTGGGGGAGAGGCCGCAGTTACGTTTACTTGATCAAACACATCGCAAGTTTACATGGCGGATATTATGCGTCACGCAAACCATTGATTCTAAACAAGTTATATTTTAATATAATATATGTCATCTTGTATAAAAAGTCTTCAAAAAAATTTTTCATTTTAAAACAAGTTGTTTATATTCTCTCTTTCAAAATATACAAGCCCATGTGCTCTTCGTCTTTTGCACGCAAATTATGGCGTTCATGGATTAATGCACTTAAACGACCTGATATTCTGTTGTTGGTTAAACATCTCAGTAAGAACACTGTTGTCTATAGCTCGCACTATTGTTTCTAGCCATTCACCTTTCAAATAGGTTTTTACAAGTCCTGTTTCGAAACCATTTATGTTTTTATTTTGTTTTGCGATTTCAAATATTTTGTCAAATAAGATACCAGACCTTTTAATGTTCATATTATCGGAATCAAGTTCAATGATTATCTTTTTTGGTGTAGTAAAATTGTCTTTTGATAATTCCATTAACACAAGAATAGGACTGTATGGATATTCGATGTCAAATTGATTTTTGAATTCGGTTATAAATCTGTGGAATGCCTCACGGCTAAAATAATATTTTTCCCCTTGTTTATTGCGAAAGTGAATTGGTTTACAGATGTCCTTGCCGTAATGCTCGTATGGCACATAACCTGGGATAAAAAAATCAATGTATTTGTCAGAGTTTTTATCGAAAATATCCAAATAATTGACTATGTAGTCTCTCGCTAGTCCTTGATTGTAATCAGCAATAAGAACGCCAAAGGTAATAGGAGTGTCTATATTGTCATAACGCTCTAAAACATCATAGTAAAATCGATCATAATCGCCTGTGGGAAACATCTATACCTCTCCTTAGTGTTAAGAGTAATGGCATTGTAGTTAACATATGATAAACTAAAATTTATTTTTTTTACGAGAGATTTTTCTACGTATCTCCAGTTTTGCGTCTGCAATTGCGCCGTTTTCGTTTTCTCCGTTACCAACAAAATAATTTAAATTTTTAATTAAGTCCTTTTGAAAAATTTCATACGTTGGTGATACAAGTTCTATTTTCCTGATATAACTGAGATTCAATAGTCTATCTTGTAATTTACCAATTTCTTCTTCCCATTTTTCATAATTTTTTTCTGGAGAAACCTGATTTTTTTCAGATTTGAAAAAATCAATCATATTATTTGAAATTTCTTCCAATAGTTCTTCGTACTTATGATCAAGTGGTGATTTTTGTTGTTTACTATCAAGTTTCTTCCAATATCCCTTATTAATATCTAATGTTCGTTTAAATTCATCGCAATAAATCCGCAAATTTGAATAGAATCCATATACTGCTTCAAAATGACGTTCACGATACAAATCAATTAATTTGATCAATTTTTTTGAACCAGCAATTATTAGAATTATTGAACACAAGGATAAAAGGCCACTAAAAAATATATTGAGAATTTCAATTACGTCTTTAACATTATGTTCCATTAGTATTTCCTTTCTTTCAAAGTATATCCAATAAAATCGTATTAACTTAATTCCATATATTTTTTATAATCTTTTTCTAATTGACTAAGCCTTGCTTCATAATTTTCTCTAATCCTATCTAAAAATCCAATTAAACCGTTCTTATCTTTAATTTTAGAATCACTATATTTTGAATTAAAGTATTTCGATAATTTTTTAATATAGACAATATGTCGGGTTAAAATTCTTTTAGGATGTACCATTCCTCGATCATCGGGTGCATCTTTGTAAAGCCATGGTGGAGAATAGAATCCATCATTTTTTGCTAAAAATTCAGTTTCTGTTTCCAAATGATTAGCAATACAAGGTAGCTTACCATTTATTTCATCATCTTTAAGTGTAACCGCAGTGATATTATTTATAATTAATTTTAATTCCTTAATAGTTTCTGCCATGAAAATAGCAGGATAGTCTTTTGCGTATCTGCAAGTAAAATATTCAAATTCTGCCATAAACCAGACGTATAGCTTTCCTGCATAAGTTATCTTCATTGTAACATGAGAAAAATCAACAGGTAAATTTTTATTATTGTTTTTATATTCTTCCCAATTATTTTTTATAAAATCAAATAAGTCATCTTGTCCAAAAACATTTCCACCAGGGACTTCAATGTATATTAGGCTTGTCCAAGAAGTAGTATCTGCATTTGTAGAGTTCATTATAAACAATGCTTGGGCTAAATAACGAATATCATCTTCATCAATATTACTATAAGAAATATCTTTTATACTAGGTTTCAATAGAATTTGTTCAATAAGTGAATTAGTATTAATGAATTCATTACTACTTAGAGAGTGATTATGAAGATAGGTTAATACTCTACGGGTATAAAAGTGCGGTTGTTTTTTTAGCTGCTCAAAAATTGCTTCTGCACCATCGCGGGAAGTGTTTACATGCTCTAAAAGCAACCTAATAAAAAACAGTCGAACTATATGCTTATAATTCCAAAATGCTTCGCTGTCTCTTTCTTCTTTATTAGCTTCTGAAATTCTTTTCCAGTGTTTATTAAAAACCTCTGTTTCCTTTATTTTATTACTAAATAAATCTATTGTGTTTTTTACAATATTACGGTGATGATGATTATAAAATTCATGTATAAAACCACTAAGGCACCATTTTGACTTTGATTTATCTGAAACAATATTGCGATATGCTGTCAAAATTTCTTTAACATCTTCTTCTGGAATATTCGACCAATTTTCAACATCATCAATATCAATATTAAAAAAATATCTTAACTTCTTTTTAAAAATAGATTCGGCGTTAAAATATGGTGTAATGTCAATATTTGCGTATTGGTGTTCCTCAACATGAATTGATTTTTTAATTTCTTGAAAAAATCCATCTGTTGTATCACGCATAGTCAACAAAACACCTGAGGCAGGAGAGGTTTCTGGTGTTTTAGGAAGAGTATTAAGCATACTTTTAATATAGTTGCTAGAGTCTTTTAATGCCGACAGAACGGACTTAAAAATCATAGAAACATCTGACATGAGAATATTTAATTTTCTACGATCATCATTATCAATAATTGCATGCTCAATATTGTCTATAAACAATAAAAATTGACTACCTTTATATTCATCTGTTTTAGATAAACAATAATATAACACAAATAAAATAAAGAGCAGTTTATTGATGTTATTTAGTATATCTTTTTGTTTTTCCTTACTCATCTCGAAAGAGCCGGAAAAAGTATCTTCAAAAATTTTTTCAAAATACTCTTGCAATGATAAAACAAGATTTTCGGCATCATTTATAACCGCATCAGATTCTGTATTGATGACATTATTAAATTTAAGTAAAATTTTAAAAAAATCTTCAAAATTTCTTTTAAATTCAACAACTGTGTTGTTAGGATTATCAAAATATTCGTTATAAACCATGCAAATATCTCTTACACGATGAATCATCTTATTTGCATATCCTTTTGTAAAGTTTCCGGTAAACTCTTTATGTAGAGTTGAACCAATCTCTTTGATTAAAATTAACATATAAGAAAGAATTCCTGAAGATTTATAAATGTTCTTCGGAAATTGCCTGTTGATAAATAATGTACACTCTGTAATATTAGTTTCGAAATCATGTCTTTTACAAATGAAGTTGTTAGTTTTTTGAGATATTAGTTTATTAGCTAAAGTTGTTTTGCCAGAGCCTGCTGTACCGGTAAAAGTAAATAGTCGTCGTTCCATCCAATTATCTCTTAAAAAATAACTCTTAAATTTTTCATAATCCCCTTTCATTTTCGAATATTCTTTTTCAGTCTTATATGTTCTAAAATAGCAAGAGATTGAGTCATCATCGTCATCTTTTAATTTACCTTGTTGTTTTATATATTCTTCATCTAAAAAACAGGGCACTGTATAACCACCGTTCTCATCATTCAAAAAATGAATTATTTGATCATCGTTATCTAATATTTTTAACTCATCAGAAGCAACTTGTAAATAGTTATCCCGCCCCCACCTTGTAATAGGATTTGCTAATACTGCATTAGATATTTTTTTTAATGTTAAATTATTATGAGGCACGACAGTATTCCTTTCTTGTAAAATCGTCATTAGGTACCTTTGAGAATTTAATACTGAAGATTACTCTGCTTAAAGCAGTAATGGTAATAGGGAATGGCACTTATTTTTTAATTTTTACTTTTTTATGATACGTCTCATAATATTTTAACATATTACCAAACGCAGTGAATGGTGGTGCAAATTTTTCTTTATAACTTTTAACAAATAGGCCGATATCTTCATGATATTTATCTGAAAAATCCTGTTGATTGATTTTCTTTTTAAAAAACGCATCACAAGCATTTTCGTAAGCATTTAAAATTGATTCAATAGCTGCATTGTCACTTTTCTCAATAATAAGTTTTGTTTCAGGTGTATCGGCAACGATAGTAGCGATTTGCATTGCATTTGAATGATAGAATGTTCTTGCCGTTTTAATATCAACATCAATATTATTTAAATTTGTCTCCTTAGAATTTTTACTATTTTGTATAGCAGTAATTATATAAAAGCCAATAGCTACAATAATAGAAACAACCCCTAAATATAATGCAACCCAGTCAATATTTGATTTTTCAAGAAGTTCTAACCTTCTAAAAATCTCTGTAGTAATAATTTCTTCCATATTTTTTCCTTTATTATTTATATTTTTTCCCGATAGCATTTATTAGCTCAATGAGATCATCTGAACTATGTGATTCATGCGAATAATGTTTTGTTCTGAATTGCAGCATGGTGTCTTGTGGCTGCGTAATTATTATGTCTTTTATTTCGTCAATAATTTCCAGTTTATCGGCGTTTGACAATGGTGTTTGTGATTTAGAATAAACCAATTTATCAATCTTAATTTGGACATTTTTTACAGTACCCGCGCTTGCCCCATGCTGTCTCAGCAGTAAGGCCATACTTTGAGCGATTTCTTTTTTTGTTGACATTATATTATCCTTATTTTTTAAAGTATTGCTTTCCCCTTACTATCCCTAATACGTCACCGCGGCTGTTTAGGACAGTGGGGTCAACCGGGTTGGATTTTGAGTGCGGCGTCAAAATCGTCAATTGCTTTATCGTAGTTGCCTTTACTGCGGTGCGCGTTACCGCGGCTGTTCAAAACCCTGTCGCTTTGGGGTCTTACTTCAAGCACTGTACTAAAATCGGCAATGGCCCTGTCATGCTCGCCTTTACTCTCATACACGTCACCGCGGTTAAGTATGGCTTCATAAAAATTAGGGTTAATTTTGAGCGCGGTGTTAAAGTATTTGATGGCCTTTGAATAGTCACTGTTTAGAGCCTGCGCGAGACCGCGTTCTAAAAGATCAGAGGCAAACGCTTTTTCTTGATGCGGTTTTACTTTTGCAACCCACCAAGTGCCTTCTTTTTCGAGAATCGAAGCCTCAAAGGTTTTAGACGGCGGGATTTTGATTCGTAATTTGGGAAACGATTTACACGATACTCACTTCTTCATATTCGTTTCTGTCTCAACAACCTCTGCCTGCATCTGTTCTTCAAGCACAGTTATAGCGCCTGCAATGCGAAGTGCGGTCTGTTGAAGATGCGTGATTTCGGATTGATGCTGCAATATGGCATCGTTTGCTTTTTGAAGTTCGACTTTTAATTCGTTGATTCGGTTTTCTACCCAACTACTCATAATACCTCTGCTTGTTATTGTGAATTCGGGATTATACGTGGTATTTTACTGTGGTACCCATGCCAATACAGTAATCGTTTTACCAATGAGATCAGAGTTAAAGTCTGATATTTTTACAAACCCGTTTTGATCAACGGAAAATGTTACATTTTTGTTTGCCGGCACTTCTACCTCTCCAATTTTGAGATTTTTGACCTCAATACGCTGAGCCAATACGCGGCCTATGGTCATTGTTGCTCTTTCCTGATCATGTTCATTCACATCATTATCAAGCACAGCGGCCCTTTTTCTTCTGCCATTCTCCTCTGGGCTTGCATAGACTACGTCAGCAGTCAAGGTTGCTGCTTTTAAGGGTGGGTTTTCACCATGTCTGGAGGCATATATATCGTCTAAATTTGTCATA
>Ga0123356_10008747_pt1 | contig 10038 bp, 8 predicted proteins | sample TergutEmb28metaG_2_FD_92546 | JGI IMG/M metagenome (GOLD analysis project Ga0123356, IMG submission 92546) | Embiratermes neotenicus P3 segment gut microbial communities from Petit-Saut dam, French Guiana - Emb289 P3 | ecosystem: Host-associated > Arthropoda: Insects > Digestive system > Gut ... | reverse complement strand
GCCGCCGCTTGCATTAAATTCTGCCGATCCTCCGAGGAACATATGCGCGTAAATCGTATCGGCACTTTCTCCCCACGCATATTTACCGATCGATAATAAAAGACGCGAAATATTCGGCGGACAACATGCACATGCATGCCAATGCGGTCTTTGCGGTAATGAGTGTTTATGCGTTTGCACGACTCCCGATATTCCGGGGATGACTTCAAGCGGATTTACGTAGAAGAACTTTTTTCCGTCAAGTTGCATGCTTGCAAGCACAGTGTTATAAAACATGCGTTCCATAACATCCGTATATTTTCCGTCAGGTTTTGCTTCCAGCATTTGTCGCGCAAAGAAACACATAGCGATCGAAGCGCATGTTTCCGAATATGTGATGTCGTTGGGAAGATCGTAATCAACGCTGAATGCTTCTCCGTGAACGGTTGAACCAACGCCGCCGGTAATGTACATTTGTTTTTGCGTGATGTTTTCCCATAATTTTTCACATGCGTCGAGTAATGATTTATCATTTATTTTCGATGCCAAATCAGCCATTGCCGTGTACATGTATATTGCCCGTACACTGTGTCCGACAGCGACTTCCTGTTCACGAACAGGTTTGTGATTTTGTGCGTAGTCTCTTTTTTCTTCCGCACTCCAATGAACCCAGCCTCTTGTTTTTCCTTCTTCGGCGAAATAACTCGGTTCTGTTCCCCGTTCATCGATAAAATATTGCGCCGTTTCAAGGTAATGTTTTTCACCGGTCACTTCATATAAACGAAGCAATGCAATTTCGATTTCCTGATGTCCGGGTATCCCGCGTATTTTATCTTTTCCGAATCGGTTACATATCAAGTCTGCATTACGACGCATAATATTTAAAAATTTATCCTTACCGGTTGCCTGATAATACGCGACCGCCGCTTCAATAAAATGACCGGATGTATATAATTCATGACAGTCATGAAGATTCTGCCATTTTCGCTCCGGGTGTTTAATAGTGAAATATGTATTTATATAACCGTCCGGCTCTTGTGCTTTACTGATAAGGTCGATCACTCCGTCAGCTCTTTTTTCAAGCTCCGGATCGGGGTGAATCGCTAATGAATATGCAGCCGCTTCAAGCCATTTTGCCAAATCGCTGTCCTGAAAAACAAACCCGTAGAACTCCCCTTCCGCTTCTCCCGCGGCAATACGGAAATTCTCTATTGCTCGACTTTTTTCAACTCCCGGTATTTTATCTTCCATAACATCAGCCTGATAAGGTATTACAACCTCCCTCACCAAATCTTGAATCTTGCTCCAAAAACCGTCATCAACACTGACTTTTTCAACCGAAACACTTTGCTGTATTTTCACACGAACCCTCCCGTAAGTTTTTGATAATTATACCGGATTTAATCAGTCGATTGAAATTTCTTTGCCCAGTTTTGCCGATTCGTAGATGTTTGTCAGTATCTTGACCATATTCACGCCTTCGATCGGTTTGAATAAAGGTTCTGCACCTTTTGTCAGTACGTCGATAAAATGTTGCAGGTTTTCTGCATGTCCGTGATAATCAGTTTTAAGGACCGGTTTGATGTCGCATAATACACCGTTGTCTTCCGTGTAGATCATCAGACCGTTTCCGTCCCAATCGATCCCCGCCTTTGTTCCGCGAAGTTCAACAAAATATTTTTCCGCTTCTATGTTTGATGCCCAGCTGAATTCGATTTGTAAACATGCACCGTTGTCGAATCTTATCATTCCTATTGCTAAATCTTCTACATCAAAGGTACCTCCTTTGACTTTATCTCCGAATGACGAATGTTCGGAATCCGATACTTCTCCGGCATCGGCAAACTTTGTATAGACAGAACCGCTGACTGCAACGGGTTTCGGATTACCCATCAACCAGATCGCCATGTCGATGATATGAACACCGAGATCTATGAGAGGGCCTCCGCCCGATTGGGCTTTTGTAGTAAACCATCCGCCCATTCCGGGTATTCCGCGCCTTCTGATGTAACCGCAACGTCCTGCATAAACATCACCGCATTTTCCTTCATCCATAAAGCGTTTTGCATATTCGGAATGTTCTCTGAATCTGTTGTTTCTCATTACCATCAAATGCTTGCCGGTTTTTTCCGAGGTTGCTTTCATTTCCAGAACTTCGTCGATTGTTATTGAATCCGGTTTTTCACAAAATGCATGTTTACCCGCAAGCATGGCTCCGATCGCAATGGGTGCATGCAAATAATTCGGTGTGCAAATATCCACCATATCCAAATCGGACAGTGATATAAGGTCATTCCAATCCGTAAACACATATTTTGCTCCCGTCATTTCAGCCGCAGACGAAGCACGATCCGCAATAATATCGCATGTTGCAACAACTTCAACATTCTCCATCTCTAAATATGCCGGTATATGACAAACCTTGGCTATACCTCCGCAGCCTACAATACCTACTTTTATTTTTTTCATAGTCCCTCCAATTTTGATTAATAAATTAATTTTCAACAATAATTTTTATTGTCTTTTCAGGTTGATTCAGAGCATGTCGGAATGCATCAGGTGCTTCGCTGAACGGGAAGCGATTTGTTATCAGTTCTTTTGTTTTGATGCGTCCGTCGGTAAGCCATAATACAGCTGTTTCGAAGGCATTGGCGTAGCGGTTTACACCTGTGTAATCCAACTCTTTTTCCATCAATGCAGCCACATCGAGATTTACTTTGTTTCCGTCCGGCCAACCTATTTGAACGACTTTCCCTCCGGGTTTGGCCATTTCAAAAAGCATTTGTGTTGCTTTGTTGCTTCCGGCGGTTTCGAAAATAATATCACCGATATTTTGCATGTTTTCTGTATTGCCGGGTTTCATAACTTCATCTGCACCCAGTTTTTTTGCGATATCAAGACGTTCATCCAATAAATCAACACAAATCGCATGTCCGCCGCCGATCGTTTTGAATGCCTGAAGTGTCAGTAACCCGATCGGTCCTGCTCCGACTATCACGCCCGATGCCCCGGGTTCGATACGAGTACGATTGATTGCATGTATCGCAACGGCAAGCGGTTCGGCAAGCGCGGCGTCTTCAAATGATAATGAATCGGGAATCGGGAAAACAAAGTTTTCATCTGTGCACAGATAGTCACAAAATGTACCGTTTATCGGCGGTGCCGAAAGGAACACTACTTTCGGGCATAAATTATAACGACCTGTTTTACAATATTTACAACATCCGCAAGTAACTCCCGGTTCTATCACGACACGCTGCCCGACATCATAAAGTGTCGCTCCGTCCCCGCATGCACAAACAGTACCGCTTGCTTCATGTCCCGGAATGTACGGTGTTGTCACAACAAAATTCCCCAATCGTCCCTCATTGAAAAAATGAACATCAGAACCGCATATTCCGTTAGCCGCAATCTTAACCAATACCTGCCCGGCTTCCGGTACGGGTATTTCTTCTTCAACAATCGTCAAATTTCTGTTACTGTCAAGATAAAGACAACGATTTATATTATTCATGACCCTGTCCTTTCAATTAAAACGCAATTGCTCAGTTTCAATAAATATGATATTATTTCATAATATCATATTTATTTCACGGTGGCAGAGGTTTTTATGAGCTTGTTTAAAAGGGATTTTTCCAAGGCGGGGCCGGGTGTGGCGAAGGATGAGCCAAGGAAGGTTGGGGTTGCTCGGTTTTTTGAAATCGTTGCGAGAGAATACAGAGATTTGATGAAAATAAATGTCTGGTTTTTCGTGTGCGTGTTTCCTTCGATCGGTATGTTCTTTCTTGGGTTGCTCGGTATTTTCGAATTTGCTCTTATGCTTTCGATCATTGCGGCGTATCCGATCGGCGGTGCGTATTCTGCGAGTATGTTTTGTATGACAAGGATGCTTCGTGACGATCCGGGTTTTGTTTGGGAAGATTTTAAGCGTAAGTTTAAAGAAAACTTGAGACAGGCAGGTTTGGCGGGCTTAATTGTCGCGATGTTTATTTACACTCAGGTGTTTCTGTTTTGGTTACCTTTAATGGCAGATTGGGCGTTCGTCACTTCACCGTGGATCATTTTCGGTCTTTTGATGTTCCTTCTGTTTACAATGGTGACACCGTATGTTTTCATGCATTATGCGTATATCAAATTACCGACATTTAAAATAATAAAAAACAGTACATTACTTGCATTGTCAAATTTCGGAAGAAGCTTCGCGGGAGCAATATTCGGTCTGCTCCCGTGGCTTGCACTTATATTTCTTTTACCGAATGCTTTGCTGTTTTATCCTCTGATCCCGTTCATCGGTTTTGTCTTCTCATGGCTCATGACCCTTTCATGGATATGGCCTGTCTTTAACAAACACTTCGCTATTGAAGAAACATTGATAAAAGAACAACAGGAAAAACTCAGAATTTCAGCTGTAAATAAAGCAAGATCAGATGCAACAACCGAAGAAGAAGCTTAAACGTCGATTTCAGCCGGTCCAATCATCTTGTACTTTATCTCTTTCTTCTTGTGTTGTATACATTTCGAGTAACAGGCGACATTTTCCGTCGATTGTTGCTGCAGTTGTTATGCGGTTAAAGTATTCCCGGTGAGTTTCATCAGTTTTTTTTGTTACGTATCCGTAGTAAAGCTTGCCTGCAGCGACGGTTGTTTTCAGGATTTCGTCCATGTCGTGCATTTCGGGGTTACCGAAGTTGATACCGAAAACGAGGTCTTGTTCGATCACTTTTTTGAAGAGGTGGTCGTGTTTTCCGCAATAATGGATATATCCGCCTCCGCTGTGTTCAAGTACACGGTTCATATACGGTATTGCGAACTCGTCAATCAGGTGAGGGCTGAGGATCGTGGTTGTGTCTTCGCTTATTTTCAATCCGCCTTTTGAGCGCGGTATTACTAAAGAGCTGTAATGTGCGATAACTTCCGATGATTTCGGGATTATTTTCATGCATTCGTCTATACCCAAATTGATTGCATATACAGAAAGTTCCGTCAGATGATGAATAAAATCAGGGTCATCGTAAAGGTCATAAAAATATGTGTCCCCATATACTAAGTGCGCTGTGTCAACAGGTCCCTGTATGTCCAACGGATATACATACGCTCCGGTTCCTTCGATTTTTTCGGTTATGTATACCATGTGTTCAAGAGCAAGCTTGAATTCATCGGTAATGATTATGTCTTTTTCCCGTAATGCTTTGATTTCATCTTTGGTTAAATGATTTTTGATCCAGGGCATACGATTATCATAAAATAACATCGGTTTTATTCCGGGAAATAAACTCGGTATAATCCCGCATCCCATATTCGCTCTGATCGACGGCACTGCCTGCATTTTGCCGTATACGGCTCCGAGCATACTTTTCATACCGAAGAGCAACATTTTATCTTTATCATGATGTATTTCTCCGGCATTGTAATTCGGAAAACGGTTCATAATTTCATCAGGCGGTGCACAATGTAAAAGCAAAGGATGCTTGTCCGGAACATCATCTTCCCACACCGTACATTGTGCTGAAACAGCAGACGAATAATCACTTTTGATCAATCCGTATAACTCTTCATATGTCGCTTGTTGTAATTTATCCATAATTCCATCTTTCTTTAAGCGCTCGCTACAGATGTGATTACTTGTTTTATTCTGTTAAAATTGAACCAGATCTCTTATGTTTACGGGTATGCCGGCGGCTATTGATTTGTTTGCGGCTATGCCGGTCAGGATCGACATTGCTCCGTCTATGTGTGAAGCGGCTCTTTCGAAGCGGTCTTTGGGGGGATTTTTTGCGAAGATGTCTTCAAGCATGACTACATCGCCGCCGCCGTGTCCGCCCGTGCCTTCTTCGATTTGTACTTCGTAAGGTTTGCCGAACATGGGATGGACCTCTATTTTTTTGCTCATATGAGCGCCTTCATCGCTTTTTTCACCGCCGCCGCTGATGTATGATTGCTCGATGACTTTAACTTCAATGCGACCTTTTGAACCGTTGAGATTAACAACATATCCTTCCCACGGCATGTAACAGTTGAGTGAATATGTCATTATTGTATTGTTTTTATATCTGATAATTGCACCCATCGTGTCTTCTATGCTGATGTCGTCCCCGAAAACACTTCTGTCTCTTATATATCCGCTGTCCGGTTCAGCTTTGAGATATAATTCGTTGAAATATTCATTATTCTCCATATCGATCGCAAACGGATCATCTTTTGCCGCTTCGCTTCCGTGAGCGCGATAATAAAAGTCGGTGACTCCGCGTTTTTCTGCGTTGTGAATGCCGTAGAAGTTCAGGTCACCGAACGCAAACACTGTTTCGGGTGAAGATTTTAACCAAAAGTTTATCAGGTCGAAGTGATGTGTCGATTTGTGAACCAATAATCCGCCGCTGTTGTGTTTGTTTCTGTGCCATCTGCGAAAGTAATCCGCTCCGTGTTGTGTATTGAGAAGCCATTCAAAATGTATTGAAAATATATCGCCGATCACTCCGTCCATTATAAGCTCACGAACTTTTGTGCTGATCGGTGCATATCTGTAATTAAAAGTTACACGCAAATCTTTGCCGGTGCTTTTTTGTGTGTCGATGATCGCCTGCGCTTTGCGCTCGTTGATCGTCATGGGTTTTTCCGTGATGACATCGCAGCCTTTGTTCATTGAACGGATAATATATTCATCATGAGTCCTGTCGGTCGATGTAACGATCACTGTATCGGGTTTAGTTTCATCGATCATTTTATCAAACTCGGTATAATGATACATCGGAACGGGTTTCGCACCGAACTTTTCTTCGATTCTTTTATTCGCAAATTCCATCCTCGTCCTGCTCAAATCACAAAACGCAACAAGCTCGGACGAATCCTTATATGTTGAACAAATCGCTTCATAAAACATTTCACCCCTGGAACCGGTCCCTACTTGGACATATCTTTTTTTTCTCATTGGTTTCATACCTTCTTTATAATAATTGTTGTAATAAAATTGATCAAATGTGTATTTCTATAACCGGTAAGAGTTGTAAGAGTTGTAAATATTGTAAATATTGTAAATATTGTAAAATATATCAGATTAATCTATAATATCAACACTGGAGGTATATGATATGAGCAACATTGAAAGAATTAATTCTCTTTTGACTGATGTGCCTGATAATCAACTTCTTGAAGTTTTAGATTTTTTGTTGTTTTTAAAACTAAAAAATGATAAATCCTTGATTTCAGATATAGAAGAAGCAAGCACAAGCAGCATGGAATTTTGGTTTAATACTGATGATGAGGTATGGAATTATGTATAACAGTGGTGAAGTCGTTTTAATTCCTGTTCCGTTTACTGAGTTATCAACCACAAAACGCAGACCTGTATTAATTATTTCAAATAATAATTACAATTCATCAAAACCGGATATTGTTGTTGCTGCTGTTACATCAAATATATTACAACCGGGTGTATTATTATCAAATAATGATATGGAAACAGGGACTTTACCGAAACAATCAATAATACGCTTTGATAAAATTTATACACTTGATCAATCCATTGTTATAAAAAGCATCGGACATGTAACAAATGCAATTCTTGATTCTGTACGAACTGAAATCATCGATCTTATATCATAATTATTAATGATTTACCTAGGGGCTGTCGTTAAACAGCCCCTTGTATCTTGTTTTCCTTTGATAATCAGTTTAAAGCTTATCTGCCCGGTGCTCTGGAAATTGTATATTCGCCACCCGGGAAGTTTTGTTGGACATATGCTTCAAGTTGTCTGAATGCTTCGTCGTAGAATTGGTCAAACCCGACCAAATTCCCTGCACGAACTACTTCATTGATACCTTCTTGTACATTATCCACGAATCCCATGTAGACAGGGACTCCGTACATCATATGCACTTCAGTCCACCAGTTATTACTAATATCAGCTATAGGAGTCGTATCCAGACCAAATCCGACAAAGGGATTAAATTGTTCGCGAGCTCTGATTTCATCTTCCAAGGCAAAGAATCCAGGCCAATAGCCACCATCCGGAACATATTCAAGATCTCTGTTTCCGGTTATACCCCAATATCCGATACCGGCTTCAACGTCGAAAATTACAATTTCGCCGTTATCATTGAGTTCCCAATCTTCGCCTTCCACTCCGTAGCGTACAAGGTTAAATGCTGTTTGATCCGTGTAAAGGAGTTCAAGAAGTTTTAAAACATATTCCATGTTTTCACCGTTCATCGGTATTGAAACATTGCCCCCCATCGGTGAATATGTATCAATCGGTACATTATTTTCTCTGCCGAAGTCATATACATAAAGATCTGCATTAGGGTCATGTTGTTGGATGCTTTCCCAAATACCGTGAAGGGATTCGATGTTTGTTATCCATTGCATGCCTGATTGACCAGTGCGGAATGATTCCCACATACCGAGTGGGTTGTTCATCGCATCCGGAGACCAGAAACCGGCTTCTGCATAGTTTTTCATAACTTCAAAAAACGGTACGAGTTGCGGTTGGGACCAGTTTTCTAATAATACATAGTTCGGATGATCACGTTTGTCGAATACAACAGGGCTGGTACAGTTAGGACCGCCGGGTGCCATTAAGAATGTTGCTGCGAATGCGAATGCACCGTTGATCCATGAAAAAGAGCCGTTATCAATATTAAAAGGAACAACGCCCGGTTGTGTTTCTAATACATATGCAAGATATGTATAAAGATCGTCAAGTCCTCTTATTGTTGTCAAACCTTCCGGGAACCAGTCACGTCGAAGAACTGCACACGGAGCATTCCACCCCGGATGAGATCCGGGTATTCCGAAAATTTTGCCGTCAACCGTTGCTGCCGCAAGTTTGTCGGAATTTTCTGCATACCACACAGGCATATGTTCACGAATCATTTCAACCGGGATTTCGGCATATGCTCCCTGACGAGCGTTGTCATAAAAACCTACATAGTCAGCAGCCATAATCAAATCTACACCTGTAAGACCGGTCAATGTTATTTGCATTGCTTCTTGGTCGACTGATCTCGGTATCAGTTCTACGTTAATTGCACCCGCTAAATAATCGTTGATTGCATCGAAAATCGCATCTGTTCGACCTGTCGGAGATGCGTTTACCGCCATCCAAGTTATTTTTACATCTCCTCTTTGACCGGAGCTTCCGCCGCCGCCGCCACCACAAGCTGCAACTAATGCCGCCATCATGATTATTGCGATGAAAATTGCTATTACTTTCTTAAACATTCCTTTCATTTTAAACCTCCATTTAATTATATATATCAAATTGCTTTTGCAACTTAATACTTGAATATAATATCAATTTCCGGAGAAAATGCTTGCATTTTCCATAGAGAGTACTTTAGTACTCTTTTTAGCCTTTGACCGCTCCGATCGTAAGACCTCGGATAAAATATTTCTGTATGAACGGGAAAAACATTATTACCGGTCCTATAGTCACACATGCCATTGCAAGTTTCAAACCTTCAGTAGGTACATTTGCTACTCTCATTCCGGTTCGTTGTGCAACCAACCTTGCATAATCCGCTCTGCTTATTATTCTGAACAGCTGATATTGAAGGGGGAACATATCCGGCTCATTAATAAAAAGCATTGCATTATACCAGTCGTTCCAATAAACCAATGCTGTAAACAAGCCTATAGTAGCTATGCCCGGTATTGCCATCGGTAAGTATAATTTGAAATATATGGTGAAGTCGTGAGCACCGTCAACTTTTCCCGATTCTCCGATTTCACTCGGAAGAGTTGAAAAGAATGTTCGCATAACTATGATGTTAAATACACTGAGTAATGGCGGCATAAGTAATGCAAAATAACTGTCACGCATACCCAAGTTAAGCATCAATAAATACCAAGGGATCAATCCGCCGTTAAATAGTGTAGTAAAATAAAAGAAGAATGAAAAAACATTACGTGATTTAAAATCTTTACGGTGGAGAACATATGCTGTCATCGTTGTGATAAAAAGTGAAGCAAATGTTCCCACTGATGTAATCATAATCGTGACTCCGTAAGAACGGAATATAACTTCAGGTACTTGGAAAACCAATCTGTATGCTTCAAATGAT
>Ga0123356_10008746_pt1 | contig 10039 bp, 11 predicted proteins | sample TergutEmb28metaG_2_FD_92546 | JGI IMG/M metagenome (GOLD analysis project Ga0123356, IMG submission 92546) | Embiratermes neotenicus P3 segment gut microbial communities from Petit-Saut dam, French Guiana - Emb289 P3 | ecosystem: Host-associated > Arthropoda: Insects > Digestive system > Gut ... | reverse complement strand
TAGCCCGCTTAACTTTTTTAAGCAATCTTCTTCATCAAAAAAGCCTTTCTGTTTCATTCTTTAAGCGTATAACGTTTTATTAATTTATGCTATAGTTTCTTGAGTTTTTAGAGGTTCCCATATGTAAATATGATGACTGGAGAAGAAACTCCGCCTGGAGAAGGAGATGCCTGGCAAACTTTAATACAGGATAATACAGTTTTAATACCGACAAAAATTGGTGATTTAAGGTGACTGACACCTCAGGACCCGCCTTCCAACTCTCAACATCCTTCCTTGCTTACAAATAAAAAAAGCGATGCTCCGTAAACGGAACACCGCTTTTTTTTATAGCAAGGACAGGACTCGCCTTACAGTCCTCGGCTCCTGCCTCGGACTTCCAGGCCGTCTTTTTTGCTAAAAACGCGTCCGTGCATTTTTACCCTGCGAAGCCTTTCGGCTTCTTCGGGTCGCAAAAAAGTTTCGAGTCCTTCCTTGCTTACAAATAAAAAAAGCGATGCTCCGTAAACGGAACACCGCTTTTTTTTATAGCAAGGACAGGACTCGAACCTGTGACCTCCGGGTTATGAGCATGGCTTTTTTTGCACTACTGAAACTCATTGCGTATTATCTGGGGTTATTAAAACATAGTTGGATAATTCTTGGCAAGGTATTTGAGTGATTGAGAGGTACGGAAGCTTACCGAAGGTTTTCTGGTTCTGCAATTCTATATGTTATTTTATGTGTCGTTTTTGGGGGTGGATTTTTGGTAAAGAATGTGAAATTTCATACAGCAATATTATTTGAAAAGTCGAACATCAAATGATAGATAATTTTTGAAACGCCGTCTATCTTATGTATTGAATAATAGGAAAACTTAAAATCTGTTACAATTGTTTTATGTGCAAATGCTTCTTCTGTGCTGACATGAGCAAAAAAATGTTGATTTAGTAATGTCCTAATATCTAAAATGTTCTGATGAATGTCCATCTCTTCAACTACAAACCCTATCATTCCGGCTGTATTACCATACATAGAATATTTTTCAGAAGCAAAACGAGCAATACCATCATTAATATATTTTGCATTTAGCCCTGTTGTACCTGTTGTATTTTTATTATCCAATCTCTTACACTCAATTATATAATATGCTTTCGTGTCAATAAATGTTGATTGTCGAGAAATTATTTTAATATCAACTCGTCCTGTTTTTTCAGGTGCTTCTGGTTCAAATATGTAATCAATAATTCCCAATTTTTTTCTTACTTGATTATTATTTAAATAATCATCACCAACAATTTTATTTCTTATTTCATTTTCATCATTAGGCAGAACAACCTTACAAGTAATTATTAATTTGTAACAATTAATTATCCCTATAAGAATATTTTCAAATTCATGATTATAAAAAACTGAACTATGATCAAAAACAGATGCGTTCATATTTTTACCTTATCTCTTCCTGCTTGTAATATAGCATCAGCAAATTCATAAACATCTAAATACCCAACCGCTTTATGCCAAAGGCGTTTTTCATTAGGTTTGAAAATATAGAAATAATCCTTTTGGAATCCTCTTATGTCTTTTTGTATAAATAGTTTATCAGTTATTTTTTTTGAACTTAATTCTCCAATGAAATTTATGATTCCAGATTCATCATTTTGCTTATTTTCATAAATAATATTCTGTGTATATTCTTTTGCTGGAATTATCTTAAAAAACATACCGATAATTTGCTGCGTATACCATATTTCAACAATAAATTGTTTGTCAACTGAAATAAAACTTGATTTAAAACGTTCAATAAAAATGGTGGCATAATCATTGAGCATTATATCGTCTAATTGAATAGGTTGAAAATGTTTTTCATAATTTTCATGTTGCATTTGGATAGGAATTATTATATTTTTTGTATAATCAAGTAAACACATTTCTTCTTCCGTGACAGAAAAAGCATTGTATATTAAATTATTTAATTCGTTGTATTTTTCTTCAACCTTTGGTTGAATATCAGAGTCCTCAAGTACTGTTTTGTATTTTTGAGATAATAATTCCTCAATGTTTTTAACTGTGTGTGAAATATTACTCTCTGAAAAAAAAGGAAAATCTAATGTTTCTTTATCGTGAGATTCTTCTCGCTCTATACAAGAAGAGCTAAAAGTCATTAAATTGTAATAAGAAAACAATGAAGAATTTAATAATCCAGCTATTTGCCTAAGTATGTCTATTTCACCTTTCGTTTTACTTTTTATTCCTGTAAGGGAACTTCTATAAACAGAATCTTTATAACAAACAGCAGATACAGATTTTAATTCATTTGTAACTCCTCCTGTAATTAATAACATTGGTGCTTTAAACAATTTTTTATTTCTTTGTCTATGTACAATATTATACTGCCATGTTTTATGATTATCTGGATTAATCCAAAATTGACGTATATCTTTTTTTGTGTCAATATATTGTCTTCCAATTAAATATGAAACATCATTTTCATCTCCACCACCAACCATTATTCCTTGCCCAACAATAAAATTACCACTATCATTAATATATTTTTTTATTGTTGGATAGTCATTTTTTAACCGCTTAATAAAGTTAAAATCCAGATATGAACCATAAACCAATATTTTCCACACCCAATCATGTTCTTTTACCCTGTTTTGTTGTACAGTTTTAATATCATGATGATTTATTGAAAATATTTTGAACATAGAAAAAAAACGGCTTGGTTTTAACGTAATAAATTCTATAATATTTTTATCAGTGTTTTGCCCATTAGCATAATTGAAAAATAAAACACAAGCAGGTGCTATAGCTTTATCATTAGATTTATCAAAAACTTCATGTCTTACAGGAGCTAATTCAAATACACGTTCAATCAAATAATTATGCAAAAAATACTTTCTGAAGTCTTTGCTCTGTAAGTTGTATAATGTCTTGCTTGTTACTATCAAAGCACATTTTGTTTTTACATTTGAGAAATCTTTAGTGCGTAATAAAAAAGCTTGTGCAATTTCTTTGTTTCCAATAAAAACAACCGGTTCTCCTTTTATCTTTTCTTCTTTTTTTCTTTCCTTAATGTAATTAACATACAAGGGGGATTTCTTTTCATTTTTCCCACGCATCCAAGGTGGATTTCCTATAATAAAAGCAAAATCTTTTTCATAAAGTTTATCGTTAAAATCCGTTTCTTTATCAAAAAAATCAGCACAAAAGAAGTTTGTACCCAAAAGCTCGGGAAATTTAAACGTTTTTATTTCAGGTGGATTCAAATAATCCAATAAAGTCAGATAAATTGAAAAAATAGCAACTTGTACAGCACTGGCATCTTTATCAATTCCAAAAATATTTTTTATAGCAATGTCTTTTATATCCTCTTTAAATTTTTCTTTATTATTTTCATATATTTGTTTATTTTGTTTTTTATATCGCTCTATCAATTTTCTTAATGTTTCTACAAGAAAAACACCCGATCCACAGGCAGGGTCAAGCACCTTACAATTTATATCTTTTATTTTTGAAAGATATTTTTCTACTGTTTCTGATAAAATATAATCAACCAAAAATAAAGGTGTATAATGAACCCCGTCATCATCTTTTTTATTTTTTTTCTTATCTTCTTTTTGTTCTTCTTCTTTCTTTTCAATTCCCAGAAAAGATTCATAAACATTACTTATAAATTCTATTGGAATTACAGAAAAATCATATAAATCAAACAATGATAATTGTCCTGTTCCCATATCCTTGCTCTGCAATAATCCAATAAGAATATTATATGCATCATTTGGTATGATGCTATATTCATCTTCATTTATAGTAAATAAATCACCGTTAAAACCGATCTTTTTATCAGCCAAATAATAAAAAAACTTTTGTGTTTTTTTTGGATTTTGTAGCAATACACAAAAATCATCATTAGTCCATATTTTAGATTGTTTATCAAAATTTAAAATCACTTTTCTATCAATCAAATATCTAACAAATATTATTTTTCCTAACAAAGCATTGGTTGTTTTTGCGTAAAGCTTTTTGGTTTTTTCACTTTTTGTTTTTGGAAATTTACTAAGTATAAACTCCCTAGCATCTTTTATATTAGTTAATAATCTGTAATCAACTCTATTTCTATAAGTTAATTCATCTTTATATATCTCCCAAGTTTTTCCTGTAACTAATTTAAAATAAGTAAAATCATCTAACTTTTCATGATTTCCTATTTTAACTAAAAATCCTTTATCCGCTCCCTTTTCATTAACGCTAAATCCATTAAATATTTCAATATTACCTCTTTCAATAATTATTATAATTGGTGCTTCATTAAAATTCCAAATTTGTTTATGTAATTTTTTTTTGTCTGTCGGGTCATTATAAAATAAAATCATTGGCTTATTATCAAGGCAGAAAAAAGCATCAGGGGAGGTTTGTTCCAAAAAACGACTTATTCTATTTGAGAGTCGAACTTTTTCTTTCCATTTTTTATTGGAAAGACGAATTAATGCATCATCAGCAAGATTCAATTTAGTGAAAATATTTTGTAGTGTATCCTTACTTACCATTCTCCCCCCAAATCTCACCTCTAAACCAATTTTATAGAAGGAAAAGCCCCTTGACAAGTCATAAAAAGTATAGAATTTTCCAGTATATTTGGTCAAAAAACCACCAAGTATCACAATTTTACTGTTTTGTACTCTATAAATTAAACAAATAGTCGTATTACCTATCATTCTCCACACCCCACCGCACCATGTTAAAAACCAGTTCGTCTAGTTCTCTAATTAGATGACTGGATTCAGTCGTTTTATATGTCTTCTCCCTCGCCCGATTTGCCGCCCTGATACGCTCAAGATTCTTGTCAGTCAAAGCCCCGGACTCTTTTAAGACCTTGAGAAAATGTAAATATTCCTTCGGAAAAGTTTGTCGGTACTGTTCAGCAATTAGCTCATCAAAAACCTTAGGAGTAACTTTTTCCTTGGTTTCAATGTTATACTGCCAGCCAAATTTCGGTATCGCTTGATACGCTTCAATAAAGAGATTTTGCAACATCTGGTAAATATCAAAATCTAACAAATCATAAGCAGTTAAATCTCTTTTGAACTTAGCCTTTATCCCTCGCCTTCTAACAATCTTATACTCAAGACGCAGGATATTTACACCATTGAACATGGCAGGAATAGACTGCTTTTTCTTTCGCTGAACTTCCAGTATTTTATTATACATAGAAAATTGATAAGCCCCTGTTGGCGTTAAATACGTCACTGTCTCAACGCCTGTCGTTGTAGCATATTCACATCGGGTATACCTTGCAGGATAACCAAATAATTTCAAATATTCCGCTGGTTGTTCTTTAGTAATAATACTCATTCCGCATTCAATCATTTTTATAATAGCCGATTCAAAACTGATACCTGCTTCATTTTCCAGTTTTTTTATCGCTTCCTTAACCTGTTGAAATGTTAATTCCACAATATTTTCACCTTTGAAAAATTTTGCAAGGGAACCATGAATAATGATACTATCAGGAGAAATATAAACACCCATATTTTTTATGTGCCCTGAATACGTGCGAGTATCTTTCCACCACCTATCTTTTAATCGGTCGATTATCTCATCATTTCCATAACGTGGTATTTTTAGACAGATATTGTCTATCATTTTTATTTCCATTATGTTTATCCCCCATTGTGTGGGGGTTCGATTCTCTTGTTACAACAGATGATATTCAATCTGTACTCTCATCAAAGAAAAATATATCAAGATAACCCCAACTCTGAGTAAATACCAATTTGAGGCGATAGTTGTTCCATTTGACAGTTGCTTGCTGTTTTAAATCTTGAATAAAACCAAAAAGCCGTACTCTCGATATCTCTTGATTTGGGTTTTCTTTCTTTTTTGCAGCAATGGCATCTTCATTTATCGTATAGAATGACCACTCCAAATTGACTCCATCATCTTTGAAATCATAATCAAGAAGAATATGCTTCCTTCTCACAGCAAATGGTGTTTTTGGTGTTTCACCTAAAAATAAAGGTATTTCTTTTCCTTCACTGTATGTAACATAATAAGTACCCAAATCATCACTGGTTCTGTGTAAACGTACAAAAAAAACTGCTTTCGTTGTATTAATCATTGTTGTCATGAATTATCTCCTTTTGTTTAATGGTCTCAGTTGTCTCGTGTGAGACCGCCACTACATTTCCTTCGTGGATTTTTAATGCCACGGAAACAAGTCCAAAACGAACCTTTGTTGAATTTTCTTTAATCCTCTCCGAAATTTCTTTAATACGTTTTTCGTCAATCATTTTTTCCTCCCTGTGTTTGTTTAATATGTTCATTGGCGGAAAGCCAAGCCTCTAATGTCGTTTTACGATAAAATACTCTACGCCCAATCCGTACGACTGGTAATCGCATTTTGTCAAGAGAAGTTAGACAAACTCTAATTAACGAGGCAGCTTCTTTTCTGGTAAGAACCTCTGGGGTTTGGTTTGAATGATTCATATAATTTTCTCCAAAAATAATTTTTCATGAAAATATTTTTTCATGTTATCTTAATTTTAGAGAAATCTATTGAAATACGAAATTCACGAATGAGTGATAAACCAGATTATTTTATTTACCTTTAGGTAGATCATTTTTTAATAAATTAACTAATTCATCGTAACCATTAGCACTCTTTATTTTTGCATTTCTATAACTACTTTTTAATCCCTTTTTATTAAATAAGGATTCTATTTCTGCCCATCGAATATTTTCATCTTTATCAACTTGATTACCAAAATATTCTGCTAATAATTTATCTGATTTATTCCACGTTAAGCCATTTTCTGTTTCAAAAAAATATTCGTTGTCTTTCATTATTAAATAATCATTTTCAAATTTTGGATAAAGGTAAAGTACCACAGCCAAGACTGTTTTTTCCAAAAGTTCTCCCTTTACTCTAAGTTCATGCTTTAGGAGTTTTTCTGCATATTTTTTTCTCTGTTGATCAATTTTCCTAAATTGCTTTATACAGTCTGGCATTTCATCGCCATTTATATGTTTTTTATCTAGCTCTTTTCTTGAGATACCATTATCTTTTGCTATTTGAGCCTCAATTTCGGCTTCTGAAACTATATAACCCATTGCATAGCCGAGTAACTCCAGTGCTTCCTGTTTATCCATAAACCAACTATACGACATCACAGCCTGTTTTCCAACACCCTTTCCGAGCCACGGGAAAGTATTTCTAACGCACTCGAAGCCCCTCTGCCATATTCGGATAGGTCTGCGATTATTAAATTAAAGAAAAACCCCTTCCTGAGCGTCCTGAGGAGAGTTTAATACAATTCAGGAAAAGCCATTTTAAAATCCTCGAAGATGTTTTCCAAATCGGTGAATCCACTTGCTGTGTCGTTTTCATCTTTCGGAAGTCTTGTTCCTGTGACTACTTCTTCGCCATCATGCAGTTTTATTTTTGTAGGATTAAAGCCATTAGGTTTCCAAATGTTATCTGGTATTAAATCTGCATTCAATGAAACAAGATACAATTCGCAATAGTCCGAGGCAAGGTAAATATTTGAAATGGCTTTTGTTTTTGAAAATGCGGAGACAGTTTTTACTTGAACGAGTACGACCCCATTAGGAGCCAGTCCGAATGGATATTTAATATCCCACCCTTTCTGTGAATGATTACCAAACTCCAGATTTGGGTGTCCTTGCCGCTTTAAATACTCGTAAATGAAGGATTCCCCGATTATGCCTGTTTTTTAGTCTCCAATTTCTGGAACAAAATCAAAGTCCGGGGCTTTTTGTATTTCTTCAAACTCTTTATATACTTCTGCGTATTTTTTAACCACATCAATAAACCTGTTGAAGTTACCCATGATTTCTCCATGAAGGTCATATTGATTTCCCCGAATGGGCTATGACCTAATAGAGAAATTATACATCTCTAATAGAAAATATCAAGAGGCTATAATCTTGTAAACATATTAGCCAATAGAATAAAGCCCCAGTAACCTTCTGATTGTTTTGCAAAGGAATCCGCTGTCTCCGCAAGAAGACTTGAAAGGACATCAATCACCACCGCATGAACAGAATCATCATTTGTTTGATTAACTAAATCTCGTACATTTCTAAGGACTTCAGGACTTACTAATGACGCATTCTCTGTCACATAGAAAAAGAAAGCCCTTACCACACGAGGTTCCATGTTGTTTATAGTTTGAATAAAAGTAGAGCGCATTAAATCTCTACTTGCTTCATCTCCGCTGGTCTGTGCATATATCGGCTGTAATAATCCGAAAAGCGACAATGATAAAATTAAGAATACTTTTCTCATCTTCATACCTCCACTATTTTATCTTACTCCCCTACAGAGAATTATAACACTCTCCAATGGGTATTTGTCAATTTATCTAATAATTGGATTACTTATTCTCTATAAGGGAATTGTTATGAAAGAACAGGAAATAAGAGCCATTTTAGGCAGAAACATCAAGCGGCATCGCCATAGCCGAAATCTCTCTCAAGCTGATTTAGCCGAAAAATTGGATATTTCGGACAATTTCCTATGTAATATCGAAAATGGTAACCGTTGGATTTCACCTCAAACTCTGGTTAAACTTGCTACTACACTGAATATCGAGCCTTATGAACTATTCAAGCCTACCGAAGCCATACCGCCTGATGTTTCAACAATTCTAAATAAATCGTTTGATGAGGCAATAGAAGCGGTCACTCAAACGCTAAAAGAAGTCCGTGACTATTACCTCCCCAAAACAAAAACTAAACGTAAAAACTAATTTCCTATTATGCTCCTATCCTAAGCAACGTACCTGTAGTTTCAGGCAACAATCCGCCGAAAGTTTCAATCTTGGCTTGCTGTATTCGCACTCTATCCCCTGCTATCATGTGTCCTGAATAGTGATTGAGCATACCCAATGTTTTATGTCCAGTTTCTTTTTGTAACAGTTTTTCGTTTATTTGCTCCCTCATATACGATGTAAAGTAATGCCGCCAGCCATGGAAAATGTAATCTTTCGTTGTTTTCTCATTCATTCCGATTGATACCAATGCCTCACGTAGACCGTCAATAAACAGACTTGCTTCCATAGGTTTGTCAGAATTTTTCTCTGCCCAGAAAATAAAACTGTCCATATTTTGTTCGTGGGGGTTAGTCGAGGCTAATGCCAATAAGTCTTGAATAAGCCCCGGAAATGGGACTTCAACTGTTCGGCTTTCATTGGTTTTCGTAGTTTTTAGTTTATCGTGCCTGTTCCATGAATGCCTTATGTAGAGACAGTCTTTCCCCAAGTCCTGAACCATCAAACCTTGTATTTCACCTGCCCTCATGCCTGTAACCATTGCCAGCATATTTGCAAGTTTAGCCCTTTCATCTTTCCATTGGATTTTGAAGATTGCCGCCGCCAGTTCCGGAGTTAGGATATTGCGTTCTGCCGCCTTACCAGCAAACCATGTGATTCCCTGTGTGATGTCTCTTTCAATCATTTCTTTGTTGAAAGCCCATGACAGCGGAATAGTACCTGCCTGAATAATGTTGTTCTTTCGCTTCGCCGACTGCGGAATACGCTCGCCGTTTTTCTCTGGTAGGGTTTCAAAATACTCGATAAATGATTCGATGTCTTGTCTGGTTAATTCGCCTAACAGTTTCCCTGTAAAATAAGAAACCCAGTATTTTTTAACCGCTCCCAACTGCTCATGGCAATACCGTCGATGAATACCGTGGTTCTTCCGCAATTTCTCTCTTACATACGGTGAATTGTCATAATCCCAAAAATTGAGAATGAACTGTGCAAAGTTTACATCTTGTTTGGTGTTGGTGATGACCGCTGATTTCAACAAACCTCTGCGTTTCAATTCATTGACAATGGATTCGGCATCGGCTTTGTCGGCTTCCTTTGCTAAGTCCCTCAAGGTGTACTCTTTGAGATTTACTACTTTGTCCTTGATTGGGACACCGTTCTTATACCACTCATAGGCAACTTTGATTGCGGCTGTTTCATCAGTTTGTCGTGTGCTAATTGGTGGTAAATAGGTTCCTGTTTGCTCATTCTTGAATGCAACC